>JGI24709J26583_10000872_pt1 | contig 25595 bp, 21 predicted proteins | sample BioPla2DNA1_FD_26583 | JGI IMG/M metagenome (IMG submission 26583) | reverse complement strand
CGCGCCCTGCTTGACGACTCCCTCATCGGCGACGGAGTCACCGGCTATGAACGAGGCGTAGGCACCGCAAAGAAGGGCAACTTCTGGAGCGCCATCATCGCCGTGGCCGCCTGCCTCATCATTGCCCTGGGCGCAGGTGTCTACGGTTTGAATAACGGATGGTTCGACGACATGCTCCCCGGCCTTACGCCGGTACCGCTCGCAGCACAGCCGGAGCCGAAGGAAGTGGTACATATGGGATCCAATGTCATTACCCGCGGCATATTTGAACAGACCAATCAAAAACTGACGGAAGAGATCGTCTTTGAGTCGGAAAAAACCCGGGAGATGCTATACGATGCCATTGACTTTTACGATTGGGGCCAAGAAACGCCCTTGACCTACGAGAATTTGACAACCTGGTCAAATGACGAGATTTGGCTCAATGATTGCAACGAGGAACTGCTCAAATACATGCAGTACCTTCCTCAGCTACGCAAAATTTTCATAGCCGGCGGGGAATTGGAAACTCTGGAGCCCTTGCTTTATTGCGCAGAACTGGAGACAGTCTGCTTAAAGACGAATGTTTTCCCGGTGGAGATTCCGGAGAATGCCCCGTTTACAGTAGAAGTCATGAACTGACAATATATAGATGCGAATTATTATTGCTTGTTGGTTGCTCCCTGCACAAATATGCTTTGAGTGAGCACTGTGGACACGGTAACAGGGAAGAACGACAACACTTTGCTTTACCATTTTAGAGACGGCAGCGGAGTCTCGCCACCCATTCCGGACAGAAAATAGGTTGTATTCATCCTACTTTTAGGCTAAAATATGAGCAGGAGGAAATTTTAATGAATGTTAATACTGATACGATTGTCTCTATGACGGAAGCTAATCAAAACTTTTCCAAAGTGGCAAGACTCGTAGACGAGAAGGGTGTAGCCATTATCATGAAGAATAATGCTCCTCGCTATGTTGTCATGGAATTTAAGCAACTTGAAGAGGAACAACACGCTTCGGATGAGGATGTTTTGACCTTATCAAAGCGCTATATGGATAAGAATCGCAAAGCCTATCTGGAACTTGCAAAATGATTGGTCTGAGTAAAGAGCAGGTTGTGCTCCTTCATGAACACCTTATCAAAGAAACTGGTGGTGTGAGTGGAATTCGTGATGAAGGCCTACTTGAATCTGCTCTTAAAGCTCCTTTTATGGTTTTTGATGGCATTGAATTATTTCCTTCTATTTTGCAAAAAGCTGCAAGGCTTTGCTATGGACTTGTGGCAAATCACCCATTTTTTGACGGCAACAAGCGCATCGCTGCCCATGTTATGTTAATTTTTCTCTCTCTGAATAATATTGAACTGGAGTATACACAAGATGATCTCGTTAGCATCATCTTGGATGTTGCTAAAGGGAATGCGGATACTTCTGATCTCTTTCAATGGCTTCATGAACACCAAAAATAGATTCAAAAGAACGTAGTTGCCGATACAAGGAATTGTATCAATCACTGCGTTCTAGGTTAGTGCGAGTGGTGAACAAGACTTTTTTAAGAAACGCAATAAACTCAATGGCTTGAGGACAGTCAATAGGCAGTATATTCCTTAAATAACCTCCATCTCAAAAGGGTGCAGGTCGCAGGTTTTTATAATTTTATTTATGTCCACTACTATCATGAATACTGAACATCTTTCTAGCAAATCAAGGGTAAGTAGTGATGAATTTGAAAAAATCAAGAGAGCAATTATTTTAGGATTTAAGTACTTTCCAAATTCCGTTTTTATTTGAGCCTTCACGCACAATGTAATCTTTATCTTTCAAAGATGAGAAGACCCTTGAAATTGTACGTTTAGATATGCCTAACTTTGCTGAGGCTTGCACTTGAGTTGTCTTTGGATTAAATACCAATAACTCGAGTACTGCTCGTTCTTCATTCGTTAGATTTTGATTTATACTGCTAATTATATCGCCAATTATATTGCCATTTATGACGCCATGATTGTTTTGAACAGTCGGATCGAACGGTATTACCACATTGATGTAATTGTCTGTGATATCAAACACGTCTTCTCCATAGCGTTCAACGATTTTGGGAACACCGTGTCCCGTATGTTCAGTAATATCTAGGTCTTGAAAAATACGCATCAAAGCACTATTACGCGGTATACTTACGCCTTTGAGAAATTGCTCTCTGGTTTGTTTGTACGGAAGTCCTCCATAGGAAATTATTTCAAGCCTGTCGTTGAACATAGAAACTAACGGTTCACTTATTGACCAATCGTTGTGCACTAATGCATTGATTAGAGCCTCATCAACTGCGTCTATGTCGTATAAGTATGTGTCTTTTCTCGGGCGGAATGTTGTATCGCTCATGCAAATATTTTCGGAAATCAGACGATTCTTTATATTGTAGTATGCCGTTATCAGTGATGTTCGACCGAAATCTGTTCTTTCGGATATTGATGATTTATCTTTTCCTCGAAATTTTACGATGATGAGGGAAATCATGTTTTGGTCGGAAAGCAATTCCGCCAACAAATTGTAATCTCCATCTTTATTTCTTAAATTATAATTTATTTCGAAGGCATTTTTGTTTATATGATAGCCTTGATTCGAAAGAGCTATCTGTAGTGTGTTGAAAGAAATATCTCCATATCTGGCCGGTATCGCAATCATGTAGTCTCTGGAAGACTCAAACCTTTTTTGATAGCGCGCTTGAATCTGAACCGATTCCATTTCCTTGCAACTGCTGCCGATTCTTATAGGACAGCCCGCTTGTGAAAAACCGTATTTTTTGATGCAATATAAAGGAAAGAAGCCTTTTGAGACAAAGACTTCAATAATCGGCTTTGATTCTTCGTATATTATTCTGGTGCTGATTAAATCAGCAGGATTAGGTTCTATTTGCAAAGAAACAATATCGGCAATTTTTCGAAACGTCTCATCAATTTTATCTACACCTTTAACGGATCCATCATCGGCTATGCCAATATAAATAGTACCTCCGGATGAGTTTAAAAATGCAACAATGTCACGAACACATCTGTCGGTATATTTACTTTTCAGTTCAAGCGTCTCAGATTCAATATATTTATTCATAAGTATCACCTCGTGAACATTATAAAATATATTGCCAAATTAGGCAAATATATTGCCATTTATGTGGCCACTATAGGTAGCAGAGAAATATGTTTGTAGATCCATTCTCTCACACAGCGGCAGGACGTTATGGCAAGAAGTATCCCAAGGCCATTGAAGTCCTTGAGAATGGGCTTGAAGACAGCCTTATCTTCTTTGATTTCCCTAGTCTTGATTCAAGGAAGATCAGCTCAAACAACATGATTGAGCGCTTAAACAAAGAAATCAGGCGACGCACGAGGGTCATTGGGATTTTCCCCAACCCGGAATCGTACGTTCGCCTTGTAACAATATATCTGATGGAATACTCAGAAGATTGGTCTGTTTCTTACTCCCACCTAAGCGAGGAATCCATCTCCGATATTCCTAAACTCGCCGCTTAGCGGCATGGAACGAATCGCAATTTTTGGTTCAGGGGCAAGCCCCTGAACCAAAAACAACAACGACGACTTCAGTATAGGAGTCCAAAGTTGCGAACTTTAGTTGACAGTACTAATTATTTTAGAGATGCTCTCGGATCATGAGTATAATGCAAGCTCTCTACTGATAACACACCGAGATTATTATTCCCACAGCGTATAAAAGCGGCACTAGACTAATCCAAATTTAAGAGGTCATAAATCTGAGAGCCCGGGATTTGAGAAACTATCAATTTCTCAAATCCCGTAAAAACACTTGTTATGTTGAATGCATTAATTAATTAATAAAAGAACTTTGTGCAGCATCCAATTTCCAAACGCCGCCCTTCTCTGTGAGTACGATAAAGAACCATACGGTGATGTCGTCTTCGGCTTCCCATATGTACTTACGACCGGGCGCTTGATCATCATAATAATATATAGTGGCATCAATCCCGACATACTCTGCGACATCCTCATATGTGTAGTCGGCGAACTTGGTTCCGACAAACGTGGTACGTCCTTCAAGCCATTCCATCGCAGTCTCTTTTAAGGTCTCTGCAGACGCTTTCTTGTCGACCGACATGGGCTGAAACTCGGTGGATNCGTAGTCCAGATTGTACGGATTTTTCTCAGCAGCGGAGTCATTGTCNTTGCCGGNTTCATTGTCTTTGCCGGTTTCATCGTCTTCAAGCGTACTTTGTGTAGCAGCATCCAATTTCCAAACGCCGCCTCTCTCGCTGAGCACGATAGCGAACGATACGTTGTCGTTGCCTTCGGCATACCATGAGTACGTACGACCGGGCCAATGCTCATTATAATAATAGTAAGTGGCATCAACCCCGATATGCTCTGCGACATCCTCATAAGTGTAGTCGGCGAACTTGGTCCCGACAAATATTTGGCGTCTTTCAAGCCATTCAAACGCAGTCTCTCTTAAGGTCTCTACAGACGCTCTCTTGTCCTCTGACATGGGCTGTATCTCGGTGGATTCGTAGTCCAGATTGTACGGATTTTTATCAACAGCGGGGTCACTGGCTTTACTGGCTTCACTGGCTTTACCGGCTTCACTGGCTTGACCGGCTTCACTGGCTTTACCGGCTTCACTGACTTGACCGGAATCACCTTTGCCGCCGCAGGCAACGAGCCCTACTATGAGTAGGATGCCGATGATAACAATTGCAAACTTTTTCATGATTTTCCTCCTTTAAACATTCATGAAATCTTTACAATGTGTTTAAAACAATTGTTTTCGAAAAGCCTTATTTCTTCTCCAAACTAAAATAATTATAAGAAATAATTCAGATTGTGGCAGAAAACACTTGTTAGATATTTGCGATATTGCACCGCATGGTTTAATTTGTCAGACTTGTGACTGTACTCATCATCCGCTTTTGTATTACATAACACTAGGGACGTAATATTATACGATAATACAATATACATTGCAAACTAATCGGACGGCGAATCATTTCCACAATCCCATGTTTTTTCAAAATTTATGCATAAGACTGCCCTGAGGCATCTGTAGAATTTTAAAAAATCTGTGCAAATGCTTTGTTTATAAAGAATAAGGAGTGGCATTAAGCTACTCCTCATCCCAAAAAACTGTTAATTTTTGAGTGTTTAGGATTTGAGAAACCACGAACTTCTCAAATCCTGTAAGAACACTCGCAATGGTGCGGATAACAGGATTTGAACCTGCATGGTTTCCCACCGGAACCTAAATCCGGCGTGTCTGCCAATTCCACCATATCCGCATAAAGAATTCTTTATCGCTCCGGCGACGCGCAAAAAGGCGATGTCGACGGTTCGCTTTTTGATGATAGCACAAGATCGCCAGAAGTGTACCCTCAGAAAGTAAAACGTCACATTGAATATACTTAGATGGGGGCACCCGAAAGTAATCGTATGCTACGGCAATAAGGATCCTTCAGGTCACAAAGGCTTGTTTCATATTCTAGGTAACCGATGAGCAGCAGTAGACAGGATTAAGCGTTATTCAGGCCGCATTAGGGCGTGCGATTTTACGTTCCTAATCGAAGTACGCTCATGAAGGCTTCTTGGGGCACTTCAACACTTCCGACTTGGCGCATCCTTTTTTTGCCTTCTTTTTGCTTCTCTAACAGTTTTTTCTTGCGAGAGATATCGCCGCCGTAACACTTTGCCGTCACGTCTTTGCGGTAAGCGCGGACCGTTTCGCGGGCGATGATCCGTCCGTCCGAGCAGATTTGAATCGGAACTTCAAACTGGTGACGCGGGATATTATCGCGCAGTTTTTCAGCGATGGCGCGACCGCGTGAATAGGCATCGTCGCGGTGTAAAATAAAGGTGAGCGCGTCTACTTTTTCGCCATGAATGAGTGTATCGAGCTTGACGAGATCGGAAACTTGCCAGTCTTTGAATTCATAATCCAATGAAGCATATCCGCGTGTGACCGATTTCAACGCATCGAAAAAGTCGTAGATGATTTCATTGAGCGGCATATCGTAATGAATGTTCACACGGCGCTCATCGAGAAACTGCGTGTTGACGTATGTTCCTCTATATCTCTGACAAAGCTCCATGACGTTGCCGATATAATCCTTCGGTGTCATGATCGACGCATTCACGACCGGTTCTTCCATGCTCTGAATTTGCTCGCGAGGAGGCATATTGGTCGGGTTGTCGAGCGTGATGGTTCGGCCATCGGTCATATTCAGCCGATAGGCGACTGACGGCGCCGTCGTAATGAGATTGATATTGAACTCGCGCTCGAGTCGCTCTTGGACCACCTCATAATGAAGAAGTCCTAAAAATCCGCAGCGGAAACCGAAGCCGAGCGCATTCGACGTTTCCGGCTCAAAGGCTATGGCAGCATCATTCAAGCGAAGTTTTTCCAGCGCGTCGCGCAAGTCGGGATAATCGGCGCCATCAACAGGATACATGCCGCAAAATACCATCTGACGCACGGGGCTGTACCCGGGAAGAGGCTCTTTTGCGGGATACGCGGTATGGGTAATTGTATCGCCGGGCGCGATGTCACGGACATCTTTGATTGCGGCAGTAACAAAGCCGACATCACCGGCAGTAAGTGCGTCCGAATAGACCATGCCAAGCGGTGAAAATGTCCCTAATCCGGTCACTTCAAATGATTTTCCGGTATGCATCGCAAGAATCTTATCATCCGCTTTCAGCACGCCCTCTCGAATATTAACGTGCGCGATTACACCGAGATACGTATCGTAGTATGTGTCAAATACGAGCGCCTGGAGCGGATTTTGATCATCGCCCCGCGGTGCAGGAAGACGGTTGGCAATGGCTTCGAGAACGGCCTCAATATTGATGTCCTCTTTCGCGGAAATGACAGGAGCATAAGAGGCATCAATGCCGACGACTTCCTCAATCTCATGCCGTACATCCTCCGGTCTCGCGAGCGGTAGATCGATTTTATTAATGACCGGAACAATATCAAGGCCCGCGTCAACGGCAAGATACGCATTGGCAAGTGTCTGCGCCTCGACTCCCTGCGATGCGTCAACGACAAGCAAGGCACCGTCGCAAGCTGAAAGAGACCGCGAGACCTCGTTGTTGAAGTCGACGTGGCCGGGTGTGTCAATCATATTGAAAACAAAGTGTTCGCCGGATGGCGAGATGTAATCCATCTTAACGGCGCGCGCTTTGATCGTTATGCCACGTTCTCGCTCAATGTCCATACTATCGAGTATCTGGTCTTCCATCTGACGCGCCGATGTCGTTCCCGTGTGCTCAATCAAACGGTCGGCCAGCGTTGATTTGCCGTGGTCGATGTGCGCGATAATACAAAAATTGCGAATATTTTCTCTCGGAACGTTGCTCATTAAACTCTCTTTCTTTATCAATCCGAAACATCGTCGAGTCCGTCCTTACTCGATCGCGTCCGCGTTAAAATTTCTTAATCATTAGCCTTTCATCAATCCGGAACGCCAAATCGAGAAAACGGGTAGAATCGAATCAAGAGTTTCCCCTCGATGTCATCTCTCGATACGGCGCCAATGTCGCGACTATCCTGACTGTTTTCGCGATTGTCGCCTAATAGATAATATTCGTCCTCTCCCAGTAGTACGTTAGCATAGTCCGGATTGTGCGGAAACGTCCTCATCGTTTCAGGCAAGTACGGTTCTTCCAGTTTTCGATCATTAATGTATACGGAGCCGTTTTCAATGCACACGCGCTCACCGGGAAGGCCAATTATTCGCTTGATAATAATCATCTCTTCGCCGCTGTTGCCTTTGCGATTAGTATCAGCGGTTACAATATCGTGGCGCTTAAGGCCTCCTTTGAAAAGGCGTGAAATTTTTTCAACAAAAATTTCATCACTATGGAGCAGTGTGGGCGCCATGGAGGTGCCTTTCACGGTGTTGCGCCGCACGACAAAACGTGTGATTAAAAAAGCGATCACAAAACAGATGACGACCGTCAAAACAAAATTTAAAATGCGTCGAAAAGTCGAGGGTTGCTTGTTCTCTTTATCCAAAGAGTTCTCTTTCCCCTTATCCTTATCCGGCAGATCATCTTGAATGCCTAGTGAATCAAAATACTGATCAAGCGGCGACACCTGAAGAGTCTGGTCATCCTGCTTCTTTTCAGATGATTCGGCAATGTTTTTTGATTCCATCATGAGCACGTTTTTCTTTCGACTTCTGCTTCTTTCTTCTTTAATTGTACCGATTCTGCTGTGCCGATCCCGACACGCTCAGTTCGGTTTGTTAGTTGTATTGATCTTTTCTTTTTGTCATACATCCTTTCGCCAGCTTTAAACTTCCACTTTAATTCTATACTTTCGCCGATTCCGGCTTTTTAGGCAGTTCGATTCTTAACTTTAATTCATCAAGTTGCCCGTCATCCACGCGATCCGGGGCACCTGTCATCAGGCACGACGACGTTTGGACTTTCGGAAAAGCGATTACTTCGCGAATATTGTCTTCATCAAGCATCTTCATAACGAGGCGGTCGAGTCCATACGCAATACCACCGTGCGGCGGCACGCCATATTCAAAAGCCTTCAGGAGAAAGCCGAACTGTCGCGACGCTTGTTCTTCAGAAAAACCAAGGCAGGAAAACATGCGTTTCTGGAGATCCTGTTGGTGAATACGGATGCTGCCTCCTCCAAGCTCCGTGCCGTTCAAAACAATATCGTACGCATGCGCTCGCACGCTTAAAGGATCCGTGTCAAGAAAGGGAACATCTTCTTCGACAGGAGCCGTGAACGGATGGTGTTTCGCGACGAGACGCTGATTATCTTCCGACCACTCAAAAAGCGGGAATGCCGTGACCCAGCAAAACTCGAACATGCCTTCAGGAATCATGTTGCGCCTCCGAGCCACTTCCAACCGAAGCGCACCTGCAGCCTCTTGAGCAATCCGAACATCCGCATCTGCAATAAGCAGGAGTTTTGCGGTGTCGTCTTCGTTGGCCCGGCGCAGCATCTCCTTCACGAATTCGGCGTCGAAGAAACGCGCGATGGAGCCGTGGCTTTCACCCTTTTCGTCGAGGCCGATCCAAGCCAACCCTTTCGCCTTCGTGACACGCTTAACGTAGTCGGATAAGCTATCAAGCTCCCTTCGAGAAAGATCGCGACCTCCGGGAACAGCAATCGCCACTAGAGCGCCGCCTTCTTCGACGGCTGTTCGGAATGCGCGAAAATCACTCTCGATCACCATATCCGACACGTCGATCAGCTCCATACCGAATCTCAGATCCGGTTTATCTGTGCCGAAACGCGCCATCGCTTCACTCCACGGAATGCGCCTAAACGGTCGCTTGATCTCTATTCCCTTGAATCTCTGCATAAGATCGACAATAAACCGTTCGTTGACATCAATGACATCGTCTTCGCCGACAAACGCCATCTCAATATCAATTTGCGTAAATTCCGGCTGGCGGTCGGCGCGCAAATCTTCGTCGCGATAACAGCGCGCAATCTGCATGTATTTGTTGTATCCGGACAGCATCAATAGTTGCTTGAAAAGCTGCGGAGACTGAGGGAGCGCGAAAAATTTCCCCGGGAAAACGCGTGAAGGCACAAGATAGTCGCGTGCACCCTCAGGCGTACTCTTGATCAATGTCGGCGTCTCAATGTCTAAGAATCCTTCTCGGTCAAAAAACTCTCTAACGATCCGCGTAATCTGATGACGCGCAACGAGTTTGCGTTGCATTGAAGGCCTTCTAAGATCAAGGAATCGGTATTGAAGTCGGAGCGCCTCATGGACATCTACATCATCTTCTATGTAGAAAGGCGGTGTTTTCGATTCAGAAAGGATGCGGATTTCTTTTGCAAGCAGTTCAACGGTACCGGTTTTCATATCCGGATTGACTGCCGACCGTTTGCGAAGTACGCCGCGACAAGCAATCACGTACTCGCCTCGAACATCTGCCGCTTTTACACGAACATCTTCAGGAGTGGAATCATCGCAAACAATCTGAACTTCGCCGGAAAGATCGCGCAACAAAATAAAAATAAGACCGCCTAAATCGCGTTGTCGATGGCACCAACCCATGAGGATCAGTTCCTGCCCGATCATCGCTTCGGTTACATCGCCGCAAAGGTAACTGCGCCTCCATGTTCCCATCGATTCACTCATACTATATTTTCCTTTCTTCAAAGGCTTTTTACAGGCCATGTGCTCTTTATGCGGCGTTTCCTGTCTCTTCAAGAGATGCAGCTCATGATTATCGTCTATCAGATCCGTCTCAAGAAATACGCCTGGTTAATCGTCTCCCGATAACATCTCGAAAATGCGCCAAATTAACGTTGTTAATCGGCACCTACCGCAGATTCGAGAAAGTCACCGAGCTCTGTCAAAGCGCATGATTGTTCTTCACCATCAGATAGACGGCGCACGTTCACGATACCCTGCTCCAGTTCAAAGTCACCAAGAACGACAATGTAGGTAACACCCAGTTTGTCGGCAGCCTTCATCTGCGCGCGCAAACTCTTGCCTATAACATCAGTTGCAACCGAAAAACCCTGACGTATCAAGGTTTGAGCCAATTTAAGCGCTTCAGCCGCAGTCGACTCAAAAGACGCGATGTAAAGCGAAGGCGGATTATCTGTGTCAGGGAGTACTCCCTGTGCTTCAAGTTCTAAAAGCAGGCGTTCGATCCCGAGGGCAAAGCCGACACCGGGAATATCGGCGCCACCGAGTTCGGCGATTAGACCGTCGTAGCGGCCACCGCCGCAAATCGACCCTTGTGTACCGACATTGGGCGACACAAACTCAAAAACCGTTCGCGTGTAATAATCGAGTCCGCGAACAAGGCGCAGGTTTACGCAGTATGGAATATCAAGCGCCTCAAGATAGGATGTCACCGCGTCAAAGTGATCTCGACAATCGTCGCAAAGCGCATCCAAGGGTGCCGGTGCTTCCACGGCGATTTCTTGACATTTTATAACTTTGCAATCAAGCATGCGAAGAGGATTTTTTTCAAACCGTTCGGTGCAATCATCGCACATTTCATCGAGATAGGGTCTGAAATAATCGCGAAGCGCTTTTTCATAATCGACCCGACAAATAGGACAACCGATACTGTTAATATGAAGTTCCGTTTCCTTTATGCCAAGTTCCCTGAAAAACGTATCAAGCAAACCGATCAATTCAGCGTCAGCCATGGGGCTTTCGCTCCCGAATATTTCACATCCGATCTGGTTATGCTCTCTATAACGACCCTTTTGCATCCTTTCATAACGAAACATGTTCATGTTGTACCAAAGTTTAACAGGAGACGGCCAAGACGCCATTCCCTGTTCCACGAACGCGCGCACCACCGCGGCCGTTCCCTCCGGTCGAAGAGTAATGCTCCGATCGCCCTTGTCGAGGAATGTATACATTTCTTTTCGAACGATATCGCTTGATCCTCCGACGCCTCGAACGAAAACTTCCGTATGCTCAAAAGTAGGCGTTCGGATTTCACCGAAACCGTAACGACCGCAAATATCCGCAAAAATACTTTCCAGTTTGCGTCTCATCGCCGCTTCTTCGGGCAGAACATCTCTTGTTCCCTTCGGTGCTCTAAGGTTCATACTATCCCCCTTGTTTTGGGCCATTATATCCACATCAAGCCATTTTATCACAGACGTGACGACTCAACGCTATAATTGACCGGCAGTCGCTTTAGCTTTTCTTCTGAATACCACATTAAGCGATTCGAAAAAGGCGAGCTTTGTTCTGTTTAATCCTCTATATCCATAATCTTAAATGATCCTGAGGTCGGAGACTTTCTCTTTTCCTTATTAATGAGTATAATGAAAATGTTTCCGGGGCGGGGTGAGATTCCCCACCGGCGGTGATGCTCCTTTGAGAGATGAGCCCGCGAGCTTATGCATGATAGGGTGAGAATCCCTAGCCGGCAGTACAGTCTGAATGGGAGGAAATGATTTCTTCTATTTGTTCCGCCGCCCCGAGCTGTTCGGGGTTTTTTATTCCGAAAAAAAGAAATTAGGCCGCGCATAGTCATGATGTGCTAACATAAAGACGAGATAAGGACAAAGATAACCATGAAAGATACATCGACATCAACTTCCTCCGAACCGACGACAAACCGAGGACAAAATTCTCGCCAAAGCAGCGTGCGCATCCGCTGGATCGCCAAAACCGGCATTCTCTCGGCTGCGGCAATCGCGCTGATGTATCTTGAGTTTTCCCTGCCATTCTTCCCCGGATTCTTGAAATTTGACTTTTCAGAGGTACCCGCTTTATTGGCGACATTCTCAATGGGGCCGCTCACGGGTATTACTGTCGAATTGATCAAAAATCTGGCTCATCTTCCTGCGTCACACACCGCAATGGTTGGCGAACTTGCCAACTTCATTATATGTAGCTCGTTTGTTGGTGTAGCAGGACTGATCTATCGATACAACAAAACGAAAAAGGGAGCGATGATCTCGCTTGCTGCCGGAACGGCGGCTTTGACCATATCGGGCTGCCTCGTAAATTATTTTATTTCTATCCCTTTTTATATCAACGCGATGGGATTTTCTATGGAAGCAATCAAAGGGGCTGCCCACGCCGCAGGCAACCCCTTCGTTAAGGACATAATTACTTTGATTCTCTATGTTTTCGTGCCGTTTAACATTCTGAAAGGGCTGGTTATCTCGATCATCATCAGCCTGATTTATAAGAAATTGAGCCCGTTACTGCACCGATGAACCGAACAGCCTTCGTACGTTGCTGATAATACAACACGTATTGCATCTACGATATCTTCAGGCGTGGTCCCGAATCTCTCATTGACCTCCTGGGTCGAGAATTTTGCCGCTAGGCCGTGTGCAAAAACGGCACGCGCAACAGCCCCCTCCATTGTCTGCTGAATAACTTCTCTCAATGCCATATGAGTACCATCCATAAGAGGACTCTGGGCGATCATGCCGGCGATCATACCGGTCAACACATCACCGGAACCGGCTTTTGCCAAGCTGCTGTCGCCGGTCGTGTTGATCCATATGCGTCCGTCGGGCATAGCGATCACCGTCGCCATCCCTTTTAGGACAACAATGACCTGCCATCGCAAGGCGAGCGCGCCGGCGGCTTCAATACGGTTGGCGACAAGTGTATCAGCAAGATCCGGCGCAAGCCTTCCAAATTCGCCGGGATGCGGGGTTAAGATGGCAGGAGGAGCACCCGAAGCTGCACGTTTCTCAAAAAGATCCGATGCGTTCGGCATACGCGCGAGAGCGTTCAAACCGTCCGCATCAATAATGAGCGGAACGTCTTTCAAAAGAAGGTGCGACAGCGCCTTTGTGACCCAAGGCGCGTCACCCGCGCCCGGACCGATGGCGATCACTGTCGGATTGGGAAGATCCCGCTTGGTATCCTCACCGGCGGGTACGGCAGAGATGAGAGCCGACGGCATTGCGTTTGCAAGAATAGGGACTGAGGATTCCGGCGCGCGAAGCATCGTATAGCCCGCTCCTGTTTTCGAACACGCTCGCGCCGCTAGAATAAGCGCGCCAATCATGCCTTCTGCGCCCCCGATCAGCAATGCTTTACCAAACTGGCCCTTGTGAGCATCTTTGGGACGTCGCGGCAAAAGCGGATGAATAACATCATTATCGAGCGCACTGATGCGCTCTTCTCCGAGAACTTCATCGACAAAAGCGTCGGTCATACTGATCGGTGCACAAACGACTCTGTCACTATAAAGACAACCGGGATGAGTCACTAAGCCTACTTTGTTCCGTCCGAAAGTGACCGTCATATCGGCCTTCACCGTTTCTGGAATGACGGCTCCTGTCTTTGCATCCAGTCCGCTTGGCACGTCGCAGGCAACAATTTTGGCGCCTTCATGCGCTAAATCCTTCATTAAGGCAAACGCCGTCTTCGTTGTCGCATCAAGCGGCCTAGAGGAGGAAAAGCCTGTGCCGAACAGTGCATCGAGTACTACAGCTACTCTCTTTCCCTCTATTCCTGCGGCATCATTCATCACATAACCCCCCATTCGACGAAATGCCTCACGCTGAGCGGCGGCGTCTTTTGTAAGCGCCGACTCCGGTGCCGCATCGAACACGATAACACGAACGCCTTTTGCCATAAGTTGGCGCGCCGACGCCCACCCGTCACCGCCATTGTTACCGCTGCCGGTAACAACAAGAACGTGGACATTCGTATCGTAGAACAACGAGGATTCAATTTCTTCCGTCATTTCAGCAGCTGCCTGCTCCATCAGCGTCAGCATTGGAAGCCCTGTTTTCTCACAAAATGCTTGATCTAATTTTTTCTGTTCTTTTCCGTCAATAAGTCTTGCCATTTTTTACTCGCCTCCTATCCTATTAAAAAAGCCCATTGATGTCTTTAAGGAGACCTCCATGGGCTTTGCTTATTTTCTTGGATGCTGCAGAATCTCTACATCGCGAATTCTTTCACATCATTGGATTATTAGCTATGCGAGCAGGACTGCTACATCACAAATCCTCTCGTATCATTTCGTGTCATTCGATCATTAATCAATGTATCGATCGAGCTTTCGTGCCACTTCATCGTAAGGACGTGCACCGACGATCTGGTCGACGACCTTACCGTTTTTAAAGACGAAAAGTGTCGGGATGCTGAAGACGCGGTATTCTTGAGCTAACTCGCGTTCTTCATCAACGTTCACTTTGGCAATGACGGCTTTGCCTTCATACACTTCGGCCAGCTCGTCCAAGACGGGGGCCATCATTTTACACGGGCCGCACCAAACTGCCCAGAAATCTACTAATGCGGGCTTATCGCTGTCTAATACTTTTTCCTTAAATGTATCCTTTGTGAGTTCGATTGGCATGCTTATTCTCCCTTTTTATTCTTATCAAACTAATTGTGTTGACGTAAATTCACGACGTACATCTACTTTAACAGATGAGCATTCGTGAGGCCATCAGCATTTTTATCATAACGGGCTCCGTGATCCGGTTTAGTGTCACCCGTTACCATGATTTAATCTTGGAAACATGAGGTCAAGTCTTTTTAAAAATTTAACTCACTTTGTACAATCACTACATACTGTATCTGATAATGGATAACGTTTGAGGGATGTACTGCCGAACTTTGCAAGCTCGATGACATCGGACGGGGTCAGAACGGCTTGTTGGCAGGCACGTTTTTTGTTGTTCATACCATGACTGCTGTCATCTAATGAATTCTTGAAGAATGGAATTTTCCGGGACGAACGAAGGGGTAACGGCAGGAATCTGCTCACAAACCCAAGACAGACGAGCGGCTTCCTTGACCGCAAGTTTGAGATCGGAATGACCCGACGGGTTCGATGAGTAGGACGATGGCGGCAGTTTTCGATTGAAAAAGAGATCGAGTGATTTTTCTATTTCACGGTACGCCATAGGTGCGACGACCATAAACTCATAAGGGAGCACCGAATTGATATAAAAATCAGCAGCTTTCAAATAGACAGGAATGAACGCGTTTTCGGCGCGCTCGATCATCGGCCAGTAGTCGATGGTGTCCAGCGCGGTGGCGCCTCTATGCCGTACATCACGGCTGATGCGACGAAGTACGCGAATGTCGCTGCCGGATAACATACGTGCATCGGAGAGTACGCGCGCGTGTGGCATGATGAAATAGCTTAAACGTTGATCTCGCGGCAACTTCGACGTTACCTGTTCGGAAATGCCGTGAAGACCTTCCACTAAAACAACATCATTTTTTTCAAGGCAAATCGTTTTGTCCTGTTCATAGTGTCGTGTTCGCGACGCAAAATCAAACGTCGGAATGGGGACATTCTCATAGTTAAGAATGCGTTGAAGATCTTCACTGAACAGCTGAAGATCAAGCGTGTCAATGCTCTCGTAATCGGGACGACCGTCCTCATCGTAACGAAGATCCTCCGTACGGTAATAATCATCCATTTCGAGATGCCACGTCCGAAGTCCTGCCTTTGTCAGGCGCTCCGCCATCAATTTGGATGACGTTGTTTTTCCTGAAGATGTCGGACCGGAAACGAAAATGGCGCGAATAGAAGGATTGTTTAAAATATAATCCGCCACATGTGTGACCTGATCGACAAAGCGCTGTTCAGAACGCGCGACAAAACGACGGAACTGATCCGCTCCGAGATTATCCTCAAGATCCCCGATCGTTAATACAATAAGCTCTGAAAATTTTGCCATCGTTTATCTTTTCTACCAGCCTCCGGATGCTCCTCCGCCGCCGGAGGATCCGCCGCCAAAACCGCCGCCTCCGCCACGCCCGCCGGAAAAACCGCCCCAACCGCCTCCGCCGTATCGGCCACCGCGACGATTGACGCGACCCTTGTTGCGCGTGATGAAATTAAGTATAACCATTATAACGACAACTATGATAATCGTCGTCAAGTCACCGTCGGAAGATTCACCTGAAGGAATTTCTTGCTCGATGTACCCTTCCGCGTCAATGGTAAGACCGTATTCTTTCGCAATCAATGTCGTGATCGCAGAAAATCCGTCTAACACGCCCTGATCATAATTATCCGCTTTAAAATGTGGCGCGATGACGTGACGAATGATCCGATCGGCCACGCTGTCAGGGATCGCCCCCTCCAAACCGTATCCCACTTCGATGCGAAGTTTGCGGTCTTCCTTTGCGATGAGAAGCAGAACGCCGTTATTCTTATTGCGATCACCAATTCCCCACGTTCTGAAAATCTCAAGCGCGGCTTCTTCAATGCTGTCCGTACCAAGCGTCGGAATCATCGCTACCACAACTTGTGCTCCTGTTGACTCAAGTTGCCGGTTGACTTGGCGAATCGTCTCACGTGTTGCATCAGAAAGGGTTCCCGTCTCGTCCCAGGCAAAATCCTCCTCAGGATTTTTCGGCACGTCAAAGCCGACAATCAGCGTCAAGGCAAGAATCAGCGCCATGAGGAGTATCAGGCTCCTCAGAGAAAACGCGTATTTTTTATTATTTATTTGCGCTGAGTGCTGGAACATGACGTTTTAAATAACGCAAAGTCAAGTTAAAACTGAATCGTCGGAACCGTGTCGGCGTTCGGCGCCGCAGAGAACATTTCCCGCGTTTCAAAACCGAACATCGCCGCAAAAATGTTCCCGGGGAATGTGCGCACTAAGCGATTGTATGAAGCGACCGCCGTATTGAAATCACGACGCGCAACGGCAATTCTGTTTTCCGTTCCAGCAAGCTCAGCCTGAAGAGCGAGAAAGTTTTCGTTCGATCTGAGCTCAGGATAGGCCTCTACCACAACGTTAATGGCGCGTGTAAAATCAGCGTCCACCTTTTCGTAATCGGCCGGTGTTCCAGCCTGACCGTATTGTCCGCGCATCGCAGTGATCTCCTTTAGAAGACTTTCCTCATGTGATGCGAATCCCCTGACCGTCTCAACTAAATTCGGGATAAGATCGGCACGGCGCTGATACTGTGTTTGCACTTGCGCCCACTGTTCATTGATTCCCTCATCTGCACGCACGAGGCGATTGTGAAAACTGATGACGATAGCGGCAATCAAGATGATGATGCCGATAATGACAAAGAGTACTATCTTGCCGGAGAATCGGCCTCTTGCTTCTGTCATAAATGTTCTCCTTCGTAAAGTAACCTGCCCGTTCTACATCAAAGGCAGATGATTCATCGCTTGGATGTTATTGATGAAAATTAAGGCTCCTGATCTGGATCTTGAGTCGGTTCTGTGTCTTCTTGAGTTGGATCCGGATCTTGACTCGGATCCGATTCTTCCTCCGCAGTCGTTGTCTCTGGCGTTGTAGTCGGAGTCGGCTTTGGTGTCGGCGCTATCGTTGTCGGCGGCATTGTCGTCGTAGTCGTCGTAGTCGTCGTAGTTGTCGTGGTTGTAGTCGTATCCTCGGAGGTAGCCGGAATCGTCGGAAAGGTATAATCGGTTGGTTCAGTCGTTGTCTCTGGCGATATCGGCACCGTCGGAAGCGTTTCCTTGGACGCTAAGGTATAGAGCGGATTTACGTCAAAATAAGGACGATTAAACTCTGTCGGCAACGTCGACGCGGCGCGCAACTTCGAACGCACCAACAATGCGAATACGGCGATAACAACGACAAATAGCGCAATCAGCGCTCCGTAAATGATCTTTTTGTTCCAATTGGGATCACTACCGCCTGATAAAAACGGCTTGCGCGGAGGACGACCGCCCGATCCTGAAGAACGCTTTGGGCGCTGTAGCGGCGAGAGGCGACCGGGCGAGCGCGATCGTGAAGATTGGCGCGAAGGTGCACTCACATCACGGCGGCCGTCATTTTCGGATGACGTGCGGGATGCGTAACGCGCTCTAGAAGGCGCTCTGCCCTGTAACGTCCTTCGAGTATCGAAGCGCCTGGAAGCATTTTGCATATCTCGATAATAATTCGATGAGTTATAATCCATTTTCTTTTCTCTTAATCGCCCTCTTATCCATATCATCCATATCTTTTGGTAAGGAGAAAGACATAAACTACCGCGATTGTATCAGATTAGATACTCGCGCGGCAATATTCGCTCATAGGCTCGCGGGCCTAAACCTCTTCATCCGGATGATCTTTTCGAATGCTCAGACTCTTCAGCCGCTGTTTCAAATCAATTTGATGCGTCGTCCATCGAAGGATTGGAAACTCCCCATTTTGTATTCGGTGACATCATCAGTTTGGGAGTGAAAAGCGGTATTGACATTTCTTCGGCGATCGAAGAAAGTTTGTGGCATATGTCGCTCCGCTTTTGACGCATGTCTTCGAAACTCGGTTTTGAAAAACATGTCAAATAAACGACTCGCCCATCAGCGGTCATGTTTTCTATGAGAACCACCGGCAATTGAATATCGCTTTCAGCATCCAGCATTTCACGTAAGCGCTCCTGAAAGGCTGTTAAATCGCCAATGGAAACGAAAGGAGGAACCGTCACACGTACTTCAATACGACGTGTTTTTCGTTCGGTCGAATTGGTAACAACGGACTGAGCGAGTGTTTTATTGGGAACGGAGACAAGAGCGCCGTTGAAGTCGCGTACTTTACTCGTACGAACGCCGATTTCTTCAACCGTTCCGGAAAAATCAACCGTTTCGATAAAATCTCCAACATTGAAAGTACCGTCTATCAAAATAGATACACTCCCAAGGAAGTTTCCGATCGTGTCCTGAGCCGCGAGCGACAAAGCGAGACCGCCGATACCGAGCCCGGCGATGATACCGGTCAGATTGGATACCCAAAATGAAAGAATAACAAAAAATCCTACCACTACAATCGTCGCGCGAAGCATCGAAGTGAGGAACGTCATGGCACTTACACCGAGCGGGGCACCTTTTTTAGCTTTGTAACGCACTACCAGCAAGAAGATCAACTGATATACAAACCAGAAGACGACAGCCGAAAACAGCGATTGGACAACGCGTACGATAAACAACTGCCATTTCTCTGAAAAAGGCGGCATCAGATAGCACGCTGCCGCTAGAAGACCGGTCGGTACAAGATAACTTAATGGCGCCTGAAGTGTCGTTTTGATCGTTTTGTATTGTTCAGCGTCATGGCGTCGAACGGCCATAAAAACGATACTCAAAATTAGGTTGGCAATGTTTCTGCGTAAGAGCAATATAATGAGCGCAATGGTACCCAGTATAAGTGAGGTGAGCCAGCCGTTCAAAATATTCGTCTGTGATAACGCGCCGTAAAATGTAGAAAGCTCCGATAAAAACATGCAGTTTACATCCTCTCATGAAAAACCAACGTTGAACCGTCTTTGCGGATTTGAAGATGAGTTATATCAATTATAACTTGTATGCCTATATACGGCTAAATAAAAAACGATTGTATGCGCCAAAGAAAAAGACAGAACGGTTACAAATTGTATAGACAATAACGGTTGCAGTGAAGCTTATCCGTTATTGTCGTTGTTTTGCTGTGTTCCCGGCTTTTTCAGTGCGCTGCCTCGCATCGCTTCATACAAAGATTTATCTGAAATCGAGACCTTAATAGAGGAAATGAATTGATCATTATCTCTTGTTTTCAATAGCATATTGAGCATCGTTTCCGTTACCGTCGCCGTCTCAAGCTGCGAGAAAGCTTTTCGGATTACCCAGACAGCGTTCAGTTCGCGTTCCGAAAGTAGAAGCTCTTCGCGTCTCGTCCCTGAATGTGTGATGTCGATCGCCGGGAAAATACGCTTGTCGGCAAGTTTCCTGTCAAGGATGACTTCCATATTGCCCGTTCCCTTAAACTCTTCAAAAATCACTTCATCCATGCGTGAACCGGTTTCAACGAGGGCGGTCGCGATAATAGTTAAACTGCCGCCGTTCTCGATGTTGCGCGCCGCGCCAAAGAAACGTTTAGGTCCATATAGCGCTCCGGGATCTAATCCTCCTGAGAGTGTACGGCCTGTCGGGTTAATAGTCAGGTTATACGCGCGGCTCATGCGGGTAATACTATCCAGCAGAATGACGACATCGCGACCCAGCTCCACCAAGCGTTCCGCGCGCTCCAAGACGAGCTCTGTGATTCTGACATGGTTATCCGGTGTTTTATCAAATGTGGAATAGATCACTTCGCCATTAATCGACCGTTGCATGTCCGTCACTTCTTCAGGCCGCTCATCAATCAGAAGCACCATCAGCTTTGCTTCAGGATTGTTCTCGGAAATCGCGTTGGCGATCTTCTGCAAAAGGATGGTTTTACCTGCTTTTGGAGGCGACACGATCATGCCGCGCTGTCCTTTGCCGATCGGACAAACAAGGTCAATGATACGCGTTGAGAGTTCCTCTTTTCCCGTTTCGAGCGTGTATCGTTCGTTCGGATAGATGGGCGTTAAACGGTCAAAATGCGGTCGACGGATCATTTTGTCCGGCGTCATGCCGTTGACTTCACGAATATAATAAATCGCCTTATACCGGTCGTTGTCGCGCTGTTGGCGCACCGGCCCTGTAACTTCATCGCCGATTCTGAGATTGAAACGACGGATGAACTGGGGCGGTACATAAATATCGCGGCTGCTTTGAATATAGTTTTCAACGCNCAAGAATCCGTAGCCTTCAGGCATCACTTCGAGAATACCGGTCACAATTTCCTGCTCGCGCTCTCGGTCCTCTTCTAGCAAATCGTCGTCATCTACGATATCAGCATCAGCATCTTCAGGCAGCACGTCATCGTTCGGTACGATTTCTCTGACGGTGACTCGAGTATCCGCACTCCTGTCGCCGTTTTTGTCGTCTTCTGAGGATTCCTCCTCCTTTGTACGTGAGGCGACACTTCTGATGGTTTTGACTTTGCGAACGGATGTCCTTTTGGCAGACGACGCGGTAACTTTTCGCGTGCTCGAGGGTACGCGTTTTGATCCTTTGTCCGCTTCCTTCTCCGCCGGACTTGTCGTCTCATTTTCATCCGGAGCTTCATCTGTCGACGTTGTTTTCAACGGTTCACGCTTCGCAGACGCACCGTGTGCCGTCGTCTTTTTATCATCGACAGAATCCGCTTCAGCGGTCTTTTCCGTCGGCGGAACATCCTTCTCAGCGGACACGGAAGAAACCTTTTTTTCCTTAGCCTTTATTGCCGTATCCTTTACGTTGGATGATGAAGGTGTCTTCTTCGTTTTGGACGCTGACGGCTCAGCTTTTTCAGCAGAAGCGACAGCTACCTTTTTCGTCTTCGTTGTTGACGATTCATCCTTCACATCGTCTGCCGGAGAAACAATATCTGAACGTTCGTCCGAGTCGCTTGACCGACTCGACTTTGACGTTTCATCAGTCGAAAGCAACATCGAAGTTTGCCCGTTTTCTTCCTCGGCGTCTGCCGCGACGCTAAGCAAAAAATCAAGCAACTGTTGTTTTGTCATTCTGCTGGTGTCGGCCGGCTGAAGTAGACCGGAGATGTGTGCAATCGCGGCAAGATCCTTCTTGGTTTTTCCGCGAAGATCAGGTTGTGCCATAAAAGCTCCTACCTCATTGAATTGATAAGACGTATTGATCGCCTATGAGACTTTTGAAAACCATATCCGTTTTTCCTTATGGAAAGAAACTGAGCGTTGAAATAGCCCCCTGATCAACCACCAACGGACAAATCACCATATCACTAAACATCCGTGTTGGGGGGATCCGTGACAGTATAAACAAAGTTTCTCATCACGTCAACGTTCATATTTATTTTTTGAGTGGTAACACATTGCCGAACTGCCCTTACATATAACGCAAAAGGTCGTAGCACGGTAGCATAGTTGAATGATCGCAAATTAGGCTGCAGCGCATCAAAACCCCGTAATATCTGCATAGCGATCCATAATGTCGAGCGCAATCCCCGTTCCTATCGCAACACACGATACAGGATCTTCAGCAACGATCACTTCAATACCTACACGCGTCGCAAGCATCCGGTCAAGACCGTAAAGCAGCGAACCTCCGCCCGTCATTACGATGCCGCGCTGACTTAGATCGGCCATCAACTCCGGCGGTGTCTGCTCCAATACCGAGTGGACCGATTCAAAGATCGCGCTGATTGGCTCTTCCAGCGCTTCCAGCATCTCTGTCGATGTTACGGTCAGAATCGCCGGCATTCCCGTAATCAGGTTGCGACCGCGCACTTCCATCGTCAGTTCTTCCTCGCGAGGATAGGCGCAGCCGATATTGATTTTCAGTTCTTCAGCCGTTTGTTCGCCAATAAGAACATTATGTTTCCGCCTAACATAACGCACGATGGCGTCGTCCAATTTATCACCCGCTACCTTGATCGACGCATCCACTACGGGACGGCAAAGTGAAATTACCGCGATATCCGTTGTGCCGCCGCCGATATCGATGATCATGCTGCCTGAAGCCTGAGTAATATCGATGCCTGCCCCGATGGCGGCGGCGATCGGTTCACGAATCAGGTAAACTTCTCGTGCGCCCGCATGACGACACGCATCTTCAACTGCCTTTTGTTCGACGGGCGTGATCACACCGGGCACTGAAACTACAATCGTCGGCTTGAAATAACGAGCCAAAAAACCGGTGTTAACGCGACTGATGAATTCTTTTAACATGATTTCCGTGATTTGAAAATCGGAAATCACGCCTTCGCGAAGCGGATGCACAGCCTTCACGATATCCGGTGTTCGTCCGAGCATGAGGCTCGCTCTTTCCCCGACAGCCAGAACGCGATTCGTTCGTGTGTTAAAAGCAACAACGGAAGGTTCGCGCAACACGACACCCTTTCCGTGTACATAAATCAGAACGGTTGCCGTTCCAAGATCAATTCCAATATTTAATCCTAATCCCATGGTCTCTCCCGACCCTGATGTTCAATTAAAAATCCGGGCAAAAAAATTTGACGTTCGCCGTCATGATACAATAGTTCAATCTTGTGGGCAAGGAATAATCGCTTCTTGGTGCTTCTTTTTTTCTTTTGCTAAACTAATCTTGTAAGGATGAAAAACGCAGAAGCCATCAAATCCATACATGCCGAAGAACGCAAATGGAGGTTGCATAGTGATTCAAATCGCCGGCTACATCCTCACTTTATTGTATGCATGTAATCTATTTTTTCCTGCTCTTTTCAGGACAATTCCAAGCGTCATTCCGGCTCTCGCAGGTCATGCGGCGTTTGGAATATTCGCGCTTCTCCTCGCGCGTGGAGCCCGTCGCACCTCCAACCATTTTCTCTATTTTTTGCGCCTGATCACAGCAGCATTATCAACAGGACTCATCACCATACTAGCTGATCGATTTGCCCAAGTATACTTCCCCGAACACAACGCCCTATTCACTTATGCTACTTCCATCGCGTTGATCGCAGGACTCTCTATGATTACGGGCTGCAGCCAAGATCTTGTCATGCAAGCGATGACGGCTAATGACAGCAAAGGCTTTGATCCGTCGGAACAGAAAGGCAATCCTCCCCGCGATCCCTCAGGAAAGAAAACTAACCTGTTCGGTGTTCCATTCCAGCCTCTGAGTTACCGCATGCACCCGATCGTAGGCATTGTTGTTGGCATCCTAACAATTGGTGTAACATTTTTTTCTACAATGTTCTTTCGTTTTTCACACGGCCTTTATGGACAGGCTTTTATTGTACTTGCTTTTATCGCCTTTCGTGATACACCCGCTCCCCAAGGAAAACCACTGACATCCGTTCGTCTTATCGCATTGCGCCGTCGAATAGCAAACACACTTTTCGAAGACACTTTGGCGTTCCGACGCGCGCTGATGAGTCTATCGGCCCTGACTCTGGTCTTTTTACTCCTATCAAAAATACCCGGCTCTCCTACAAAACTCATGACACCTCAGATGACAGGCTGCCTTTTCGCCTTGCCGCTCGCACTTCTTCTTCCCGAATTCAAAGAACCGCCCTCACCAACGCGTCGAAGAATCACTTACTCAGCGCTTGCCATTTGTTACGCTGTGCTTTTTGCAATTCGACTTCTCGTCGAACAACGTTGAAAATTAATATCTTATTATTGCGGCTACGTTGCATTTAGGATATTCTTGCATTGATAACGATAACGAAAACGTTAAAAAAAGGAGCAATCTACGATGAAAGAACTTAAAGGAACAAAAACTGAAGCGAATCTGTGGGAAGCTTTTTCCGGTGAATCACAGGCACGCAATAAGTATGATTACTACGCGTCACAAGCGCGTAAACAAGGCTATGAGCAAATTGCGGCGTTCTTTACCGAAACGGCACTTAACGAGAAAGAGCACGCAAAAATGTGGTTCAAACAACTTATGGGCGGTGCCGTCCCCAAAGAGACGACCGTTAACCTGAAAGACGCTGCCGCAGGAGAGAACTACGAGTGGACGGAGATGTATCCGAGCTTCGCAAAAGATGCCGACGAAGAAGGTTTTCACGAGATCGCTGAACTCTTCCGCCTAGTCGCTGATGTAGAAAAACACCACGAAGAGCGTTATCTCCGTCTCCTCAAAAACATTGAGGAAGGCATCGTTTTCGAGCGCGATGACGACGAGACCGTATGGTTCTGCCGCAATTGCGGACACATCTATGTTGGAAAGAAAGCGCCTGAAATCTGCCCGACGTGCAGCCATTCTCGTGCTTATTTCGAACTCAGAGCGGTCAACTATTAATCTTTCAATCGAAGATCCTATGACCCGACGAGTTGGCGCTTCGAACGTCCGTCTCTCCGGATCATAGACATCCTGCCGTCCGCCGAAACGCTCCATCCGGCGCTTAGCGGCGTAAGACAAGGGATAAACAAGAGGGGCGTTATGCATTATCGGCAGAACGCCCCTCTTTTATTATCATTGACAATCAGCAGCTTATTTCGGTAAACTGGCAACGTTGTCAGCAAGGAGAGTTGGTCGAGCGGCTGAAGGCGCCGGTCTTGAAAACCGGAGAGGGTGCAAGCCCTCCGTGGGTTCAAATCCCACACTCTCCGCCACAATTTGTCCCAAAACGCCGTCATACCAGGCGTTTTGGGGCTTTTTTGTTCCCGAAAAAACGCAAAAATCAACCCCTTTTTCGGCGTTTTGAGAGACGGTTTTTAAGATTGAGTTAAGCTCGGATAAAAATCGAGAAAAAAAGATAAAAAGTGAAAAATGCAAAAAAATAATCGTATCCCTGACGTTATTGAACCATCAGGCAGAGCTCACGCATACGTTTCTTGTCGCTGAACAAGTCAAGAAGAGCGTCCATCCCGACAATTTTCATAACACGATTCATGTT
>JGI24709J26583_10000869_pt1 | contig 25609 bp, 31 predicted proteins | sample BioPla2DNA1_FD_26583 | JGI IMG/M metagenome (IMG submission 26583) | reverse complement strand
GGCATTGGCGGGTATAGAGCGGGAAGGCTGCCATCCGAAGTTGCGATCCGATTGTCCCGTCGAGCTGAAGCCCTCATGCCATAAGAAAGGCACGTGCGACGAGGAGACGATCGAGTTCTGCCACGGCAAAGAGGCAGACAGGGAGTAGGCGAATCATGGCGTTCGTCCGTGTTTCAAATCTTAAAAAAACATATGGTGATGTTACGGCTGTTGACGACATTTCTTTTGACATTCAGAAAGGAGAAATATTTGGATTCTTGGGCCCGAACGGCGCAGGAAAGACGTCTACCGTCAATATGATGATTGGTTTGTCTCGCCCGACGGCGGGTGATGTGGTGATCGACGGGATTGATGTTAGAAGAAAGCCAAAACAAGCACAGGCGATCATGGGAATCGTTGCGGATGAGAGCAATCTGTACAAAGATATGGACGGGTTTGAAAATCTCTGTTTTTGTGCCGCTCTTTATGGGATGCGAAAAGAAGAAAGGGAGCTTAGAGCTCGTCAGCTCTTAGAACAATTTCGACTCAAAGAAGCCGGCAGAAGGCCTTTTAAAGCATATTCAAAGGGAATGCGCCGAAAGCTGACGATCGCAGCAGCGCTGATTCACTCGCCTCGCATTTTGTTTTTAGATGAGCCGACAACGGGAATCGATGTGGAGAGCTCTCGCCAGATTCGAGAAATGATCGTGAAATTGAAGGAGCAAGGCACGACCGTTTTTCTCACCACTCATCACATTGAGGAAGCCGAACGCATCTGTGATCGAATCGCTTTTATTGCAAAAGGGCAAATCGTAGCTTCCGGCACGGTTGCAGAACTTATGCAACGCATTTCTCTCGATCGCGCCATTCACTTTGTCACAGGAATTCAGGACGATGAATTCGCTTTTGAACTGCAAAAAAACTTTGAAGGCAGTCAAGTGGAGAGGAAATCCGATCATTCTCTAGTTATGCGTTTGCAGGAACGCTTGGAATTGTTTCCCGTCATGGAGTTTTTTCATCACCATGGAGTCGCCGTATATGAAGCAAAGGAGCTGCGTCCTTCTTTGGAAGACGTATTCGTCCGTTTGACAGGCATTGAATCCTCTATCCTGAAAAAGGAGAAAGGAGGTGGGAAATGACAAGCCTGATCGCATACTGGAACATATTGAAAAAAGATGTGAAATACTATTATTTGAAACCGCCGAATATTAGTTGGGGCATTATCTTTCCTCTGTCATGGACACTGATGCAGCTGATCCGCTCTCCCGGAGGGAGCATTTTGGAGCTGCTTCCCGGCCTGATTTCGATGAGTGTCTTGTTTGGCACCACCTCTATGCTCGCTGTGACCATTACCTTTGAGCGAAGCGACCGATCATTTGAACGGCTGCTCCTGGCGCCTATCAGTCTGCATACAATGGTATTGGCAAAAATCTCGGGAGCCATTGTATTTGGGATTTTAAATGCCTTTGTTCCGGTGTTTTTTGCTTCGTTTTTCGTCCATTTGCACGAGGTTGATTGGAAACTTGTGTTGCCTGCGGTTTTGATGATAGCCGTCACTTCTACACTTCTTGGACTTTTGATTGCGGTAACGGCAAAACAAGTCTTTGAGGCGCAGACATTTTCCAACCTTTTTCGCTTTCCTATGCTTTTTCTCAGCGGATTATTCATTCCTATAAAAGATCTGCCGAGATTCTTGCAACCCATTGCATACTGCATACCGCTCACTTACGGAACGGATGTAATAAAGGGAGCTTTTATTGGGGCAAATGTGCTTTCTCCAATGCTGAGTTTTGGGGCGTTGTCAGCATTTGCAATTGGGTTGTTTATCATTTCCCTCAAAAATATTCATAAAAAATGGATTTTGTAGAGGAAGATGCTCGTCGGCTCATTCGGTCCGATCCCGGGGAGTGATTCAATCTCCTGATAATGTGTTACACTGATTAATAGAGACAATAATACTGAGGAGCCGGTCATGACAGACTTAGTGAGGGGAGTTTTAGACGAAATAGAATCATATGCCGAGATCTACCTGTTAGCGTATGAACAAGCGCCCTGGCATGAGAAGTATGATTTTCCGGATGTGATGGCATACATCGAAGCTTTTTTGCGCGACGGAGGCAGAATGTGCTTTGTCCTTCGCGAAGATGATGAGCCGGTGGGGATGGCGCTGGGAATCATTGTCCCAAATCCTGAGGGCAACTATCTTCGACTGGAGGACTTCTTAATTCATCCGCAGAAGCATCGAGAAGGGTATGGAAGCCGCATGCTCGATCTGTTGTTTGACCGGATCGAGAGTATGGGAATTGATAGCATTCTCCTCAATACGCAGCGCAATTTCCCCGCTCACTATTTTTATCTGCACAATGGCTTTAGAGAAGTCGAGTCGGTGCTTCTAATGAAAACCCGCAAATGATTCAATTCAGAAGATTTGAAAAAGGCATGGAATTGGGGGATGGCTTTTTTGAAGGCTGGCCTCATCCTCCTGACAAAGAGACACATGANAAAATACTGGAAAACAGTGCTTTAGCGATTGTCGCCATTGACGATGAAACAGGNCAGGTGATCGGCTTTGTCAATGCCATAAGCGACGGTGTGCATGCCGCCTATATNTCCGCTTTTGGAAGTGCTGCCTTCTTATAGAGGCAGAGGCGTCGGTCGCAAGCTCATGGAGAAGATCCTCCACGAACTCCGCGATTTATATATGATTGATCTTGTCTGTAACGAGGATTTGGTGTCGTTTTATAAAGATATGGGGATGCATCCGCTCAGAGCCATGGGAAAGCGCAATTACGAAGCGCAGTCCGGAAAAAAATAATCGCAATTGATCCTGAAGAGAAATCATATAGCTATAACAATGGTTCTAACTTTTTATTTTTATTGATTCCGGTAGATTGTTAACCTTACAAACTGTGATTTGTCAAACTCTTTCATCCGTAATGATATGCTCAATTGGTCTGATTGGAGATATGATTTCATAAAAGAGGGGAATGCCTTGTACCGATTTAGTTCACTAATCGGTATTCAATGCATATTTCCTTGACTCCTAATGTGTAGCTAGTGCTGTTGAGCATTTTAGTTCCTCTGGGTTTCATAAAGTAATATAGTGCAATTTCGTGACATTTCTTGCCATTTAGCGAGTTTTTGTTTTTATTAAAGAAGTTCTCATGTATGACTGCTAAATAATCTACCTCATAAGCTACGCCTATTTCTTCAAACACCTCTTTTCAAACAGCATCTTCTGCAGTTTCACCCATATGAACAGCACCGCCTATGGAATAGAAATAATCATCAAGTTCATTTCTTGCGAATAACACGGATCCTTCTTCTACAATAATTGCTGCTCTATATCTAAACCACTTATCTCCATCTGTAAAGCCACAATTATATTCCATCGTTCTTCTCCTGCAAATTCCAATTTATCTTTTTACTTATATTGCTTTTGGAGCAATTTCTTTCATTCGCTTAACGCTCGATAGGACTTAATTACTTTCTCAACCTCATCTGCCAGATCTTCCTTGTCTGGAATATATAGCGTATATTGGGAGGCAAAAATCTGGTTAGATAATCCGCCCAAAGCGTACTCTGCTTGTATCTGATCCTTATCAGCACATAATATGATACCAATAGGTGCTTGATCATATTCGTCATTAACTTCAGTGTGATAATAGTTTAAATACATATTAAGTTGGCCCACTGCCTCGGGCATAAGTTTTCCTGTCTTCAATTCAATTAGAACGTAAGAGCGTAAAATCTTATTATAAAACACCATATCAACATAATAGTGATTATTAGCTAAGGTCACTCTTTGCTGTGATCCTACATACATAAAGCCTTTCCCCAGCTCTAATAAGAATTTTTCAATATGTTCTATTAAGGCTTTTTCTAAATCGCTCTCTAATATTGGCTTATTTTCAGGAATACCTAAAAACTCAAAAACATAAGGATCCTTGACGATATCCTCTGCTTTTGCAATCTCGTTTCCTCGTAAAGCTAAATCTAGAACCTTCTCCTTGTTATGCTTTCCCTGGGATAACAACAATCTTTCATAGAGAGAAGTATTCATTTGTCGCTTAAGCTCTCTAACTGACCATTTTGCGTTTATACTTTCTTTCTCATAAAAGCTTCTTTTGTTTGGATCAGAAACACCGAGCAGCTCTGAGTAATGCGACCAGGACAATTTTCCAGACACTGTCTGGAATTTTGGATAAGCGAGATAAAAGTTTCTCATGTTAAAAAGGTTAGACTTCGAAAACCCTCTTCCAAACTCTTTAGTAAGCTGCTTTGAAAGTTCTTTAATCAAGCCTTGACCGTATTCGGCTCGTTCAGCATGATTTTGCTCATCCTCGACAATTGTTCGGCCAATCTCCCAGTAAGTCTTAACTAAGGTGGTATTTATAGTCTGTGCTACTTCTTGCCTAGATCTGAGCATGATTTCTTTTATGTTTTTATAGACAGAAACAAATTCTTGCTTCGTTAAATCAGTCATTGTGTCTCCTCTCTATTTTTATACTAGTTTTAATTATTAATTAAACCTTGTCTTTTTCTTTAGTATTAGGCTCAAAAGCCCGTCCTTATCGTTACTATCTGCCGTTATCATAATTATGACACGAGATCCGCAGGCAAAGTCTGCGGATTTTTGATGCGGCAAATACGACAGATGGACGGGTCGGAAAAAACGGTATCGCGACAAGGCATATCTCGATACAGTTGTGGGATCATGGACGATCCGGTTTGATTATTTGACGAAGATTTTCAAATGTCTCCTTGAGATTTTCGTGCCGAACGGTTTTTACATCAAAGCGGAACAACTTAAATACGAACTGAGTGATGAAGCCGGAGAAGAACGCGCTGATGAGTGTGCCGATGCCCAGCATTCCACCCATGCGCCAGCCGGCGAAAGCGACGGTTGTCTCGATGATTCCCTTCGTGATGGCAATAGAAAAACCTGTCTTTTTATGAAAGGCAACCATGGCGGAATCTCTCGGTCCTGCGCCGAAGCCACTTTTAATGTAATAAACCATTGCCACGCTGATAATGGTCAGACCGATCAAGAGCATCACAAGGCCGCTGATGAAATGGTGCGAAATGGGGATCAGGTTCAAACCGGCAATGATATCAAGCCAGAGCCCTATCATGATCATATTGAAAACGGTTCCGATTCCCATGGGTTCTCGCAAGAAAAAGACGATGGCAAGCACCACAAAACCGACGCTGATGGAGGCCGCGCCCACACTGATCCCCGTCATCTTCGATATTCCCACGTGAAAAATATCCCAGGGAGCATAGCCGATATTGGCTTGAATACAAAATACGATGCCCAGTCCATAGAGAAAAAGACCAAGCTGAAGCTGCGAAAAACGCAGAAGAAAATCTTTTTTCAACACTCACCTCGCCATGAAAAAAGTGTAACACAAGAGGATGAAGTTTGTCCCAAGTTGAATAGAAATTGACGACTTCGATTTGCAAGAGGGTTTCTTTTTAAGAAGGGATTCGAGCGGAAAAAGGTGCACGCTTTTAAGAAATTGTTCTATAATGGCTAAAGAGAGGAGATGTCTTGGAAAACACAAGCCTGAACTGGGAGCGGATTGAGAGAATATTGACCGAGTCTTTTCGAGAGGAGGAAGCTCGTTTGCTTCGTTATTATTATGGCATCTCTTTGGAAGCGCCTCTGAGTGAAAAAGAACTTTCAAAAGCAGTGGGAAAGCGAGGAAAAAAACTCTCAGCAGCTTTGGATAAGGCAAAAGGGCGCCTGTTTCGCCTGTTAAAGGAAGAGGAGATCGAACAGATCGTGCTCTTTGGGGACAGGCAATCTGACGACGAGAGGAAAGGAGAAGCAGAGCCTGAAGAGGCCCTGTAGGAAGCATATGCAACAAGACAACAATGTTTTTATTTTTAACCATCCCTTGATCCAACATAAAGTGACTCTCCTTCGCGATATTGAGACGACCAGCAAGGAATTTCGGGAATTGACTGAAGAGCTCTCCATGCTGATGGCATATGAAGTGACACGAAATTTGCCTTTAAAAGAGGTGGATATCGAGACCCCTATTTGTCCTACAAAAGCAAAGAAGCTGGCAGATCAGAAGATTTCCCTGGTGCCTATTTTGAGAGCGGGATTGGGGATGGTCAGCGGGATGCAGAAACTTCTTCCCCATGCAAGGGTTGGCCACATCGGGCTCTACCGCGATCACGACTCCCATGAGCCGGTTGAATATTATTGCAAGCTGCCGGAGGATATTTCGGAGAGCGAAGTTATCCTTTTGGATCCGATGCTTGCAACCGGCGGAAGCGGAGTGGCCGCTGTTGATTTCCTGAAGAAGCGCGGGGCAAAAAACATCAAATGGGTGTGCATCATAGCTTCGAAAGTCGGCATTGAAGTGCTTCACAAGGCGCATCCGGATGTGGCGATATTCTGTGCGGCAGTCGATGAAGTTCTCAATAAAGACGCCTATATCGTGCCGGGGCTTGGAGATGCGGGAGACCGCTTGTTCGGCACGAAGTAAATGTGATCAGGTGGGTTACTTAGTTGTCATAAACGACTCTATTATGGTACACTTGCAAATGAAGTGAATAACTGCGTCGACGAGACATAGTAGGAGGCGAACCCTCTTTCAGAGAGTCCCTGGTTGCTGAGAAGGGACAGAGGAACCTTTGAATCTACCTAAGAGCAGTATGAATATGAGCGGATTCTTTTGAATCAAGCAGGGTGGCAACGCGGGTGATAACTCGTCCCTTGGGGACGGGTTTTTATTTTTTAGGAGGTGGAGATGTACGATATCAAACGCATACGAAGAGATTTTGACGAAGTGCTCAAAGGAGTTCAGCGACGGGGCGGCGGAGACTTCGGCCTTCTTCGCATCAAGGAGCTGGAAGAAAAACGCCGAGGGATTTTGATCGATCTCGAGGAAAAAAGAGCCAGACAGAACAGTTTCTCCAGAGAGATTCCTGTAAAGAAAAGAGCGGGAGAGGATGTCACTGAGCTTTTAGAGTATCTGAAAGATTTGTCGACACAGATTTCAACTGAAGAAACGCTTCTCAAAGAAGTAGAAGAAGAGATGAACGAACTGCTCTTCTTTGTGCCCAATATTCCACAAGAAGAAGTGCCTGTTGGAAACGATGATGCTGATAATAAAGTTTTGCGTAAATGGGGAGAGCCGACGAGATTTGATTTTGAGCCGAAGGCGCATTGGGAGCTCGGCGTGGAAAGAGATTTCCTTGATTTTGAACGGGGAGCCAAAGTGACCGGTTCGCGCTTTACCTTCGTCAAGGGAAAGGCTGCTCGCCTAGAGCGTGCCCTGTTCAACTATTTTCTTGACTTTCATACCGATAGCGGAAAATACATGGAGATGAACACACCTGTGCTGGCAAACCGAGATAGCATGACAGGAACCGGCCAATTGCCGAAGTTTGAAGAAGATATGTATCATATTGCCTCAGACGATCTATTCCTGATCCCCACAGCGGAAGTGACGCTTACCAACTATCTCAAAGATGAGATCTATTCGCATGAGGACTTACCTATCTATATGACATCGTACACGCGCTGCTTCCGAAGAGAGGCCGGTTCTGCCGGGAGAGACACACGAGGCATTATCCGTCAACACGAATTTGGTAAAGTTGAGCTTGTAAAATATGTCCTCCCCGAGGAGAGTGAAGCGGAGCATCAGGATATGGTGAGCGACGTTGAAAGACTTCTTCAAAGCTTGGAGCTTCCCTATCAAGTCGTGCTCCTTTGTACGGGAGATCTGGGCTTCTCCTCTTCAAAGACGTATGATATCGAAGTTTGGTTTCCAAGTAATGGCGGCTATCGCGAAATCTCCTCCATCAGCAATTTCCACGACTTCCAGGCCAGAAGGGCGGGGCTTCGCTACAGAGACTCCAATGGAAAAGTGCAGTTCATGCACACGCTAAACGGCTCAGGCATTCCAACAGGAAGGACGCTGGCGGCGATCCTTGAAAACAATCAGCAAGAAAACGGGAAAGTCAGAATTCCAAAGGTTCTCGTCCCTTATATGGGAGGACTAGAAGAGATCTAAAGATATTGAAACATCGCCTTTCATCTGATAGAATGAATCCAGTTTCATACTGCGAGGAAGAGAATAGTAATCGTGAGGGTATCTTCAGAGAGTTTCCGGTGGGTGTGAGGAAGCGGTCAGTCCGATGAACAGGCTTGGAGCAGTGATACAATGAGTGGACATTTGTCAATTAGGGTGGCAACGCGGGAGTGATCTCGTCCCTTGAGGATGAGCGCTCCCTTTTTTTAGGGAGATAATATGAAGTTCAANGACATTCCTTATAAAAGGCCGTCGGTAGAGGAAGCNNAAGGCAAGATGCTCGCTTGGCAAGAGGCATTTTCTTCCGCAAANACTTTTGAAGAGCAGTGGAAGATCATGCTTGATATCAACGAGCTCAGAAAAGAGCTGTTTACGGCAATGGTGCTTGTGAGTATCCGCCATACGGTAAATACTCTCGACCCGTTTTATGAGGCGGAAAACACTTTTTTTGATACAAACAGGCCTGCGCTTGAAGCTCTCAACATGGCTTTTTATGACATGTTGCTGGAGTCTCCGTTTTATCCTCGGTTTGAAGAGGAGCTGGGGGCGCATTTCTTCGATTTGATTCGCCTGGCCGGAAAGACGTTTTCGCCCGAAATTATGGAGGAACTGGCACAGGAGAACATGCTCGTCTCTCAGTATGAGAAACTTCTTGCCGCAGCTCAGATTGAGTTTGAGGGGGAAAAGCGAACGCTCTCCGGGATGCAGAAGTTCTTTGAATCGAGTGATCGAGCGATGAGAAAAGCTGCCATGGAAGCCTACTGGGGGTATTTTGAAGAGAATGCGGAGGAATTTGACTCCATTTATGATCAATTGGTTTCTCTCAGGCACTCCATGGCAACCAAACTCGGATACGACAATTTTGTGCAGATGGCATACGATCGCATGGGAAGAACGGACTATGGACCGAAAAATGTGGCTGCCTACCGCAAGGGCGTGCACAACTTTTTGGTGCCGCTTGCCGAAGAAGTCGTCGAGAAACAAAGAGAGCGCCTGGGACTTGATGAATTACAATACTATGACCTGAGTTATTCCTTCCCCTCCGGAAATCCCGTTCCAATAGGAGGAAAAGACAAACTCGTCGCTTCCGCGATAGAAATGTATGATGAGATGAGCCCGGAGACAAGAGATTTCTTTCGACTCCTAGTGGATCGCGAGTTGATGGATCTGGAGCAGAAAAAAGGAAAGGCACCGGGTGGCTACTGTAATTTTATAGAAGGGGAAAAAGTTCCCTTTATCTTCAGTAACTTCAACGGAACTTCGGGGGATGTGGGTGTTCTGACACACGAATTCGGCCACGCTCTTCAAGTGTACATGGCTAGAGAGCATCTGATGAGCGAGCAGCGTTTTCCCGGCATGGAATCGGCGGAAATCCACTCGATGGGCATGGAGTTTCTGACGTATCCGTGGATGGAGAAATTCTTCGGAAAAGACACACAAAAATACTACTATGATCATCAGTCTTCCGCCATTACCTTCATCCCGTATGGAGTACTGGTGGATGCGTTTCAGCACTATGTCTACGAAAACCCTACGGCCTCTTCGAGTGAGAGAAAAGCCAAGTGGAGAGAGTTGGAAAAAGAGTTCAACTCGTGGAAAAAATATGAGGACAATGCCTTTTTAGAGGCCGGCGGGCGCTGGCAGGCGCAACATCATATTTACTCGATCCCCTTTTACTATGTTGATTACACTTTGGCGCAGATCGTCGCCATGCAGATTTTCCTTCGCATGCAAGAAGAAGATGCGACTCTTTGGGAGGACTATCTGCGAATCTGCCGGGCGGGAGGTACGATGCCCTTCCTCTCGATTCTTGAAGCCGGCAGATTTGACAATCCGTTTGATGGAGCCGTCGTAAAAAGAACCGTAGAAGGTCTCCGTTGCAGTCTGGAGAGCTTTGAGCATATGAATTTGTAGGAGAGCAAATATGAGAGAATCATCTAATTTTATTCGAAACATCATGATAGACGACCTAGCCAACAATGTGGTAGACGGCATCGTCACCCGTTTTCCGCCCGAGCCCAATGGATTGTTGCATATCGGGCATGTGAAGGCGCTGACCATCAACTTTGATCTGGCAGAAGAATTTGGAGGCTATACGTACCTTCGCTTTGATGACACCAATCCGGAAAAAGAAGAAGAGCAATTTGTCAAGCTCATCCAAGAAGACATCAAATGGCTCGGTTTTGAGCCGGTAGAGGTGCGCTATGCATCGGACTATTTTGAAGAGATGTACGAAAGAGCCGTCATTCTCATCAAAAAAGGTCTCGCTTATGTTGACGACACAAGTCCCGAGGATATGCGCGCGCAGCGTGGAACGCTGACAGAGCCCGGAACGGAAAGCCCCAGAAGGAATCGATCTGTTGAAGAAAATCTTGATCTGTTTGCGCGCATGAGAGCCGGGGAATTTGAGGAAGGATCCGTCGTCCTTCGGGCAAAAATCGACATGGCCTCTCCCAATATGAATCTTCGAGATCCCGTCATCTATCGAATTCTCCATGAACTGCATTATCGAACGGGGAGCAAATGGCATATCTATCCCATGTATGACTTTGCCCACCCTCTCGAAGACTATGTCGAGCGCATTACACACTCTCTGTGTTCCCTCGAGTTTGAAAACAACCGCCCCTTGTATGATTGGTACATCGACAACACGGATGTCGAATTTAAACCGAGGCAATTTGAGTTTGCCAGGCTCAATATTGCCGGAGCCGTCATCGGAAAGAGGCACATTATCAGGCTTGTCGAAAAGGGATTGATTGACGGATGGGATGACCCTCGTCTTCTCACTGTCAGCGGTATGCGACGAAGAGGATATACGCCGGAGGGTATTAAGGCATTCATCCGGGAAACGGGCGTCTCAAAGGAAAACAGCGTCACGGAATTTCATCAGTTGGAGCACTTTATCCGAGAAGATCTCAAACTGAAAGCACCCAGAATCATGGCGGTGCTCGATCCCGTCAAGGTGGTCATCACAAACTGGGACAAGGGCGTTGAGTGGCTTCCGGCGGAGAACAATGTAGAAAACCCGCAGCTGGGAGAGAGAGAGATGCCTTTCGGCAGAGAGCTCTATATTGAGCGCGAGGACTTCATGGAAGTGCCTGCCAAGAGATTCCGAAGACTTTCTTTGGGAAATGAAGTGCGGCTCAAGTACGGGTACTTTATTAAGGCAAATGAAGTCGTAAAAGATGAAGACGGAAATATCTTGGAGATTCATTGCACATACGATCCCGAGACAAAAAGCGGAAGCGGATTTGAAGGGAGAAAGCCCAAGGGCACCATCCACTGGGTAGAGGCCAACCATGCAGTAGAAGCAAAGGTTCTCCGATATGATCAACTCCTAAAAGAAGACAGTTTGGATTCGGAACGGCCGCTGGAAGAGCAGGTGAATCCGGAGTCGGTAAAAGAATTTCGAGCCTTCATCGAACCTGTGGTAAAAGATGTGCAGCCGTTTGACCGCTTTCAGTTTTATCGCCACGGTTATTTCAGTGTCGATCCCAATCACACTGAAGAATTGACCTTTAATGAGGTCGTTTCGATGAAAAGTTCTTATCGTCCCTGAAGAATAGAGTGCAAAATTTGGGTATAAGGGTTCCGAAAGGAGCCTTTATGCCCGATTTGTGGACGCATTACTTTTTTTCAAAGGATGTACAAAAAGACAATCACCTCCCCATATCATGGGAGAGTCTTTATTCGCTGGGAGCCCAGGGGCCGGATTTTCTCTTCTACCTCGATTTTCAACCGTGGAAAAAGAAGAGCGGTTTTCGCTTTGGAACTCTCATGCATCAAGAAAAGCCAAAGGAGCTGATGAGCTACGTTTTGACGCTTTTGGAAAAAGCAGATGATATCCTTAGAGACTATCTTCTCGGATTTGTCGCTCATTATGCGCTGGATTCAACTGCGCATCCCTTTGTCTTTTATTATGCGCAGGACCCGATTGAGCATAAAGTCTTGGAGGCCTCTATCGATGCACTCCTCTTTGAAGAGCGGATGGCAAGACCTCTTCGGGGAGAGGATTCTCTTGCCATCATCGATGTCGGAAAGCAGCTGCCTCAGCAGGTAGTCGATTTCTATAGAAAAGCAGCAAAAGACATCTATGATGAAGTGCTTCCGGAACGGGTGATTCAGTCGGCTTATCGCGATTTTCGGGAGTTTCTCATCCTCACAAGGCCAAAGGGATTTATCCGGCTGTCTCTGCAAAATCTCATTGAAAAACTGGGTTCTGCTCCCGTATCTCAGTATATTTATCCGGAGACGGTCGATCCGAAGGTGCTCAACACCAACATGTATGAAGATTTCATGCAATCCTACGACAAAGGGAGGCATAAGTTCACCCGTTTGTTTGAAGTCGGCCCGGAATGCGCCATGCGAAATTTTGAGGGAGATCTCAGTGAATGAGGAGATCTCTTTTTTATTTGTAAACGGCTGAAAATGTGTTTTATAGCGATGGATTCTTTAATCCCTATTAGGGGGAGTATGTCATAATAAGCACACAAGCCGGCGGAGCTTGTTATAGCAAGGGTTTTAAGGCTTCACACAAATTAAAAATGGTAAAGATGCGTTTTGCCGGTGATTTTTCAAGAAAAATGAGCTATTACGTATCTTTTTTTTCTGTAATTTAAGATGAGGATCTAGATTTAGGTTATAGTGATTTGGTAAAAAAGACTTGTTGTTTTGTCCCGAATGTTATACAATATTTGGGACAAAGGGGGTGATTAAATGATTTCTTATGCTGAACAAATTAAAAACAAAATTGGTAAAGCTGACCCCGGAAAGGTTTTTATTGCAAACGATTTTTTGGAAATAGCTTCTTATGAAACGGTAAGAAAAACCTTGAACCGTTTGGTTAATGATAAAAAAATTAGCAGGATAATCAGCGGTTTTTATCATGACCCGGAATATAGTGAGTTAATTAAAGAATACGCTGCACCTTCGATGCACGAGTTGGCAATTGCCATTGCCAGAAAATACAATTGGAACATTGCACCATATGCCGGTACAGCACTTAATCTTTTGGGTTTATCAACACAAGTTCCAAGCAAATGGACATATATTTCAAGCGGAAGGAATAAAGAATATCAGGTGGGTAAGAGTATTTTAGTATTTAAGAAAGTAAAGCTCGGCGAAATTGCCAATATGTCTTTAAAAACAGCTACCGTTATTCAAGCAATTAAGGCCCTAGGCAAGGATGGTGTCGATAAAAAAGACATACAAATAATAAGAAGTAATTTGACCCAAAAAGAAAAAACCGAACTCATGGAAGATTCCACTGCTGTTGCATCGTGGATTTATGAAATAATAAGAGAAATTTGTGAGGGCAAAGATGAATAAGTTTTTTGAGGAAACTAACGATGATTTGCGAATTCTGTGTCTAAATACATCTGAGAGTTTGGGTTTATCAGAAGCGGTTATAGAAAAAGATTACTGGGTTTGCTTTGTTTTGAACTATCTATTTCATAAAAGCAAATGGAAAGATGCATTTACATTTAAGGGCGGAACCTCTCTTTCTAAATGCTTTAAATTAATTGAAAGGTTTTCTGAGGATATAGACCTTATATTAGATTGGAGAGTTTTAGGATATGCAAAAGATGAGCCTTGGGAGGAACGTTCAAATACCGGACAAGATAAGTTTAATAAGAAAATTAATATAAAGACGGAAGAATTTCTTAAAACCGAATTTTTACCGGAGATAGAAGCAGACTTCAGAAAACTTTTGAAATCAGAGCTCAAATTTTCTATTGATAAAAAAAACCCTCAAACTATTCTTTTTGAATATCCTAAAATTTTTTCATCATCTTACTTGACGCAGAATATAAGGCTGGAGATTGGAAGCCTTGCAGCTTGGACACCTGCTATAAAAGTAAAAATTGAACCAATGATTTCCGAGGTATATCCAAATACACTTAAAGAAAAAATTGAAATTAGAACTGTAGCACCGGAAAGAACCTTTTGGGAAAAAGCAACTATATTGCACCATGAAGCCAACAGACCTAAAAGTTCGGGCATGCCCCGCAGATATGCGAGGCACTATTACGATTTATACAAGATGGAAAGTTCCCCCGTTAAAGAATCTGCAATCCGTGATATAGAATTGATGAAAAAAGTTACGAATTTCAAAATAAAATTTTATCCGAGGAAATGGGCAAAATACGAAGATGTTCTTGAAGGAAAAATTAGATTATTACCTGATGAATATCGTTTTACTAAGATACAGGAAGATTATGATGCGATGAAAGAGATGATGTATGGAGATTACCCGGCTTTTGATGAAATGCTTAAAGAACTGAAGAATCTGGAAAAAGAACTTAATAAAAATTTATGAAAACAAGAAAAAACGATCTGTTTGGGATAATGAAAAAGAAAAAAGGAGAACAGCGAAAAAATGCCCATCGTTTGGTACTATCCTCCAGAAATCGGGTTGAACGGGCTGGTTTTTCTTACACGGAATATGCAGGATAGGACAGGTATGTATGACCTGAGGTTTGGAAATACCTTTTATGACTTCTCCTGGTTTGAGGGATTTGACCAAAGAGGAGCTTTACGTGAAATTGAATGTCTGACAATCATTATGCATGTTGCGCCATCAAAAGAGACCGCGCCCGGTTATTATGATGAAAATGGCATTCTGCTTTCTGCAATGGATGAAAAGGATGCGAAGGAAGTGCAGTCTTTGATTAAAGGCAGTATTCTCATGTCAGGTTATGAATCCGACCACAATATCCATGCCGACTTACCTGAACAATTCATTGAGGCTATTTTAGAGATGAAATGGCATGATTAGCTTGTTATTGCTGAAATCATAACACTCCTGATGTCAAGTAAATGACACTTGCTTGGAAGCCCTGTTTTATGGGCTTTTCCGAAATCCAAAATGCCTACAAAAGTGATTTTTTGCTATGATTTCGCTATAGGAAATGCATTCTATATTATTCAAAGAGCGACTCTTATGAAAGGAGCTATGACATGCGGTTGTTCATCGCTATTGACTTCCATGCGGAATTTCGGATGAAATTGGTCGCTCTTCGCGACGAGTTGCGCATGGAATCTATGCAAGGGCGTTTTACTCCTTCCGAAAATTTACATTTGACACTCGCTTTTCTCGGAGAATGTGATGATAAACAGCTGGGCGAGGCGAAGTCCGCTATGGACAGAGTTGAGTTCAAGCCGTTTTCTATCCACATAGGCCGCATTGACCGATTTCGGCGAAGAGGAGGCGATCTCTGGTGGGCAGGCGTGAGCGAGAATCAACCGCTGATACAGCTGCACGCTGAATTGACCGACAATTTAAGAGAAGCCGGATTTCAAATTGAAAAGCGCAGATTCAGTCCGCATATTACACTAGGAAGAGAGATTGTCACGAATGCGTCTCCTCGTTTGATCGAGAAGTTCGGACAGACGGTTGAAAGTGTGAAACTCATGAAATCGGAGCGCATCGCCGGCAAAATGGTGTATACATCCATATATGAGAAATCATCACGGAGCTCTTCCTTGTTGAATCAATCTTGAAAAGGTGTAGAGATTCACTCCTTGGAGGTTTACGATGATCTCGGAGGAGATATGAAGATTATTTATGACGGCAAGGATATAGAAGGCGTGGTTCGCAGACTCCCCGGAGGGAGTTCTTTTCTTTTGGTCGACATGCAAAAGTGGAAGAAGGCGCCGGAAGCGGACTTTATCTATGTGATTGACGATCTATCCAACACAGAGAAGTTGGAGGCGTTGAATCGTGGCCAGTGGGTATACAGAGCGTCGAAAGAGGCGGCCGGTATCTCTTCTTCGGAGTATCCGCGTCTTCGCTTCACCGGAAAACTGCGAGAGCCTCCGTTATTGCCGGATGTCTTGCATCTGTTGGGACCGATGGAGGCGATCGTCCGCTTCGTCTTGTTTCTTTTAAAAGAAAACGACTTTGTGCACTCTTATGAAGGAGAAAGCTGGAAGGAAGAGTTTCTCGAGGAGGCCATTCTTCGAAGAAGCGCTCTTGAGGGGAGACTGACGAAGACGAGGGCAAATCTGCATCTTTCTTTTGAAAAGGGCGATCCCGAGGAGATTCATCTCTTCTTTTGGGACGGAAAGACAGAGAGTCTCTTTGAACTGGCCGGGGAGAGAAAAGACCTGCCTGCCGAGTTGTTTGTGCTTCGCTCCTCGTGGAGAGCGACTCCCCTTAAAGAACAGAGCATTCTTCTTGCGAGGGATCTGGGATGCATCCTCTTTCCGGGGGCTATGAAGAAGGCGTGGAGGGAGATTCTATCGTATGTAGGAAGAAAATAGCATGCGCAGTAGGATAGGAATAAATGCCGGACGGTCTTGAGAAAAAGAGCGGGAAGTATATGAGTATAGAATATTTGTTTTTGGTGCGTTGAGCACCGAAACAACGTTTGTTCCTATGGTATAATGAGCCGACGAGGTAAATGAGATGGAATTTCTTGCCACCACTTCTTTTGCGATGGAAGGCGTGCTGAAAAATGAATTGACCCTGTTGGGCTTTGAGGTGGAGCGCACAACTCCGGGATTATGTCTTTTTTGCGCAGATCTCGATGCTCTCGTTTGGGCAAATGCGAGTCTTCGAAGCGCGGAGCGCGTCTTCTTAGTCTTAGGCCGCTGGGAAGCCAAAAGTTTTGATGCTCTTTTTGACGGCATCATGCGTTTGCCGTTGGAAGATGTACTTCCTTCAAACGGACGCTTTCACGTCAATGCAAGGAGTTTTAAATCACAGCTCTTTTCTCTTCGAGACATTCAAAGCATTACAAAAAAAGCGGTAGCCGAGCGGCTTGGCAGAGCATATAAAATGAAGATTCTTCCGGAAGACGGCATCGATTATCCCCTTATGCTTCGAATGGAGCGAGATGAGGCCATGCTTCTTTTAGATACTTCCGGGGAGCCCTTGCATAAAAGAGGGTACCGAGTGAGCGGACATATTGCTCCGATTCGGGAAAATATAGGAGCGTCGCTCATTCTTTTGAGTCGCTGGTTTGGAAAAGGCCCCTTTATCGATCCAATGTGCGGATCCGGAACGCTTGCAATTGAAGCGGCCATGATCGCCACCAATCGTCCGCCGGGACTTGAGAGGGACTTTCTATTTGAAAAATGGGGGATTTTAGATCCCTTGAAAGCACAGGAGATCCGTGACATCATGCGCTCGCGAATTACTCCTGCGAATACGGTTATTCAAGGCTACGACAAAGACCCCAAGGCGATTCGCAAGGCGAGAAAGAACGCGGCAAGTTTCGGCCTCGACAGTTTAATTCACTTTCAATGCCGCGATCTTGAAGAGTTTTCCACGTCGCTTCGCCGGGGCACGATCGTAACAAATATGCCCTATGGGGAGCGCATGGGAACAAGACAAGAGATGATCGAGCTCAATCACCTCTTTGATCGTCAAATACTGCAGCTCGACACATTCCGTTTAGGGGTGTTGAGCGGGGATGCATATTTTTCTCAGGCAAAAAGCAGAAAACCCACCCGAGTCAGAAAGTTTAATAATGGAAAGATCATCACATACTTCTACCAATACGAACCCGTCGCCCGGCGCTAAACCTCGCTACAGGCTCATCTTTGCAATCCTCGGACTGATGATCGCAGGATTGATAGGCATGAATTTGTATCAGTACTTTGTGCCGGAACAGGAAGAACCTTCCGATGCGAAGATGAAGCTGGTGACGACAGAGGTCTACAAGCTGTCTCGAGGAGCTTCGGACAGTTTGGACAATATTTTTGCAAAAGACAATCGTCTTTTGTATTTTGACGATGGAGAATTGGTTCTTCAAGATCTCTCCGGACGGGCATTGTGGAAAAAGAAGTTTTCCGAAGATATCCTTCTGGATATCCATCAGTCGACGATCCTGGTTGTGGAGAAAAAAAGAGGGAATATTTATATATTGGATGAAGATGGCAATCTTCGCGCCAGCATCCTCGGAAGAAACTCCATCACATCGGCGAGTTTTCTTGCAAACGGGAGTGTTTTGGTTTTCTACAGTGACAATAGACGAGCTCAAATTTTTGAAAATGATCTGTATCCGACGGAGCTAATCGAGATAGAGAACGCGACGATCACCAGTGCAGATTACTCCTTGAAAAACAATATGCTTGCGGTGCTTGCGCTCAGGGAGATTCGCGGAGAACTCAGGAGCATCCTGTTTCTCTATACGTTGGAGGGCCGCTTCACGGATGAAGTGGAACTTTCGGGGCTTGTGCTCGGCGCATATCTTTGGGATAACGGCATCGTACTTGTCTATCGGGACGGACTGCAAAACCTTGACTTGAACCTCTATCGAGACGGAGAACGCTTATATTTTGATCGTGTGGTATCGGTGCGAAAACAAGACAGGAGCCTTTTCATCACCTCCGGATATCCCAATCCGATTGAGGGAAGCGGGCAAATGGAATTGATACGGTATTCACTCAGCGGCAAATCGGAAGAGTTTTCGGTGAAAATCCAAGAAAACTATGATAATATATATTCTAGATCGGGGCTTGTGCTCGCCTATTATAAAAATGTGCTCGACATCTACAGCGCAGCGGGAGAGCTGCTCCTGAGTGAAACGTTCAAATTTCCCGTAAAAAAAGCCATTTTGCTCGATGAAGAGAGCTTGGCGGTGTTTGACGGTGAGCGTTTTATGATAATGAAAATTCAGTACTAGAGGAGACTATGAACATAACGGATCTGATTATTCTTGCTATTACAGCGGTGACCCTGCTTTTGGCGTACCGCAAGAATCTATTTCGAAACTTTTTTGATTTTCTCAGTCTATGGGCGGCGCTCCATATCGGGTTTCGCCATTTTGGCGCGTTTGCCGTGCGTGTTGAGAAAATGCCGGGAGTCTCCCATCTCTTAGATTTTCTGCGAAACTCTCTCTTTTCGAAGTTGGACACCCTAGATGAAGAGGCGCAGTTTACCTTGCAGGAACTGAAGAATCTAAACATGAGCGATGAGTTTAATTACTTCTTTGAGCAGGGAAGCTTTTTTCAAGAAAAAGATCAAATTGTTTTCAGCGAGCTGAGTTTGGGGCTTGTCAGCAATGTCCTGGCAATCATCCTTCTTATCATCTTCACTCTGATCGTCGTCCGGCTCATCAGCTCTCTCTTTGAAAACTCACATCGCATGGCAGGGCTGACGACGGTAGATCGAGCGGGAGGGCTGGTATTCTCTTTTCTGAAGGCCATGGTCTATGCCGCTGTCATCGTCGTGACAGCCAAGAATATCGCCATGTTTTTCAACTCCGGCATCTTGTATGATATTTACCATAAATCCCTGTTTGCTAAATTCTTCTATGATTACGGTGGAATCTTGGCGAACTTCTTTACACCGAGATGAAGTTGGAAATAGGCGACCGCATTGAGACAAAGAAACAACATCCATGCGGTGGAGCGGAGTTTGAGATAACGAGAAAAGGTGCGGACATCCGTATGCGGTGCTTAACTTGCAATAAAGAGATCTGGATTGATCGCATCAAACTGGAAAAGCGCATTCGAAAGATTAATGGAGAAAGACCGCTGTAGTTTCGGTCTTTTTATTTAGGAGTATTATGCCGTACTATTATTTATTTTGGATGGTGCCTCTTATGATTGCAGTAAGCGGCATTGCTTATGGTGTGCGAAAGATCCGCCATTTTTCCCGTACGTTTTTTGGCACGGACAATCTGATTGAAGGGCTTCAGCAGGAAAAATTGACGGCTTCCAAGACGCCTAGGAGTCTGCATTCGATGGAACCGGTGTATATGCCGGCGATCCGAAGAGACTTCCCCGGGCTCAATGTCGATGAACTCAAAAGAAAAGCGGAGAGAGTCCTCCTCTCCTCTCTTCAGGCGATTTCTTCGCAAAAGGTAGATCTCCTCTCTTCGGAGGTGCCCGATGATATTCGCCAACGCGTCATGACGCGGATCGCAGAGCTTAAAGAGCAGGGGCTGATGCAGTATTATGATCAGATCAAGCTACATCGCACCGTCATCAGTGATTACAAAAAGGAGCAGGGGCTCGTCAGGCTGACGTTTCAGACGGCTCTCGAGGCTTTTGCCCGATTGGAAAAGGACGGAAAAGTCATTTCGGGAGACGCCAATTATCGCTCTCAGCTGATTTTTGCCTCTTACTATCTTTACGTACAGGATGCGACGAAGGTAAAAGACAGGACAGCCTTGGGACTGACTTGCCCGCAGTGCGGGGCTCCCGTCACATCGCTCGGGACGAAGGTCTGTCCGTATTGTTCAAGTATGATTCATGAAGTCAATATGCATGTCTGGAGGCTCACGGATTTCCGCTTGGTGTAGGGGGAGCAATGAAATTACAATTCATCGGAGTGGGAGCGGCGATCAAGACGACGCATCATGGAGCAAGCGCGGTGGTAAACGGTCATATTTTGATCGACACACCCCCTGCTTGCAATGCACTTCTCAGGAGATACGCTCTTTTAGTGGATACGATCTTCATTACGCATCTTCATGGCGATCATCTGGGAGGGCTTCCATTTTTGCTTTTGGAAAAGTATGTAGATAATAATATGAAGACGCTTCATATATATGGGCCAGACGGACTGGAGGAAAAAATCCGGTTGTATTTTGAGGCGATGTTCAGTGAACTCGACGTCGTCAAATATCCGATTTTTGATTCGGTGCGTTTTCATGTCGTGGAGCCGGAGGTGGAGATAGAGCTTTGCGGCTTGAGCGTCAAGCCTGTTCTCGGAAGGCATGCCATCACGAGTTTCGGCTATGTCTTTCGAGACGACAACGTCTGCGTCTACTTCAGCGGAGACACGGAACTCTGCGAACCGGTTCTTGAAGCGATCGATGAAGCCCATTGCATGGTCATCGAGGGAACGAAAAAAAGCGGAAAGCTTGCTACACATATGACGGTAGAGGAGCTTCTTCCTATTGTGCGCTCTTATCCGGAAAAGATGTTTTATATTACGCATCGCCAGGATTATGATGCGAGCGATATCTCTGAACATAATCTCTTTTTTCCCGAAGAGGGAGAATCGTGCGATGTTGAACATGTAAAGGTAAATTTCCATGCGTGAAACAGATATTTTTGATATTTTAGGTCCGATTATGATCGGTCCCAGCAGNTCGCATACCGCAGGAGCCGTGCGCTTGGGAAATGTCGCNGCAAAGATTTACGGTGCATTCGTGAAGGAGGTCGATTACTATCTTCACGGTTCTTTTGCAAAGACGTATAAAGGGCATGGCACCGACATAGCGTTGGTGGCGGGTCTTTTGGGAATGGATACGGACGATGAGCGCCTTCCCTATGCACTGGAGATGGCAAAAGAGCAGGGAGTCCGATTTTCTTTTCGCGAAGCGGATCTGGGGCTTGTTCATCCTAACACGGTTCGCATTGTCATGAGGGGAGATCAGCCGGAAGTCAGTGTCATCGGTTCCAGCCTAGGCGGTGGAAGGATTGAAGTGATTCGCATCAATGATACATCGGTCTCTCTTAGCGGTGACTATCCGACGATGATTTTTGAATATAACGACCGACCGGGTGTCATCAGCCGCATCAGTGCAGCCATATCCTCTGCCGGAGTTAATATTGCCGCGATGAAGGTTACAAGGGCAAGGAAGATGGCGACGATGGTGCTCGAACTCGACGCAAAGATAGAACAGAGGGTATTTGATGAGCTGAAGTCCGATTCGCATTTTTTACATATTTCGGAAATAGACGCGGTGGAGGAAGAAAATGCACTTTAGCGCAGAGTTTGTTTTAGATATGTGCAGGCAGAAAAACCTGCCTGTTTCTGCTTTTTTTAGAGAGTATGAGGCGGATGGTGCCGGAATTTCGCAAGAGGCACTCGATCAAAGAATGCTTGAAATTTTACAGGTGATGAAAGAGTCGGCAAACAAGGCGTTGGAGACGCCCCTGTTTTCTCTTTCGGGAATGAGCGGGGGATTTTCGACCAAAGTCTGGAATCACCGGAAAGAAAATAGCTTCCTGGGTGAATTTGTCCTGGGTTCTGTGGCAAAGGCTCTGTCTGTCTCCGAGGTCAACGCTTCGATGGGAAAGATCGTTGCAGCCCCGACAGCAGGAGCCGCGGGAATTTTACCGGCGGCGCTTTTGGCCGCACAGGATAAATGGGAACTGGAGGCGCAGGAGCTTCTTCCGGGGCTCTACACGGCAGGTGCCATCGGGAAGATCATTGCTCAGGAAGCCACGATCAGCGGAGCTGACGGCGGATGTCAGGCAGAATGCGGGACGGCGGCGGCAATGGCGGCGGCGGGGCTGACGGAGATCCTCGGAGGGACGCCGGAAGAGTGTTTCCATGCAGCCGGTTTTGCTTTGATTCATGTGATGGGGCTGGTGTGTGATCCGATTGCAGGATTTGTGGAATTCCCATGTTCTTTGAGAAACGCCTCCGGGATCGTCAATGCATTTATCAGCGCAGACATGGCAAAGGCGGGAGTGGTTTCGCTTGTCCCATTCGATGAAGTTGTCAGCGCCATGTATCAGGTGGGAAAACTGATGCCCGAAGCTCTTCGCGAGACGGCTCTGGGAGGCATTGCCGCCACGCCTGCGGCAAAAAAATTGGAAGAGGAATTTCTGTAAAATATCGCAATGGCTGATTTTTCTGCTTGCCTCAGAGGATTAGTATGATACAATAGTCGGGCAGCAATTACACGACTCTCTGCTCCCGCAGTAGACGGGGGCCAGAAGACCAAAGGGAGGACATATGAATAAGTATGAGAGCATAGTCGTTTTCCGTCCGGATATGGAAGATGCCGCGCGCGAAGAACTTCTTGAGAGATTCAAGGGTGTCATCGAGCGCTACGGCACGATCACATCTGTAGAGGACTGGGGAATCAAGAAGCTGGCATATGACATTCAAAAAATCAGCGATGGTTATTACTATTTGCTGAACTTTGAAGCCAGCCATGACTTGCCGGTGGAATTGGAAAGAAATTACAAGATTTCCGATCAGGTTCTGCGATACAACGTCATTCGCAAAGATAAATAGGGGGAGCTGTGAATCACGTCATACTCATTGGGCGTTTAGCGGCCGATCCGGAGCTGAGATATGCTGCCAGCACAGGACGAGCCGTCACTAATTTTCGACTTGCCGTCAACCGGCCTTTCTCAAAAGAGAGAAAAGCGGACTTCTTTCGCGTTGTTGTCTGGGGAAAACAGGCAGAAAACGTTGCGAAGTACCTAAAAACCGGTTCCCAATGTGCCGTGGAAGGCTCCATTCAGATTGAGCAGTATCAGGATCGCGACGGCAACACCCGATATTCAACAGATATCGTCGCCAATTATGTGGAATTCCTGGGATCGCCATCAGGCCAAAGAGATGTAGACAGTTCCTATTCTCCCTCCGCGCCGATAGATGAGCGGGAGATGGATTTTCCGGGAGTGGACGACGAAGACATTCCGTTTTAGGAGGAATCGACCATGGGTTTTAGACCAAGAAGAAGAAAAGTATGCTATTTCTGTACAAATCACATAGATGAGATCGACTATAAAGATGTACGCACCCTCAACCGCTACGTATCCGAGCGTGGAAAAATACTTCCGCGCAGAGTGAGTGGAGCGTGCGCCAAGCATCAGAGAAAGATTACCGCAGCGGTTAAACGCGCTCGAGCGGTTGCCCTGATGCCCTATGTTTCCAGATAAGCATCACAAACTCCCTTTCGAATGATCGAAGGGAGTTTTTGTTTGCAGAAATGACCGTTTATGTGTGAATATTCGCCGTTTATGTAAAAACAGTGGAATGGCGAAGCTTGCTTTTATTATTATGGCTGTGAAAGGAGGAGAATATTGGAAATCGAAGTAAAGATCGATCCAGGCCGCAAGGAAAATAAAATCGTGATATATACGGCTCGGATGAGCGAGGAAATCCAACTTCTCATCGACAAACTCTCCGAGCAGTCGATGCATATGATTACCGGTTTTTTACACGAGAAACTGACCGTTCTTGATCAAGACAAGATCATTCGCGTCTATGCAGACACCGGGAAAGTATACGCACAGACCGAAGACGGGAAGTATACGTTGCGGCTCCGACTCTATGAAGCCGAAGAGCGGCTTGACAGAAATGATTTTGTCCGCATCTCCCATTCGGAGATCATCAATATCAGAAAGACACGACATTTCGACTTCGGGTACACAGGGACGATTCATGTAGAGCTCTCCGACGGATCTTCTGCTTGGGTCTCTCGCAGATATGTCGGAAAAATTAAGAAGATTCTGGGGATATAGGAGGAAAAATGAAAAAACAATGCCTGATTCGAGGGGGAATTGGATTCCCGATAGGCGTGATGATTAGCCAGTTGATTACAATATGCATCTCTTTGTTTTTTGCAAAGGGAAAATATTTGGCGGTAGTACCTGCCTTAATCGATGTGGCGGGAAGTGAATTAAATGCGGTGATATGGCAGACTCTTTTTTCGGGGATACTCGGATCCGCATTTGCCATGATCTCTCTCATATGGGAGATGGAGCGCTGGAGCATTGCAAAACAGACCGGAATTTACTTTCTTCTCGCCTGTTTTGTCATGATGCCGATCGCCTATCTCACTCACTGGATGGAACATTCTCTGCAGGGCTTTATCAAGTACTTTCTCATCTTTCTTCTCCTTTTCGTCGTCGTATGGGGTATTCAGTACATAGTCTGGAGAACGAAAATCAAGGAAATCAACAAGAAGCTCACCTCTTAGAGGTGGGCTTCTTTTCCTGAGGTTTGTGTGCATTACAGGGATAAATGCGTCATTGGCTGCCGGAAGCACGGACTTGGCATTGATTATCGGTTGATTTGGCGAAGTTTCAGATATTGCCTGTGGTATAATAACTTTATCACCCGCAGGAGGGAACAGATGAAAAACAACAATGCCGTTCGAGATATGACGATGCTGATGGATTTGTATGAGATGACGATGTCCATGGGCTATTTTCAATCCGGAATGGCAGATCAAATCGTTTATTTTGATATGTTCTTCAGGAGAACGCCGGACGGGGGCGCAATGGCGATCGCCGCCGGATTGGAACAACTGATTGAATTTATTGAAAACATGAAATTTGAAGAGAGCGATATAGACTACCTTCGCAGTGTCGGAATCCACGATGAGAAGTTTTTAGACTATGTCCGAAACTTCCAATTTAAAGGTGATATCTGGGCCGTCGAAGAAGGAACGCCTGTATTTCCCCGCGAGCCGCTGGTTACCGTTCGTGCCAATGTCATTGAAGCGCAGCTCATTGAGACGACATTGCTGGTGCTCATCAATCATCAGAGTCTGATCGCCACAAAGAGCAATCGCCTTGTGCGCGCCGCACAGGATATTCCGATCGTGGAATTTGGCGCGAGGAGAGCTCAGGGAGCCGACGCCGCTTACCTGGGAGCTCGCGCCGCTTATATAGGAGGATGCGCCGGAACGAGCAATCTCATGGCGGGCCGTGATTTCGGCGTGCCGGTGTTCGGCACGATGGCGCACAGCTGGATTCAGCTCTTTGACGATGAATACGAGGCGTTTAAGGCATATGCCACGTCGTATCCTGCATCCACGGCTTTGCTTGTCGATACCTATAATACGCTTCAAAGCGGAATTCCCAATGCCATTCGCGTCTTTGATGAGGTGGTGGTTCCGTCGGGACATCGTCCGCTGTCG
>JGI24709J26583_10000868_pt1 | contig 25625 bp, 28 predicted proteins | sample BioPla2DNA1_FD_26583 | JGI IMG/M metagenome (IMG submission 26583) | reverse complement strand
CCCCATAAGTATTTAATATACTATTGATTGATATACACTACCCCTTATTTCAATCCTTATTAAACAAAAGTCTATCAAATACTTGATAGAGATAATTATATCAAAAATTTAATTGACCTTTGAATGAGATAGACTTTTCAAGCTTCAAATTTAATATGCTACAAATAGTTTGGCAACCCTTAAATGAGATAGGATTACCCACTATCACATTTATTACTATATAACTCTACAAGTTGCGTAACTAACCTACATTAATGATATTAGTTACTAAACTACCTGATTATGTAGATTACCCACTACACAAATGTATCTTTCAGGCAATACCCCATCTTGAAAGATACACCACTTTAACTTTTATATTGAATTAGAAAGGAGTTCATATTCTATGGACTCCTTTCTTTTACTTGTTTTTACTTCTTAAAAGTCCTATTATTTTACATAATTTGATATAATTATTTTGATACTAAGAAGTAAAATAAATTTTGACCTGATTACTTGTTTAGAAATCCAATAACTGATTTTATCTTACCAGTAATTTTAAAAGGCTATTTAGAATGAAAAATTGAAATTGTTAAATCATAAATCTCTTTATGAATTTCCTCTATACTTTTCAATCTATTATTTTCTACACAATGCACTACTTTCCAGTCAAGTATTTCAGCTACACTCATAGCTGTTTCATAGGCGTGAAGTAAATGCTCTGTATCCAATTCGTGTATATCTTTTACACCACCAGAAGAAGATAAACCACCTTGTTCTTCTAATCTTTTAACTTTTAATTTTTGACCCCACTCTGGAGGCATATCCAAAAGAATAACCTTATCTTCCTTAGGTATTCCTAACATACCTACTTCTGTGTCATATAACCACTTTATGAACTCTACCTTTTCTTCCTGTGTATGATACTTACTTGCTTGATGCAATATGTTTGAACTTATGTATCTGGCAAAAAGAATATTTCCACCATTGTCATAAATCTTACCCCACTCTTTTGTCTTATAGGAAGCATATCTATCAAGTCCATAAAATAAAGAAGCAACTTTCGGATGTATTTCTTCGGCTGTTTCACTAAACTTACCACCTAAATATGCTCTTACAAAATAACTACTTTCAGAGTCATAATTAGGGAAACTGTCTGTACCTATAAAATAACCTTCGGCTGCTAATCTTTCTTTCAACTTCTCATATTGAGTTGTTTTACCACTGAAGTCTGTACCCTCTATTACTACTATCTTGCCCATGTCTTTCACCCCACCTTTCTTATATAAATAGTTATAAACCTATAATTAAATTTAATTATAACATATTTATTCTTCTTTGTCTATACCTTCTGTCAAGATGTTTAATATTTTTGTATAGTCACTTTTTAATGTCTTTTACATTATCTTTTTTTATACCTAACTCCTTTTTATAACTCCCTTTTTATTTTATTAAACTGTCATACATAATATAATATAATATATTAGTATTATTATATATATTATCTATTTTATATTTCAAGGTAATTTATTTATATTTATATCATATTATTTTTGAATTGTTTTATATTTTTTTATAACTTGTATTTATTCTTTTATAAGTAATATCAATACTTTTAGAGTATGTCTGATTTTTATTAGTATATCTATAATTTATTTTATATATTACACATAATTATTTTATTATATATGTTGTTTCTTTTCGTCTTACTGTAGCAAGTTTTATAAAATGTCCCTATCGCAATCAGGAAACACTTGCTACACTTGACTATTCTTAATTATAAAACCCTTGAAATTAACATAAAAAAAGTAGCACACCTCTTACAAAGTGTGTTACCCTTTATGATTTATAAAACCTATTTACATAGGTACTTCTTCCATTTCCTTTAACTGAGATACTGCTAAAAGCCTTCTCTTTAAGTCTGATTTTACTGCTTCTGTATTTATGTCAAGTCTATCGAGAACTTTATCTACATAATACACTTCACCCTCTTCTTCATAAGCCACAAGTGACAAACCCTGAATACAACCAGTAGCCTCAAGGTCAATAGACTTTACTTTCATTAAACCTGCTACTAAATCTTGTACCCCAAATAGACCATCCTTATCTTCAACTATAAAGGCTTCATCAAGATAAAACATAATAGGTACTATTGAACCCTTACTTGTTTTATATGTCTGTGCTGCACCTCTATAACTCTTACTTGTTAATTGAATGGCACTCCAACCAATTCTCTTGATTTCTGCCAATACTTCATTAGATTTCTTATTCATATTAGAATCCCCTCTCTTTTTAAACCCTCTTAAAATTAAATATACTTGTGTGAGTTAATTTACAACCCTCAAATGTTCCTTTTTCAATTAAAACAGTATATGCTTCATTTATTTTCATAAACTGACCACTGTACTGCTCTCCTGCTACGTCAGGGTGATACTTCTTTGCAAGTTGTCTGAAAGTTTTCTTGATTTCTTCTTCAGTACAACCCCGTCTCAAACCCATTATATTTAATGCCTCATTAACAGTCATTGATTAGATTACACCCCTTTGCTCTTTATCGGAAAATATTTCTTCTATCTGTTCTACTGCTGATAAAAAACTATCAACAACATAACTTTCAGAACAACCACCTAAATCACACTCGTTATACGCCCTATTATGCCCGCGTCTCACCAAAAATTTATATTTTGCATCAGATACTCGGCAATTTCTTACATTATCTTCAATAAGAATTAAAGAACCTTTCCTCATGTTTTTTAAGTCACCATTTGAAATATCTATTTCAAAATTTACACCTGATTCTGCTCTTAATTCCTCTAACCATTCTCGTCTCATTAAGGAACAGGTATAATCTTTAACGTGAGTATGTATAACTATTACACCATTTAAAGGTGTGATTAAAGCATACAATCTCTGCAGACCTTCAATAATACCAGAATATCTTGGTAAATTTCTCATAAACTCAGGTGTAGAATATAAAGATACTATTCTCTTATGAGCCTCAGGAAAATCTCTTGCTATTTCTGGCATATTCCATTCTTTAATGTACTTCTCTTCTGAAAAGTCAGGTATAATGTCTTTTACATACTCGCCATAACTTCCATCCATATCAGCAAGTACCCCGTCTACGTCAATTTCAACTTCAAATATTCTATTTAATCCTATAATCACCTTTCTCACCTCTTAACTATTATATCGTATATTATAATATAATAATTAAGTCTTGTCAATACTATTCAGAATTAAATCACTAAATTATACACTTATAATATAATACAATACCCCTTATTTCTCCCCACAATTCTATTTTTGTTATAAAAATAATATTTATGTTATCTACCACAATCTAATATGCTGTAAAAATAAAAGAAGTGTATCATCAGATACACCTCTTCATTTTAGCCTTTATTAGTTATAGTAATCATTGTGTTTGTCATTTTTCCTTTTATTACTTGAGTTATTTGACTTATTCTGCTGTCTATTCTGATTACCTCTATTACTGTTTCCACCATTACCCCTATAATCTGGATTACTATAACTTTGTCTTACATTATTCTTATTAGCACTACCTTCATCTTTTAGTTCTTTATAAGCACCTGCTGCAGCTAACGCACCAAACAATAAACCCCAAGGTCCAAAGATTGTTGCAGCTAACGTGATTGCTTTTATACCCATTGTCCAACCAAAAGCACCTGTTAATACCCTTACAGGTCTGCTGTTCCATAAATCACTTGTAAATGAATCTGATAATGGGTTAGGTGTTGAAGTCTTTGCACCCTTTACTGTTCTGCCTAAACCAAATATACCAGCTAATTTAGAACCTAAACCAGCACTCTTTTCTGAATAGCTTTCAGCATCCACAGTATCAGGGGTATTCATTGAATATTCTATACCCGCTACATTGATATATTGTAAATTACCAAACTTCTTAAATAACCAACTATATCTCTTTTTGCGTGGTATTCCTAACTCAATTCTACATCTACCATGCCCTAAATGAGCGTTCTCAATTTCAAAACTCTGTAAGTTCTTAAACTTATAAACATTACTGAAATTGAATAACTCCACTAATGAACCATTCATTACCTTTTGCTGTAATGCTAATGGCAAACCATTATAGAAACTTTCAGGAAAACGAGGTGTAAATGCTGCATCATTTATAGAGAATACTCCATTTGCATTTACTCTAAATACTTCAACTGCTTCTAAACCACCATAAGTCTTTGATATAGATTTTAATATCTCATTACTCATAGTATTCAAATCTATCAAGTTAGTTACTATACCCTGTCTTGTTGTTTGGAAAGGTGCCTTTTGTGTATTTATAAAAGGACTTAATACATTTGTATCTTTTGTACTTTCACTAACTGACTTAACATTTGTATTCTTGATAGGAGTATTTACATTCTCACGACTTTTGTTTCTAATATCACCAGCAGAACTTACATTATCTTCTGAATATGTATCATTATCCCCAAAAGTAGTTGCACTTTCTGTACCTTGAGAAGTTTGTGTATTTTGTTTGCTTTCTGCTGTTTTATCATTATTATTCGTTGTATTTACAGGCTGTTTTGTATCATTTGATTCTAATGAAGTTTCTTCTTTTTCAGCACTTATACCTATATCTATTGTCCCACTTACTTTTGCTTTTGGTGTATATGTACCAAAATACATATTTAATATTTCTTCATTTGTAAATAAACTATCAGGCGAACAGTCATATAGATATTCTTCTAAACAACTATACCCAAATCTTTCTTTCATTTGAGTCTTTTCAAATATTCTATTAAATCTGTTATAACCTCTATTTAACCCCTCTATATAACTATCTTCTGATAACCCTTTAAGTGCTACTATTGACTCTATTAAACCCTCAAAGCCTACACCTTTTACCAAATCATTATTATAAAGTTCAGTCATAGCATTTCTAAATGAGCCATCTGTTAAGTTATTTATATCATTGTTTAGTACATTATTTAAGAAATTAAATGTAAAACCATTATTTTTATTCTCACTTAACAGCTTACTTAAGCTATCAAAACCCTCTGCTACTTTGCTCTCTACTAAATCTTTCTTATAGTCATTATTAACTAAAGCAAAATACGAACGGAATAACGTACTGTTTGAAGTATTTATAGCTGGGCCGCTTTGATTACCACCATAAGCATATATACCAGCAGTACCACTAAATTTATTTGAAGAAGGTTTTCCTATATGAGCTATAAATGAACCTGTTTTATCAGCCATTGTATTTTCTTCAGGTGTCAATTCATAACATTTACTATTTACTTGCTCTCTACCACTCAACCAAAATTGAGTTGAACCTAATATAGAGAAGAATAAATTCTTTTTAGGTGCATCTATTTTTGGTAATGTTGGTGCAGTAGTACATCTCCAATCTTTAGGTGCTACACCGTCTAATGATTGACCTATTGTTACAAAAGTAAGATTTTCCTCACCTTGTTTTAACGAAATATCAGAAAATGCTTGATGTACTTCTGATATAAATGTTATAACTTTGTCACAATAATTAGCAAGTTGTTCATTGCTCTTTTTTGCTTTCAAACCAGCGTCTAATGCTAAATATAATTTTTCTATAGCTTGTGTCAGCAATGTAGCTTCGTCTATAAATATAAATGTATTACCTTTATCCATTTCAACGTCTTTAGGTCTTATTCTACCTAAAAGCATAGCTAACTGTAATGCCTTATATGTTCTTAAAGGTAATAAGACTTGTGAGTTCATACCCTTTGGTACATTCTTAATATTTACTACATTTCCGTCAGAATCTTTTATAATTCTTTCACCAACAGCTTTATCAAACTCACTTCTTTGCCCAGAAGAGTCTATGGCTAAAAACTTAACGTCTTTACCCTTTGCTTTCATACTTCTTTCCATATTCCAGAATAAAGAGGCTATATCTGGCTTATTATCAAGATAAATTACACCTTCACCACTTGCCAACAATGACGCTAATAAACTCATTGTTAAAGTACCTTTACCTGAACGAGAACCAGCTATTATGCTTATAAATCTATACTCATATAAATTAGTTTTAGCATAACTACCGTCAAGCTTAACACCTAAGACTGTTTCTGTCAATTTTGTATCCACTGGATTTGTTCCAGTATATAACTTATGAGCAAACAATATCTCTTTTTCAAAAGCTGTCATATTATAAATGCAAGTTAAAGATAATATATCACTTACTATCGCACCTTTACTTATTTTGGTTGTCAATATATTACAAGATTGAGCATTTGTCGCATTAGATTTTAAAATCTCCAACATCTCTTCTTTTAACTCATCTTGTTGTTTTATATAAGACGCTCTTAATTGCATAGTATGATTATTTACATCTACTAAAAATAAACAAGAAGTCAAAGTCTTATATAATTGAGTTACAAAATCAGAATAAGTTTCCTTTGATACAGAAGATAACTGTCTTAACAATTTCCCCTTTAATGTTGGTTTATAGTTCTTAAGCCATTCTTGTCTGTTTGTTAAATACCCTATATGCAAATCTGGAACTAAATCATATTCTAAATTTAAGAATACACCTTCTGGTGCTACTTTTTCATCTGTAATATCTACTTCTTTATACCAAGCTCTCGCCAATGATTGAATATATACACTTAAAGATTGTAATAATGCCTCTTTACCTCTATATTTAGTACCTTTATTGTATTTTATAGTACCATCAGGTAAAATTATACCTATATATGAATTATTCCACAATCTATCATAAAGAACTTCCATTCTTTGCAATAAGTTATCAACTGCTTGTCTTACTTCCTCAGTATAATTAGACTCTGTCTTCTTAAATTTAATGTGCTCTAATACACTTTTCAAGATATTAAATATTTCACTTTCAGAAGCATTTGAACCGTCATTACTTGCTAAAATAACATTCAAGTTATCTATCTCTTTTGGTGATAAATAAATAGATAATAAACCGTCTATCCAAGACTTAGGCTTATTATTATTTAGACCTTTTATGGCATCTACTTCTTTTAAGAGTTCTGATAAATCACTATTCCCCAATTTCTCTAACTCTAATGTTATATCCTTTACTAATTGTAATGAAGCTACACCAGCCATTACATCTACAAACCCACCTGAAATATCAGAAGTATTAGTATTTTGAGAAGCCTTATACCCTAATTTCTCTAATATTTCTTCAAAAGGTTTAACTTCTTCTATATCTAAATTTAGTAAATACTTTGTGTACTGGGAATTTTCAATCTCTCTTGATTGAAAAAAAGCACCTATATACAACTTTAAGCTATCTATTTTTTCATAATCTTTACCTATGAATTTAGATACATAAGGATGAAATTCGTGCAAATTTACCATTTATAATCACCCCTCTATTATTTTATCATTAAATATTTCTTGTATTGCTCAAATATCAAGCAAATCTGCTTATAAACCTTATTTTGTACCTCTAATTTATTACCTGTTTCTATTGTAGGTACAGCATTAGGATTTAAGAATATAATACATTTCTTTACCCAATCTCTGAATAACCCTAAAACATTCTCTGTATCCTCTTGACCTCTTGGGACACCCATATATGCTCTGAATATTCTATTCGCTGACTCTAATATTTTTTCAGTATACATAAACGGATATTCTTGATTATCTTTTAACATAGAAACCATTTTATCAGTAAATATAATACCTTGCGCACCAAATCTTGTTAAAAATTGTGCTAAAGTAAAATATACTACACCATTTATAATATCAATCATATCATCTACTAAACTTTCTAAATCTTTTATAGAGGTTAATATCTTTTTCAAACCTTCCTTGGTTTCTAAGTCCCAACCTAATGAAGAAGGTGTATGTTTATCGTCTTTACTAAATTTAGGTGCTAATACTTTTAATGTATGTAAAGCATTTCCAGTATCATTTTTACCCAAGCCTTCTATCATAAGCTGTCTAAAAGCCTCTAATGATAAGTCTGGTTTTTCTTCCTGACTTTCTGCTTTTTTATTATTTAGGCTTCTTAAATATAAATATTCTTCTTCTATACACTTCTTTAATTTAGATATTGTATAATATTCCAACCACAATTTCTTTTCATATTCATTTGCTTGTTCATAATAAAAATGACCTACTCTAACTATATTAGAATATCTTAGCCACTTTTTAAACACCTTATCAAACTCTTTTTCAACTTCTGCATATAAAGTTTCAACAGTTTCAGTGTCAGTTTCAGTTTTTAAGACTTCTTTTACAACTTCATTTTTTACTTCTGAACTATATACTACTTCTATATTTAATCCAAAATTACTAACATACTCTGTTATAGTCTGACCACTCTTATACCCTTTCATAGAAGAAATCAAATCGCCATAAATTATAGAAATTACCCTTAAATTTTCTAATCTTACTTTCTTGGCCTCAAGTTTTCTATTGAACTCTCTAAAGCCATTTATTTCTTTACCTAATTCTTCTGTTGCAATACTTTCTAACTGACTTAAATACGGAGGTATAGCATCTTTTAACTTTTTACCTAAAGCTGTTACTACTTCTACATCTGTAAATGTATCAGCTACCAATATTACCTCTTCTATCCCTGAAAACACACAAAGATTATTTGTTAAAATATCTATCATTGCCTTCTTTTCATTAGGCACTGTTTTTTCCTTATTTAATAACATATCTCTGTATAAACCAGCCAAAAAAGCCACATTATTTATAGAAATTTGGTCTTCAAACTTCTCATAACTTTGAATGTATTTTCTGACAGTCTTCAAGCCATCATAACTATTATTATATAGACTTTCTAATGTCTGCATATCAACTAAACTCACTTTGGCATAATTATTACCCTTAAAAATTATTACAAAATCTTTTGCAAAAATTAGTTTTGTTATAGATTTTATAATATTTCTTTCTTTTTCGCCTATATTATAAGAACCTATTGGTGGTATCTTTTTAGTAGTATTACCACCTATTATAGCATTAAATAAAGCTCTATATCTACTATATTTCTCTGATGCATCTAAACCCTTAACGCGCGCATCTATATCTGTAAGATTATAACAGTTCTTATTCTTTACTGACACAGGCTTTTTCCACTTTCTACCTTGTACTTGTTTAGTCATCTTAAACCCCTCCCTAAAATACCATATTTATTTTCTCTTATATTATAAAATAAAGGTGTATAAATTTATACACCTTTACCTCTTATTTATATCTATCTGTCCTCTATTTATGTCCATTTAAAATTTGTGTGTATATCTCTTGAACTACTAATTTACTGTTTAACGCATTTACATAGATTACTGGCATATTTTCATCTACTAAGCTATATACCCTCTCTGTGTGAGCATGAGTTATTACCCTTGGATACATTACAACACAATCAGTAGTTTCTGGTATTCCAAATGTGAAATTTCTTTCAGATATATCTATGAACTCCAAATTCGGCAAAATTTCTCTTAATCTCGTACCTACATTACTTGTGCCACCTATAAACAAAATTCGTAAATCTTTTATGGCTTCAAGCATTTCCTCATAGCTTACACCTGTTTCTTTTTCATCTATTTCATTGGTTAAATCCTCCACCTTTGATATAGCGTCTTGCAGCAATATATTTTCTTGTTGCAATTCCATTAGATTATCCATTAAAGTATTATAATTCTCTACTTTTTCTTCCAACACACCTATTCTAACTTGACAACCCTCTGCTTTGTTTTTCCACTTCATTACCTCTTGGGATAAGGATTTCTTTTCTTCTTCTACTTTTGCTAAAGCCTCTTTTAACTTCTTATATTCATCTAATTCACATTTAGAATCAGATAACTTTGCTAATTCTTCCTTCGCTCTCTGCAATTCAAGTTTCATTTCTGATAACTCTTTATCTGCCTTATTAGCTACTTTTTTCAATGACTTATTCTCTAATAATTCAGATTTCAAAGCCTCATTAACTTTACTTAACTGCTCTACAGATAATTTTCTTTCTTCTTTCAGTATATTAGCTAACTCCTTTTGAGAAATATAATAGCTTATAGGCATTACAACCTGGTAATACAATTCTTCTAACTCTACAATATCTTTCTGATACTGCTTATAACAATCTTCACTCAAATAAATTTGAGCTATATTATCTAAATCGGATGTTTTTAAGTCCTCATACCCTAAATTCTGCAAAATTTTGAAGATTTCACGATTTTCTTCTACTACTTTATCTACTGCCACTATGCTATCTGTTGGTGTTTCTAAATCTATATAACCCTCTATATAAGCATTGAAATAAGGTATCAAATCATTCAAATATTTAACCCTATTTCTCTCTGTAAATACTTTCATATTCTTAATTAAAGAAGTTTCCTTTGATAAAGGCTCTTGAGTATAAGCCTTGATTTCTATTTTCTTTACAGAGTTCTCTTTATATGTAAATTTGTCTATCTCATTTCTTAACCCCATATAAATTGCTTTTACTACTAAATCTTCTGGTGGTGTATGCTCACCCTTTAATAAATAATATCCTAAAAGCATTTTTCTTACTTTTGATTTTGTAGCATTATCTATACCCTTAAATCGTTCTGGTATGACATTATTTACAATAGCCTTTGTAAATTCAGGTATCTGTCCTGTCTTAAAATAATTATCTATTTTACTATTTCGATAACTTCGTAACTCAAAAGTACCCTCAACTACCTTGTCACAAGACTCCAATATCGTAAATCTATCAAAACCATATAAAAGAGTGTATATATCTGGAATAATGGTAAAATCATAATCTTTACCTTCTAATTTATTCTTATCTATCAAACAGAAATTTACAAATGCTCTCGCACTATTATCCCTTTCACGTTGAAGTATGTTAGCAGCATTGTCTGNGCCTTTATGCTTCATTTTTTTATGCTTACCCATTTGAAAGTTACCCCCCACATTTTATAAATTTGGGTATCCTTAAATTATTAAAGATACCCACTTAATTTTTATATTTTTCTATTTACAGCGTCACGACTACCCCAAACACAAACTTCTCTACATTTCAAGAGTTCACATTTAGCTTTTGGTGTTCCATCTTTTCTAACATAATCTTCTATGATATTTTGCAAATAATTTGGCATTTCAGATTTATGCTCTGCAAATCTTCTTACTGTACTATCAGTTTGTCTTGCTATCTCAATTTGCGCTCTACCACAAATTCTTTCCTTCACTTTTAAGAAGAAATCCTCTGTGTCCCCTCTCTCTAATACCATTACCTCTGTACCTTGTGGTATTAAATGAGCTACCTTTGACATATCATGCAACCACTCTTTTTCAAGTTCAGTACCTTCTATAATAGGTGGTACAAAGAAACCTTTACTTTCACCATCAAAATATATATTATATTTCAAAGTTCTGTGTCTATGAGCCTGTGCTAAACCAACAAAAGTTGTCTCATACAAAATAGCATAAGTTTCCCCAAACTGCTCTGTTGCAGACATAATTCTCTCATTATTTACAAGGTTTAATCCATTTCTACCCTTATGGTCTCTTAAAATATCTATTCTTAAAGCTTCAAGTTCTGCTCTTAACTCTGAAAAATGCTTCTTAAGTTCTTCCTTGAAATAACCTTCCCTAAATTGGCTATAATCAAATCTATCTAACCAGTCCATTATGTAATTCCATTGACGAATATTTGTTGTATAACTCATAGTTACTGGTGTAAATACACTCAAGAAATACCTTGCGTTCTCTTTCGCTAACTTATCTACTGTTTTCTCATCTATTTTATCACCATAAATTTTTACAATCTGCTCTGTAAAAATCTTATGCCACTTGTTATACAGTTCTACTTCTTCTACTGTATTCCCTACCATTTCAGTATATCTTCCTGACTTTTCAGAAGTTGCATATACTGTTAAGTTATTTAAGTACATAGCTACTATCTTTGGAATACCCTCTAATAACATTGTTACTGTTGAATGGTCTGCTACGGAATGGTGTCCTGTTGGTATGATAGTGCCAAATCTCTTTAATGCTTTCTCTGGGTCACTCACATAAGTACCAAAGTATCTATCTTTCATATAACAAATACCACCTTGCGCACCTGCAAATCTCGCCAAATTGTCAAGTGAAAAATCCTCACCTTGGTCAATATGACTATGGGTAAAGCCTATTACTGTTGCTTTCATTATATTTCCCCCTCAATTTATTTTTGTTTAATCTTCTTTTATTTCTAACTTATAACCATATTTTAATATGTTTATAGTATCAACTATGGAAGCTACTTCGGAATCTGATGCTAATAACTTCTCTTTTTTACCTATATACACTTGGAAATTATCTTCTGTATATAAATCCTCACTTAAATCTACTTCGTCATCAGAATCAAAGTATTCAGATAATAAATATTGTTTAAGTGCATTTGCTAATTCATTATTATCTAATTCTACTTCTACTGATAATTTTCCTTTCACTTTCATTATCTACTTCAACCCCCCCATTTGTGACTCTCCTGAAAGAAACCCTTTAAGTAAAAAGATTGTCCTTCTCTTATATATATATATAAAATATACGGAACTAATATATCCAAAGTTAATACATTTTTAATTACATCAATCATACTGCTACCCTCTATTTTTATTTTTTTATCTTCACGCTCCTACATATCAAGTCGTTATTATTTAATCATTATCACTTTCATTGGTACTACCATAAATAAAATCATGTATTTCTTTTATACAGCTTTCCATATCTGTTATTTTCAAATAATATACACCTGTACTCATATCTGACTTTACTAACTCATCACTTGGAAATCTGGTACTCAATATTTTATAATCAATACCATTTGAAATAGCTTTCAAAAGTACAGTTTCTATCTCATTTGTTGTTAAAGTAGTACCAACCAAAGGAAACAACTTATTTGATATACCTAATAGTTCTAAAAAGTTCTTACCCCTCATTTTCTCTATGATTAAAGTAATTACTTCTCTTTGTCTATCTGTTCTTGCAAAGTCACCNCCTGCTGTATTTCTTATTCTACCATAAGCTACAACTTGTTCTCCATTTAGATGTTGAANTCCTGACTCTGTNAAAAACTTATAATCTGTTCGCNTTTCTACATCTGCTATTTCTTTAACTCGATAATTTATCTCTTGCATTTCAGCTTTGGTTATTTCAATATCCAAACCACCAATAATATCAATTATTTCTCGTAAATTAAACATATTGACTACTGCAAAATCTCTTACNTCTAAATCAAAATTCTGATTTATAGTTCGTAAAGTTTCTTCACCACCACCATAAGCATACGCATGAGTTATTTTATCTTTTCTGCCATTTATCTCTACTTGTAAATCTCTTACAAAAGAACCTAATCTTATTTCTTTTTTCTTAAAGTCTATGGTAACAAGCATTATAGCATCTGACCTGCTGCCTTTATCATTCTTACTACGTGAATCTAAACCTAATAAAAGTATTTGAAATAACTCTGNNTCAGTAATTTCTACTTCTTTATCTACTTCTGTTGNATCCGATGTCTGTTNTACTTGATTTTCCTTAAAGGCTTTCTCTCGCTCTATTGCTTCTAACAGCTTATCAGACTTGGTAATACCCAAATTATCATCACTCTTATCTATCTCTATATAAGTCATTTGCCCTANGGTTAACCCTTTTACAATACCATAGATAGCAAACACACTTATAAAAAGTATAGCTATAAGTATGACTATACTTTTCTTACTCAATTCACTTACCTCCCAAACTGAGTACCCCCTACTTGCTACTACTTTTGNGGTATAAATTGAAGATAGCTTCTATAAAACTATCTTCAATTCATTACTTATTCTTCATCTTCTTTACGTGTTGCAATATCTTTATAATATGCTTCACCTTGATATTCAATTACATTAGCAACTGCACCTGTCTTTACAACCTCATATTGCTTACCCAAATCTATTCCATATTCTACAATGAAAAATTGGAAGTTCTTACTTAATACTACGATAAGGTCTTTAATTATTCTTTTAGCACTTGGATGCAAACCATTTAACAACTCATCCATTACCATTACTTTTCTGCCTTTTCGTGCATCTATAAGGCATACTGTAAATAAGAAAGAAATAATCTGTGCTAAACCTGTTCCTGATTGCTTAAAGGTTCTTCTATGACCATCTGCAGTTTCAAGTTCTACTACAAAGTGAGGATAAACATTTCTATACATTACTTGTTTAATGCTTATCTTTCTTCCATCTTCCTTAAACATTAAAATCAAGGCTCTGTTAATTACACCTGTAATACCATCCAGAGTTTTCCTTGTATTCTCGTCAGCTACATTTCCTAACAAAGTTGCTGCTCTAACTAAATCTTCAAAATAAGTTTCTTTTTCTTCTATTTTCTTTGATACTTCTTCTAATTGAGCAGCTAATTTATCTCTACTCATTCGTTGGTATTCTTGAGCAGAGACGATACTGTTTGCACGATTTAATACTTGCTCTACCTCTAATAACACATTTGTTGGCATTTCGTACCCTCCAATTTCTTTTATACTTTATTACCCTACACAGCATACATTTATGTCCATAAGATATTAAACACAGTTTTTTTATTCTCATAACTGTTTTATAAAACTATAATATTGCATAACCCATTATTTTTTACATAATAAAGGGTATAAAACAACTCGTTTATACCCTTTATTATAATTTATTTTATTCTATTTGTCAATTACATAAGAGATATTTATTTTAAAGTTCTGGCTTGATTAACCAAGAATATAACAAAGCAAAAGCTGACTCTGCTAAATCATATCCTCTTATCAAACTATCTTTATTCTCTAACTCTATACCTTCATTTACTAAATTTACTGAATCTTCTAATGTATCAATTACTGCTATAACTTCTGTATAATCTTCACTATTTAAGCCATCTAATAGCTTTCTCAAACCACTTATTGCATCTGAACTAATTGGTGTTAAAGACTTGAAATCTACCTCTGCACCCATTTTTGCTGTTGAAGTCTTTTCAAAGATAAGACCAGCTATTTCATTATATTTTACTACTAAACCCTTATCAACAATGGCTTGATAAATCTGTACTTCTTTTTCTAAACCTGATACATCTGCTTTCTTTACTTCTACATTCTGCAAACTATACTCATAACTATAACCTACTTTATCTGTCATAGCACCAAAGGTTAAAACACCTGTTACTGTTACTGGTGTATCTGTATAATCAATAGTTTTACCCTTTGACGGATATGCTGCTATTGTATTACCCAAATTGTTATCACTTGGAATACAGAAAGCACAATTTTGATAAGGCATATTCATTAAATAAATATAACTACCATCTAATGGTGAAGCACCACCAATAAAACCTGTAATTTGTACCTTCTTACCATCTAACTTCTTCAACTCATCTGGTGTAATTGTATCCTTAAATTTTAATACTGTTACACCATTATCTACTTTACTATTACTTGATACTGTATTGTTTGAATTGGTATTATTTGTTGTTGGTGTATTTGAACTACAACCACTCAAAACCATTACAAACAACAAAAGTAACACTACTAATTTATTCAGTCTTTTCATATTGTTATATCACCTACTCGCTTTCTTAATATATAAATTATTGTTGGTATTAGACAAATTACAACTACTGCTAAAATTGTCAACACCTCTAAACTATAAACCTTATCAATCGCTATAACTATACCTAATGGTGAAGATATTATATTCGCTATATTTAATACCACCCTGCTTAAAAATATGGATACTATAACACCTATACTCACTTGTAATGCAGTCTGATACATAATATACTTGAAAATACTCTTTCTATTCATACCCAAAAATCTTAATATTTTTATATCTTTACTTATATTTTCAAGCATTAAAAATGTCATTATTGCTATGATAATGAATGATAATAAAATTACTATACCACCTAATAACAATGCTACTTGCTTACTTAAATCTATATTTTCCATTAAATTACGCATTGTTCTTGTTGGATTTATAGCTTGTGTTCTCATATCATCTTCATTATACTTCAAAGTTATTTCGTTTGCCTTGATTAAAGAACCTGTTCTTACTAATATTGCTGTTACTGTATGACCTTGCTCTGCGTGGCTATCTTCTTCCATATGACCATCTTCCTCAATATGGCTATCTACTTCTTCTTCGTGTTCTTCTTCATCAGAATGACTATGAGTTTCCCATACAGTATGTATATCTGTAAAGACTGTATTATCATAAGCTGTATTTGTTCTATCAAGAATACCTACTAATTTATAAGTAGCTTGATGGTCTGAACCTATACTCATTAGACCATGAGAAGTTACTAACTCTTGACCTATCTTTAAACCATAAGTTTTTGCAACATTATAACCTACTACTGCTTCATATTTATTCTCAAATAATTTACCTGACTTCAGTTCATAATCTTTTAATAAATCTATTGAAGACCCTACTACCCTTGCACCTTTATAATTATCTGCCATACCCAAAGGTATTACTTCTACTAAATCACCTCTTGATTGCAAGTCTTCTACTATCTTATAACTTACTGTTCCTAATGGTTCATCTGAAAAGAATAAAGAAGACATTAAGAGTTGTGTTGAACTACCCTCTGGGCCTATTACTACGTCATATTTGCTATCAGCATTGAAAAAACCCTCATTTATTTGTGAAGATATATTCACAGATACCATACTTAAAGTAATAGTTACAATCAAGGCAAGAATATATAAAAAGGTTACTACTTTTCGTGTTCCTATACTTTTTATTGCATATCTTAACATTATATTTCTCTACCCCCCCCCTCTTTTGTCTAATGCCTCAACTATTTTTACAACATCACAAGCATAAAAACCTGAAGAAGTGTAATTATTAAATTCTACTATTTTATACCCTTCTTTTGTCATACAAGTATCTATAACAAAAGCTTCAGAAGGACACCATTGATTTATCCTGTTCTCTACAAATTCGATACAACCTACAGGTATAGAATCTGATAAAAAGACATTAGAACCACTCTTATATTGAGACATAGCTANTATTTTACTATCTACTACAAAGCATCTATATTCAGAATAAACTTCATTTACTGGCGAGATTATAACCTCTATACTTTCAAAATCAATCTTTCCACTATATTTCATTATATATTCTTTACGCCAATTCAGAAATTCTTCTTTTGTTGTTACTTTACCATTAAAATATTTACTATCTTCTAACGGTCTTATAAAAAATGTTTGTAAGTTAGGCTCTATATTATGAATTTTGCCTAATTGTATATCACTATTTAGCATATCACAACCATAAACTTCTACCCATTTCTTATAATTAAAATCTTCTGTTACAAATGTACCTGGTTTCCAACCCCTATCTTTAGCTATTGCTGCCACCACATACAATTATATTATTTGTACCTAAATCTAATTCTTTTAACTTGGCAAACTCACAAAAATCAATCTCTTTATAATCAATTCTCATTAAATCTAATATAGAAACTAATTTTAGATGGTTTTCACTACTGTAAAATGATTTTTGTATTAACCATAACATTTTTTATTTCCTCTAACTCTCTTGTATTAGTTTCTCAAATGATACAACCTCGTCAAATAAATCTGACATTCTATCATCATGAGTTACAACTATCAAAATATTTCCAGCACTCTTATGCAAATCTACTATTAGCTGCATAACTTCTCTACCAAGTTTATAATTCAATGAACCCGTTGGTTCATCACCTAACATTATCTTTGGTGAGTTCAATAAAGCTCTCGCTATTGCTACCCTTTGCTTTTCACCACCAGATAAAGTATTTACCTTACTCTTTACCTTACTACTTAACCCTACCCACTTCAAAACATCTTTAACTGAATTTGTAGGCTTATTGATTAAACCCATAACACCTAAATTGTCCTTTACAGTCCATAAATCAAAGAGTTTAAAGTCTTGTGAAATATAACCTATGTTTTGACTTCTGAATTTCTCTAATTCCTCCAGAGATAATTGTGTTATATCTACATTGTCTATCATTATATTACCTGCTGTTGGGGTTATCAACCCTGAAATAAGATTCAATAAAGTTGATTTTCCACTACCTGACGGACCTAATATACAATAAGATTTTCCTGTTTCAAATGCAATATTGTCTATAAACTTAATGATTGTATTGCCATTATACTCTTTTAACAAGTTCTCTACCTTTATCAAGTATTTCACCTACCTTTCCATATATTATTTATTATAATTTATTTATTAGCTATTGTCAAGGCGTACACATATAGTTATACAATTAACAAAGCGTTACCCTTATGAGATAACGCCTGTATTCTGACATATCTATTTATTTGTTTTTATAGAAATCTTCGTCTATATCTTCTTCATATTCCATATCGGCTTCAAATTCAAAATCTTCATCATCTGGCTCTAACTCATATTCTTCTTCATCAGGATACTCTTGTCTTTCATTGAATATTGCTAAATTAGGCTCTTTTCTGCTTAATACTAATAGTAAAATAGGCTGGAATAGAATTGTTATTGCAAAAACTATACTTAATACTAAATATAGAACTGCTGATTCTTCCTTAAATATTCGTAATACTTTATAAAGTGTTGTGTAATACATCACAATAGAAGCAATAGATAACAAAACACCAATGATAGGTACCATTGAAAATGCACCTGCAGCAAGAGTTATAGCTAATAGTACAATACTAACATCCTTTAACTCTTTGCCAAATATAATCACCCTATCACCTGCTATTTTACCAAATATAAAGGTTTGACCTATAGGTATCCAAGCTAACCACTTATTTTCTAACTCTAACTTCTTTGCCATCTTATAATAAGCTGCACCTGTTAAGACATAGCTACATATACACAGCAAAACAATTATGAGAAATATACCAAATAACACCGCAAATATAGTACCTAAACCTGAAATATCTGATATATTCTCTATTTGTATATCATAAGAATAATCCATAATTATTACCCCCTTTTTATATTCTTTATAAGTGTAAAAATTTATGCTCAAATTTTTACATTTAAGTGTATAAAATAAATTTTAATGTCAATACTATAAACAACAGAGGTGAGATATAACAAAACCCCCACTGTTTATCTTACCCCTTAACCCTAACATTAACTAAAATCTTACACCCTCTATAACTTAATAAGGTACACCTTACCCCCTAAGAATGTACCTACCCTTTAACTTTTTAGATAGAGTTCAATCAACTACCCCCTGATTGAACTCTATCTTTTTACTACAAATCCTATTTATTTCTATTTACTATCTCTTTAACTGCCAAATATTCAGCATCTATAATAGCAAAACCACTATCATATATCTCACGATTATAACTACCTTCCTCAAAATCTATATAGTATTTTCTCTCATAGATATTTCGTATTTTACCCTTTGCCCCTAACTTCAATATTGAGGAATATTTAGTTAAATCTGTTGTTAATATAATGCTTACACCTCTTAAATTTCTGGATATATAGTCATCATATTTTTTTACTGCTTCTTCATAACTAATTATTTCAGTTAGTAATTCGGCTTTTTCTTTTGCCTGTTTTTTAGATAACTCTATCATTTTAATAGCATTATCTAAATCAATTTTTGCCTTTCTTCTTGAAGGATACTTAGCTTCAAATTGACTATTTATATCATCTACAAAAGATTGTAATTCAGCATCAGTAAATACTATCTTATCTACACTCTTTACTATGTCTGAAATAGTCAAAATAGCATTACCTACACCTTTACTATTTTCTTGTGATTCTAATTTTCGCAACCCTGCTTTGTATATTACTTCTTTTCTATCCTCTCGCACATAGTCTACTACATCTGACTTTTCAAATGCCATCTTCAAATCATTTAAATTAACCAATCTTTTTTCCTTGAAAGCATTATATAAAGGATAAAATAAAAATTCCTTATAGTCATTTTCTATTTCTTCTTCTATATTTACTTTCTCTGAACAACCAAAAAAACTGCCATAAGAATAATCTTTTTTCTTTCTCACTATATATTTAGATACCTGAATAAAGTCAGATAATATTAAATATGTAGAATCATCCTCTGTAAATAATGTTTCTAAATATAATTTATCTTCCTTGTCTATATCATAGGGTTCATAATGACTTACAGAATGATACCCTTGACCCTTATCTTTATCATAACAAGATAAATAGCTTTCATTATTGTATAATCTTTCCTCTAACACACTCAAATCTAATTCATTGCTTAAAACTTTCTTAAACCCATAGATTAAATGCTTAAAATACACCTTTTTAACTAACTCTCTCAAAATATTTAAATGTTTTGAATCTGATACATTAAAGCCATATTTTAACAATTCTTTTATAGCATAAAACAGATTATTTTTTGATATATAGCCATATTTATTCTCTATACATTCTTCATATAACTCTGAAATCAAAGAAAAATCATTTGTCTTGCCTACTATATGTGAAAATAACTCTAATGAATCTTTTTCTTCATCTTTTCTTTCTATAAAAAACAACAATAATTGCTCTGCTGTTTCTACATTGTATGTACTATACCACTTTAAAGGAAAAGTATAACTTAAACTATTATCACCTAATTTATTAAAGAAATCACCCTTAGAGTCCTCTTTCAAACCCCTTACTACTTCATTGACCCTTACTAAACTCTCTCTTATACTTCTATATTCTTCATTATCTTCAAAACCTGGTGTTAATTGCTCCCATACACTCTTAAATTGAGGTCTTAATCTCCTATGCTGGGCCTTTAATTCCTTTTCTGAATACATTTTTATTTCCCCCTATATTTTTATTTTTCCTCAAAATCTATTACTTCTTCTATTTCCTCAAAATCTGTTATCTCTTGATTCCCATTGATGTCTTCATCTACCCATACTGTTGCTATTACTGTCGCTTCTACTTTTATTTTCTTTTTCACCTCATACCACCCCCACATTTTTATATGTTGACTCAACTACTGTTTTTATCCTGTCAAAACAAACTTCCTGAATTAAAGCATTACCATTTTTTCTATCTGTGAGATAATGTGTTATAATATTATCTGCTAAATTATTTAATTCCTTATCACTAAAAATACCTGACACCTCTGCCATCCAAAAGATTAACTCTCCACAAACTATATTTCTTCCAAATGTTGCTGTTTCTTTTGATTGACCACACCAAGAATGTATTAAATGCCAATATTGTGTTGGATTTTTTACACCCCACTTTTTAGCTGTTGAAATATAACCACCAGAAGTCTGTTTATACCCTGCTTTTATCAATCTCTCTGTTATTGGACAAGGCAAATTTCTGTCAATAAAGAATTTCTCTACCTGCATTTTATTCATAATATAACCCCTTTACTTTATATCTCTCATAAACTGCATAAACTCTTCTACACAAAGTCCCTCTATCAAATCTTTCATTCTTATGAGTTTTAATTCTGGTAAATAAATCTCATAATAAGACTTAACACTTACAAAATCATCCTTATAAACCTTTGTTCTACACCATTCTTTATTTTCATCTTGATAAGTAACTTCTACCCATACTCTCTTTTTCCTGTCTACTTCCCCTTGATACTCTGGCACATAATCTAATTGTTTCAACAAATCAGACCATTCTTTTGACTCAAAGGTTTCATCCTCAAACATACCATAACGATAATTACTATATCCACCTACATATTTCAAAATAGTACCATCTTTTAATAGTACCTCTCTGATATACTTTTTCTTATACACTCTATTTCTCATACATTATCACCTACCAACTACTTACCATATTATCTACATATAATTTTCTTTCTCTATTTTCTAAGGTAAAGTCAATCTTATTCATAACCATTCAATCTACCCCTTATTTAGTTTATTTTACCACCACAGACATTATATTTGTAGGTTGCTGCATCACCAAAACTTTTACTTACCAAAGCTCTTAAGTCGCAAAACTTTTGCTTCCCTTCAAGAATTTCATTTAGATTCACTACTAAAAATTCAAGTCCTAATTTCAAGAACTTTTCATCCTTAAAAGAAATATTTGACTTCTTTGCTAACTCTTTTATTTCTTTCATTAGCTGTTCTGAAGCATCCATACCATATAACTCCATTAGCTTATTTTTTCCTTCATTGCTCATTAACACATACCCCTTGAACTAAGACATCTTTATAACTTACATATAAATCTTGTACTCTTTTATGAAATTCTGTCAATCTCATACTATTCTTAAATGATTCTTTATCCTCATTAAAGGCTATATAAATTTCCCTTAACATTAAAGTATCATCTAAAACATTATGATTCTTATATTTATGTTTCCCTTGTAGCATTGTCATTGTCATATTCAAACCAGGTCTTTGATACAATTCACAATACTCTTTTACAATATTTTGAAAGTCCTCTATATGAAGATTACTTTTAATATCTTTCTGTTTCAATACATTATGCAAGGCTTCACCGTCTTTACCCCAAGCATAAATTACATGGTCTTTACCCTCAATACCCTGAAAGAAATCTTCATAAACTTCATTCAAAGTTGGTGAATTAGACAACTGCTCATAAGTAAAACCTGTCAATTCAGTACAATATGCTGAAACTTTGAAATTTTTAGAAGGCCTCAATACAACAGTTCTCTCCAATTTACCTTCCATATCTATTAGACTTATAGCTGTTATCGCATTTTTATCTGCACTCTTTTCATTACACAGAAATTCCAAATCTAAAAAATATACTGCCACCAATAATCACACCACCTATCCATTCAACTCACTTGCTTCATGCCTTAACTTCTTCACATACTTTTTCAAGCTTATCTTTATAGCTATTTGTTCCTCTAATTTTGCTTGACTTTTAAGTAGGTCATGAGAGTAACTTTCACCACAGTCATCATACATACCAAAAGACCTATATAGCTTTTTGGCACTCTCTACTTCTTTCTTACTCTCTTTTATCTTCACTCGCAGCCACTTTACACAATCAGCTACACCTTCGGCTTTCAAGAGTAATTCTTCTGATTTACTTACACTCACAACCTACACCACCTTATCTTATTTCTTCTACACCTTGCAAATCTACATAATGGCTACTATTACCTGCTGAAGTCAAACCACATTCTTCAATATACTGTTCTACATCTACTTCTTCTCTATCAGCTTCATCTTCCAAATCGGAATACTCTGAATAATACCCTGAATAATCATTATCTTCACAAAAGTCTACTACTCTATCCACAGCGTCTTGCTCGTTTTGTGCATCTACATAGAATACTGCCAAATATGCTGTACCTGTTCCTAAGGAAACTTTAAACATTTTGTCGCCACCATCAGAGTTCAAAATAAACCGATTATCATTAAGTTCAAAGCCACCATCTACTGCCTTAATGCTTGTTACATTATTAAAAATTTCTTGATACATATAGAAACCCCACTTTCTAATTTATTTATTCCTAAGTGATATTATACTATAAAATTAACCTATTGTCAATAAGTATTTTATAGATATATCAATAATTTAAGACAAAATAAAAGGTATAGCATTTAACTATACCTTTATCAATATGTATTATAACTTATTAAGAATATCTTTGAGTTCTTCTTTTTCAAACATAATACTCTCAATAAGGTCTTCATGGCACATACCCCCAACTATATACCCTATTGATAAAATGCTCTAAATCGAGTTTTGCATCTACTTTTTCAGCTTCTCTTTTAGTTTCAAAGAGTCTTCCGTCTGCCATATATGCTTCTACTTCTTCGCTACCCTCTTTTTATCAAAGTATAGCTTGTTGTCTTTTTTATAAACCGTTGTCTTCTGCATTTGCGATGATGCCCTTTCTTAACTGCGTTTATTTTTGTTTTGTGTTATATTTTATACTTTTATTATACTTGAAATTTTACATTTTGTCAATAAATTTTCTCACATTTTTACAAGTTTTATTCTCAATTTTATATTTCATCTGCAAAGTGCTGTGCTACTTGATTTTTCGTGTGTTAATAAAGTAGTAGTCAAGAAATCCTTATATATCAAAGGTTTGTGCAGTTGAAAATAAGAATTTTTTAAGATAATTAGAGATTAACAACCCTAAAACCTATACTTTGTGGTGGTGGTTTTATTAAATGCAAATTAAATAGAAAAATTTAAAACTTTAAGTCTTGTCGTAAGTATTCTTACATAAAAATTACTGATTATTCTTGAAAATTATTAACTTTTAGCAACAAAAATGCAACCCCCATAATAGAAGGTCGCATTTTCTATATATATTTAATAGTAGTTATTAGAAGTCTAATTTTGGTGCTTCTTGCTTTGGTGCCCTTGGATACTTTGTTGTCCAAAGTCCTGTNTTATCAGTACAAGTTAATTCTACTGATTTAGGGTCAACACTTTGCCTGAAGCCAAACTTTAAGCTATCTACAGGAACGCCATCTATGGTCTTTGTAATGTGTGAGAAAATAATGCTTGTTAAATGCTCTAAATTCACAGCAAAACTAAATTGACCTGTACCTTGTGCCTGAATGATAGGTAACTGCTGTCTTGCTTTTACAGTCTTGATTGCCATTGTGCCTATACCATCATTTATATCTACTTCTATAAATGCTCTCTCATAAGCACTAATTCTTTTTAATACATCAAGGAAATAGAACTTGTCTATATCTACTTGCATTTCAGGCATATCTGTAAAAGGTTTAGTCTCAATTTTTGAAGTCTCGTCTGCAGTTTTCAACTTCACTATATGCCTACCTATTCCTATTGTTAAGATTATTCCTGTTCTCTTTGGCTCACCTGTTTGTGTATCAGTACCCCAAAGTTCTTCTCTTGTTACCTTAAACTTATCACTCTCTGTAACTACTTCCTTTAAGAAACCTACAGCATAATGATTTAAGGATAACTCTCGGAAAATCTCTGGTAAGTTATTATCCATTACCACACCCCAAACATTACCCAAGATTACATATACTTTGTCATTGAGAAACTGTACTAATGCAGGATTCTTTGGTCTGCAAATTGGTGTGTATAGATAATCAAGATACACTTGCAAGTCCTTACTATTAACTTCTACTGCACCATCACCTACTATCATCTTCGGTAACTCGTCTGTTAATAGTTTCTTAACTCTTTCTTTTCTTATCATAAAGCGTGTAGATTGGTTATAGAGTTTAGCAATCTCTGGATTCTCTACATCCTTTGCTACCTCATTTACTGTAACTACTACACCCTTGTCTTTTACATTCAATTCTACTGAATCTACTTTAGTTCTCTGCAAACCTCTAAACTTATCAAGAATATCAGTTGCTTCCTTTATGTAGATTGCAAAGATTGAAGTTTCTTCTGTACCATCCTTTAGGTCAAAGTCACCCTCTAACTCGGAAATACAGAAAATTCTTCCGTCTGTTGCACTTACTTTTATTTTACCATCTTGGATATAAAAGTTTGCCACTTTTATATCCTCTTGAAGACCTTTTGTTGCAACAACCTTACTTAATAAGGCTAATGCTTTCGTAAGGTCGTCATAACCCATTTTTATAAGCATTGTTATACCCCCATTAAGTAATATTATTCACCAAACTTGATACCACTTTGACCTAAAATGTCTTTGAAGTTCTTATTAATATCATCTGCTGATTTAGGTGTTCCCCAACCTTCAGGTGAAATTACTTCTTCTTCTTC
>JGI24709J26583_10000867_pt1 | contig 25629 bp, 17 predicted proteins | sample BioPla2DNA1_FD_26583 | JGI IMG/M metagenome (IMG submission 26583) | reverse complement strand
GTTTTCCTTCTACCACGAGAAAAAAGCGATGAAGCCCTGGTTGGAGCACTCTTTGAACGATTTGGTCTTAATCCTGGAAGAACTGAAGATCAGACACAACCAGGTGAAGACGATTCATCAGCTCAAAACTCATACCGGCTTGGATATAGGGTCTGTTCGTCAGACGTTCACGTTCACCCTCGAAGAAGTGTTTTTGCATGCGATCTTTGATCTGAGCGATGCGTTCGCTGAATATCCAAAAGTCGGCTACCGCTGTTCGCTCACGAAACAAGAGGAGCCGGTTTCGTGGTTTGGCCGGGGACCGGAGGAGAACTATCCCGATCGAAAGACCGGTTCGCTCATAGCCTCCTACGACAAGACCGTCGAAGAGCTCTTCGTCCCCTACATCGTTCCCCAGGATTGCGGGGTCCGAACGGAAACGACCCGTCTGGTTCTTGAAGGGGCGAAGATCGAAGGAATCCTTCCCTTCTCCTTCAGCATCCATCCCTACAGTCCTGAGGAGCTATGGGAGAAGAGACACGCCGATGACCTCGTCGTCGATGAGGTCGACCACCTGAGCCTCGATGCGGCGGTCCGAGGGGTAGGAACGGCGACCTGCGGACCCGATACGCTTGACCGATACCGGATCCCAGGCGGCATCTATCAGATGAGATTGCGGCTCTCGTAGGAGACAACAGCTCTTATTCTTATTCCCATCGAGGGAAAGAATACTCTCCCCGGTAGTTCGACGCGTTATACGTTGAATATTTTACAGGATGATAAGAATACTCTCGTTCGGGTTGCTCTCGATCCTGAGTATACACCCAGAGTTCTTTTTGATCCCAGACGATGATTTCATCACGACTGTCGCCGAGGATGTTCAATACTTCACAACAGAGTTCAGGATGTCCGTCGTCGGGGAAGGTGACGACGATGTCCCCATCCCCGTCCATCAGGCCTCCGTGCTCGACACCGGAATGAATCAAGAGCAGATCGCGACCGGAGCCATCCCAGTTCACCGGTGTAATAAGAGCGCCGTTGCTCCGCATCTCCTTTGACCAGATCTCCTCACCTTTACACGTATGCATATAGAGAATTCCCTGAGCTCCCCAATAGGTCGTTGTACAAATCTCCAGTCCTCGATTTTCAGGGATATAATTCCCGACACTGATTCGTTGACCATGGCCGTTAATCGTCCGTTTGAGGATTGTTCCATCCGGCTTGAGAAGTATGAACCCTTCCCACCCGGAAACGATCGCGATAAGGTCTTCCTGGTCAGGATCAATCGGACCCACGATTATCTCATCGGTGTGGTCGGAATCGATCGGCAGCTTCCACATCAGCTTCCCTTCGCTGTCGATCATGTTGTAGCAGCTGAAGATCTCATCCTTTCCGTCATTATTGAAATCACGGGCGTACGGGAAATGCCCGGTATTGTTGTGATGGAATTTCCAAATAAGATTTAATTCATCGTCAAACACCCACAACCTTGCATAACGGTCTTTGATCAGGATGTCGCTCGGTCTAACCTTCCCGGTTACGTTCACGATCCGGATCGCATCGACATTGAGACGATCAAAGGCATGATGCCCGAACTCTATTCCATCGAGTTCTTCAACCGGTTCGACGTTGTAAGGAGTTGGAATCCGTCGTTTTACCGAACCGTCACGCCCGTCAAGGATATACAGAGTGAAATCCCATGAAGCGATCACTTCATCAATCCCATCCCCATCAATGTCATACACTTGGAATGGAAGATCGGTGGTCAATTTAATCACTCCATCATCCGTACGAGGCTTGCCAAGCTGCCAAAGCACGTTTCCGCTCTCAAGACTCACCGCAGTAAGGCAACTGATCATCGGATAACGATCCTTGTACACTCTTCTTTGACTCTGTGCCATCACGAAGAAGTATTCTTTCGTTCCGGTGAGATGACCAAATCGAATCTGTCTCCCCGAACCGAAGTCCTGCAAATCAATCTTCTTTGCAACGGCAAGCTTTGGCTGGTTTGCCCGTTTCTGAGCGAGCTTCCGCCTCTTCTCGATCCGTTCCTCTTCTAGACGTAGCGCTTCTTTCTCGGAGGTCATGACCTCAACATGCGCGTATTGGGTGGGCATGCACCCTGAAAGTGCGATAGCACCACGGTCATACCAATCGTCAAAAACCTCAAGAAGCCATTCGCCGTTGAGTGTCACCGTGATGGTATTTCCGTGCACGGAAACAATCAGATCCTGAAACTCGTCGGTAAGCCAAGGAGCGGACGCTTTAGCCAGCACCGTTCGCTCGGTGAGATCGACTTTGTGAACTTCGATTCCGTCATCCGTGAAAAACACTCCATAATGGCGGAGACTCGTCTGGTAGCGGACCAACACTCCGCTGAACAGTTCTCGGGAAAGGGGGCGAAGAGCCACCTTCAGCTGATAATCCTTCCAATCACGATCGCCGGCTGTTAATGTCGGCAACACATCTCTTTCTTTCGGCTCCTGAATCCGTGATAGCTCCATCACGTTCACACCGTCAAGTCGAGGGTTTGTTACTATCCATGATGGGCCGGTATAGTTCCAGTTGACGATCGGATCATACCAGAAGCCTTTATATCCTTGCGCGGGATAGTAGTGGTATTCCCCCATCGCCGAATGCTCGGGGTCATAGGGGAAGCCACCTAGATCAAATGAAGAGAAGTCTTCAGAAAAGAGCGTCACATTCTGCACAGGAACAATCCCTCATTCACTACCAAACGAGCAATGAATCAACATCGATCGCCAGTCCGCTTGCGATCGATTTGTTCGCAGCGATTCCGGTGAGAATCGACCGGAGTCCGGCGGTATGATCGGCGCTTCGCTTGAGGGGATCATGCGGCGGGTTTTCCAGAAAAATATCGTCCAGCATCGCCGGATCGCCGCCCCCGTGGCCGCCTTCCCGCACCTCCACCTCGACATCATACGCCGCTTCGAAGAGAGGAAGAACCTTGATATGGTGGTAGACCATCGCCCCTTCATCACTTTTCTTTCCTCCGGCGTTGATGTACGGCTTCTCCATCGCCGAATATTCGATTCGACCTTTGCTGCCGTTGATCATCACGTTGTACCCTTCCCACGGCATATAGGAGTTCAGGGAATAGGTCAGAATCGCTCCGTTCCTGTATTTCACGAGGACCCCCATCGTATCTTCGATGGAGACCTCGTCACTGAACACGTTGCGATCCCGGATATAGCCGCTTTCCTCTTCCGCATCGAGATACAGTCCCTTCAGAACGGGACTGCTCTCCAAGTCGATCGCAAACGGATCATCCTTCGCATAGGGTGAATTGTGGTAACGATAGGAAAAGTTCGTCACTCCCCGCTTCACTGCTGCCGCTTGACCATAGAAATTCAACGCACCCATCGCAAAAACCTTTTTAGGCTGGGTGTCCATCCAGAAGTTGACCAAGTCAAAGTGATGGGTCGATTTGTGAACCAGCAGTCCCCCGCTGTTCACTTTATTGCGGTGCCAGCGGCGGTAATAATCCGCTCCGTGTTCGGTATTCAGCAGCCACTCGAAGTGGATTGAATACACCTCCCCGACCGCTCCGTCCCGGATAAGCTCCCGGATCTTGGAGTGGTGGGGAGCATACCGGTAGTTGAAGGTGACCCGAATCGATCGTCCGGTCCGCTTTTGAGCATCCAGAATCGCCTGGGCCTTCACTTCATCGGTGGTGATGGGCTTTTCGGTCAGCACGTCACACCCTTTTTCCATCGCCCGAATGATGTAGTAATCATGAGTGCGATCCACGGTGGTNACGATGACCACATCGGGCTTCATCTCGTCGATCATCCGATCGAACTCCGTGTGCTTATACGTNTTGACGGCAGGATGGTCGCATTCGTCAGTGAGGATCCTGTTGGAAAAATCCATTCGAACCTGACTCATATCACAAAACGCTACGAGTTCGCACTCTTGGCGATAAACCGTGGCGATCGCCTCATAGAACATTCGGGCCCGGCCGCCGGTCCCCACTTGGACATACCGTTTCTTTACACTCATTCCATCCTCCATGTGTTTAATAAGTATATAGGTCCATTCGAAACCTGTCGTTGGCAAGAAACTGAAAGTTGTTATCCTTTTCCGTATATTAATAATCAGTACGGGTTGTGTGCCGAACCTTTCGGATATATTCGGATGGGGATACCCCTCCGTGGCGTTTGAAAAATCTTGAAAAGTACTGAAGGTTCTCAAATCCAAGTTTCCATCCGATCTCACTGAGGGTGAGATCGGTGTCTTGAATCAAGGAAAGCGAACGTTCGAATTTCATCAAATTGATGTATTTGATTGCAGACAAACCTGTTTGTTTCTTGATCACCCGATACAGGTAGTCTTGATTGTAACCACACTCATCGGCCATTTCTCCAATCGTAAATGAGTCGCCGAGATGATTGTTTATATATGCATCAACAGCATCAAGTACATCATTCTTGGTTGTCAGAGAGCCGCTTCTTAGCTGATGGATTGGATTTGAATCGTACACCGGAAGCACTTGCTCAAGACAGATCCTGTTCATGGTAAGAAGCGTCTCCATCAATAGAACCGATGACATTTGTTTATAATGCACCATTTTACGTTGACCTTCCAGAACAATGCGGCTTAACAGAAGATAGAGCTGATTCTCCCGATCACGAAATCTAGTATTTATCCCTTCCAAGACATCCTTGGGTTTCCTGCTCTCGGTCGTGAACTTCACTTCAAGCATCTTCACCCCATCCTTGCTGGTCGCATGAAAGGCATGGTAGCACCCTTTTTTACAAAACACGATGTCGCCGGTTTCAAGATCCATCGCTTCACTATTGAAATAGTTTCGTGCCGTTCCGCTGTAAACGAGTTGGATCTGATAATCATCAGGGTGATGATGCTCCACCATTCCCTGGCCCTCTTTATAATAGAATCGTCCCGATGAGGTTATTCGTACAGACATGCGATTCCTCCCCTTTCCTATTCACTCGTCACAGCACATCATATGTCAACAACCGATTAATCATAACAATACCGTATCTACGNAAAAGTATAAACCTTTTCCATTTTCTGCTAACGACTGATGAACAAACCCGGCCCTATACTATTCTTAGTTACCTCTCGTACGAGAGATGTTTCCAATAGGAGGAATACACATGAAAAAGACTAAACGCTTGCTNGTAACTCTTTCCATTCTCCTGATCGCCCTTGTTGCTCTTGCTGCAGCAGGTCAGAAAGATAGCAAGAGTTCTTCCATCCCGACGATCACACTGGCTACGGCGGACAACACCTATGGTCTGAGCACGGACCCTGAATTGCAAGGTGCCATCACCGCTCTTCTCGAATCGAAAACAGGAACGAAGATCAATCCAATCATCCCGCCGCTTGCATCCTACACCGACAAGCTGGCCACGCTCATCAACAGCGGTGATATTCCGGATCTGTTCGTCATCGCTCAGGCCATGAGCAAAGTTCCGACGATGGTCGCCCGCGGGCAGCTTCTCGAGTTGACCGATTACATCAAAAAGAGTCCGGCTCTTTCCGCCCTCGATCCAAACCTTTTCAAAGATTTGCAGATCGACGGAAAGATCTATTTCGTTCCTTACAACTATCCCAAAAGCAAAGCCCTCTTCCTTCGTAAAGACCTGATGGAGCAATATGGGGTCAACCTCTCCTCCACCCCCACCACCGAAGAGTTCCGCCGTGAGATGGCGAAATTCGTCGGTACGGGAGTCGTTCCTTTCTGTTTCCCCAAATGGGTCGACAACTTCCAATACTTCTACAATTCCTTTGGCGCTTGGGGCGGCGTATATCTAAAGGACGGAAAATATATCGACGGGTTCCAAACTCCGGAGATGGAAGCGGCGCTGAGCTATCTTCGCCAATTGTATGTTGACGGTATATTGAATCAGGAGTTCCTGACTACCGAAAACAGCCATATGCGTGAAAAGACATACACGGCTCAAGCTGCAGCATCGATCGACTACGTGACCAACTACGTCAACTATGTGCAAAATACCACGGCAGCGAACAAGCCGACCGAGATGCATCTTATCTACAAGGTAATTGGGCCGAACGGCGACGGTGGAAGCTTGAATGAAGCCACCCAGACTGCGCTCCTTGTTTCAGCTCGGACACCGTATCCCGATGCGGCGGTAAAGGTCCTCGAAACGATCGTTACCGATCCCGAGGTATATCCTGCGTTCTTTGGCATCGGCCTCGAGGGTAAACACTATACACTCAATGCCGATCGTGAAATCGTACCCACGACTCAAGCTGCAAACAGCGGATACAAGTACACCTTAAACTATCTTAGCGATTCGTTTATCGACATAGATATCAACAATCTTCCATTCGCTTTAACCAAGAATCTACAACAGGCTCTTCCCGCTCAGATCGGGCATATCAAGACGATGGCAGGCCATCTTGGACCAAACCACGCGGCGGACGTGCCGGTAGGTATCAGCGATGCGTATGACCGGGTTGTTCCTTCGATCAAGAGTACCCGTGAATCGATCGCGGCGAAAATCATCGTCGGATCGGTTACGCTCCAGCAAGGAATGGCCGAGTACGAAAATTTCTGGAAGTCGATTAACGGACCGAAGATTCTTGAAGAGTTGAATGCCTCACTCTAAGGGCTCAAAAGCACCAAAGCAAATCGGTTTCCAGAGGCTTTTCTGGAAACCGATTCTTTAAAAGGAACAATTGTACGATGACACCGCAACAACGAGCTGAACACCTAGTAGAAAACATGAGCATCGAGGAGCTCTTGAGCCAATTGCGATACAATGCCCCATCAATCCCTCGCCTGGGGATTCCAGAGTACAATTGGTGGAATGAGGGTCTTCATGGAGCAGCCAGAAGCGGAACGGCAACCGTATTTCCTCAAGCAATAGGTTTGGCGGCTCTTTTCGATCCGGTCTTTTTGTATGAAATAGCTTCAATCATCTCGACCGAACAGCGAGTAAAGTACAACCTCTACACAAAGGAGGATGATCGGGGAATCTATAAAGGACTGACCGTCTGGTCGCCAAATATCAATATTTTCCGGGATCCCCGCTGGGGACGAGGACAGGAGACATATGGTGAAGACCCCTACCTGACCTCCATTCTTGCCGTCGCGTTCATCAAGGGTCTTCAAGGCGAAGGTCCTCATCTCAAGACCGCCTCCTGTGTAAAGCATTTTGCAGCTCACAGTGGTCCGGAGCCACTCCGCCATCACTTCAATGCGATCGTCTCGGACAAAGATCTGGAAGAAACATATCTTCCGGCATTTGAAGCCGCCGTCATCGAGGGACGGGTAAACGCGGTCATGGGCGCATATAGCGCCGTGAACGGAGAGGCATGTTGCGCCAGCCCCTTCCTGATTAAAGAAACCCTTCGCGGAAAATGGGGATTTACCGGAATGTTCATCTCCGATTGCTGGGCGATCCGCGATTTTCACCAAGGACACCATGTAACCACCTCGGTGGAAGAATCCGCCGCACTCGCTCTCAACGCCGGGTGCGACCTTGCCTGCGGTAATGAATATGAAGCATTGACGACCGCTTTTGAGAAAGGTCTTGTCACTGTCGGTACAATCAAGCAAGCGGCGACTCGGGTGATGACCACCCGCTATGCATTGGGAATGCCGGGTGATTCAACAGAGTATGACCATCTGGGCTTGGAACACTTGGACAGCGATAATCATGCTCGGGTGGCCCTCGAGGCGTCACGCCGCTGTCTTGTCCTCTTAAAAAATGATGCGTTCCTCCCGCTTGCTCGAAACAAGTTTAAGACAATCGCTGTCATTGGCCCGAATGCGGATAACCGAACCGCTCTCTGGGGCAACTATCACGGAACTTCGAGCCGATATACTACCATTTTGGAGGGACTTCGCTCCTACACCAAGGGGTTTGCAACAATTCGCTATAGCGAAGGATCCGGTCTCACTAAACGGAATGTAGAACGACTTGCTCAAGCGGATGATCGCGTCAGTGAGGCGGTGTTTATGGCCAAAAACAGCGATCTGGTTCTACTGTGTCTCGGACTGGATGAACGTGTCGAAGGAGAGATGCGTGATGATGGCAGTGGTGGCTGGGCCGGGGACAAGAGCGATCTGCGCTTACCCGAAGCACAACGGATTCTTCTCAATGCGGTAGCTCAAGTCGGGAAACCTACCATTGTGATTCTTCTCTCCGGTGGAGCGATCGACCCTGAGATCGAAGCCTATCCAAACATCCGAGCCCTCATCCAAGGATGGTATCCCGGTCAACAAGGCGGACAAGCACTGGCGGAGCTTTTGTTCGGGGAGTACAGTCCATCCGGCAAATTACCGGTCACCTTTTATAAAGCGAGTGCACAACTTCCCGACTTTGAAGATTATTCGATGGCTAGAAGGACCTATCGGTATTGCAATCATGATGATGTACTGTATCCCTTTGGTTTTGGACTTTCCTATGGTTCTTTTTCGTATTCGCTGTTAACAGTCCAGGAAGGTGAAAACGATTCAGTCATTGTCAAAGGGCTTGTCACCAACACTTCAGCTATTCCTGCTCGAACGATCGCTCAACTGTATCTCAAGGTCTCCTCATCCGATGCGCCTCCGCACCCTGTTCTTGTCGGAGTGAACAGTATTCATCTTCTCCCTCATGAAGAACATGTAATCCTATTCACCGTCGACAAAAAACATTTTACTATGGTAAATGAACATGGAACCCGTTATCCAGTATACGGAAGATATACACTGTTTTTTGGCTCAAGCCAGCCGGACAAAAAAAGCAAAGAGCTGGGAGCTGAACCATATGACCGATTGGATCGTATTCGCTAGGAGATATTCATGTCGTCAAAGATTCCTATGAGACGTAAGAAAACTACCTTCTTGACCAACCTGAGAAATCAAAAATACCTGCTGCTCATGCTCATGCCCGGGGTCATTTGGTATCTGTTGTTCAAGTATTTACCTCTTTTGGGGCTCTCACTCGGATTTACCGACTATGGATTCCGAGCCAAAGTCTCATTTGTCGGACTGGATAATTTTAAACGTCTGTTGACTTCAACAATCTTTTGGAACGCGTTTCGCAACACCTTGATCATCAGTTTGGCAAACATCATTTTCTACTTCCCCACTCCCCTCATNGTCGCCCTGCTCATCAACGAACTCAAAAGCGTGAAGACCAAGCGATTCATCCAATTTCTTATTTACATCCCCTACTTCTTCAGCTGGGTCGTGGTAGGAAGCATCTTCGTGAACCTGCTCTCTCCTTCCACAGGATTGGTGAACAGCGTGATTACGAAATTCGGAGGAAAACCGATATATTTCATGGCAAGCGTGAAACATTTCCGCCCTGTCCTGATCACATCATACATCTGGCGCCAGATGGGCTATGGAGCCGTTATCTACGTGGCGAGTCTGACCACCGTCCAACCGGAGCTTTACGAAGCGGCCACGATAGACGGGGCGGGACATTGGGGTCGACTCTGGCACGTCACCCTTCCTGCAATTCGTTCAACGATCGTCACGATGCTTTTACTGAATCTGAGCCACGTCCTGCTGATCTTCGAACAGGTATTGGTCATGTATAATGCGGCGGTCTACGGAGTAGCGGATGTCCTCCAGACGTACGTCTTCCGAGAAGGTGTCCTTTCCGGGGACTTGGGGTATTCGATAGCGGTCGGTATGTTCACCTCGGTCATCAGCCTGACGCTGGTTCTTTCAACCAACAAGTTCAGTTCTCGTTTTCTCGAAGAACCGATTCTGTAGGAGCCACCCATGATAAAAAGCAATACAATCAGAGAGTCAACAAGCCGAAAGGTCTTCCGAGCATTCAATACGATCTTTTTGACGTTCGTGTGTCTCATCTTTATTATCCCAATCTGGAACGTGCTCATCACATCGGTGGCAAAAGATATCGACGTAATGGGATCCGATTATCTTCTGGTTCCCCGATCGTTTACCCTGCAGAACTACTGGAGAGTTCTGAACAGCGGCTACATGGGCGCATTCAAGAACTCGCTCAAGGTCGCGGTCCTCGGCACCATTTTTTCGATGCTCATTACCGTTCCCATGGGCTTCGCCTTATCCCAGAAACANCTCCTTGGTCGGTCGATCATCATGAAAGCGATCGTCTTCACGATGGTCTTNGATGTAGGAATCATGCCATTTTATATCGTCGTCCGATCATTGGGACTCATCAACAAGACCGCAGCGATCATTATTCCCGTCGGACTCTCCACCTTCAACTTAATCATCCTCAAAAACTATATGGGATCAATCCCTGTTTCCCTCTTGGAAAGCGCCAAACTCGACGGGTGCAATGATGCAACGATCTTGTTGAAGATTGTTCTCCCCCTCTCCGTTTCGATTCTCGCCGCCGTGATTCTCTTCTATTTTGTAAGCTACTGGAACCGATACTTTGAAGTGATCATGTTTATCAACGACAGTCGTAAATATACCCTCCAAGTCGTATTGCGCTCATTGATGTTCGAATCGGACGATTCACTCGGTGGAGGACAGTATGTGTACAACAATCTGAAAATGGCAGTGATGGTTCTGGGGATGTTGCCCGTCCTCATCATTTATCCCTTTGTCCAAAAACACTTCGTCTCAGGTATCATGCTTGGCGGAGTCAAAGGATGACGACACCTTCCTCCATCGCTTCATTTCAAGCGGTGGAGGGTCAATCTTCCAATTCAGGTAGGAAATCCTCCCGCATCGGACTGAAGAAATCGAGAAGTATTCCCTCTTCCAGACAGACCGCTCCGTGAACCACGTTGGGTTCCTTGTAGAGGCTGTCTCCGGCTCTGACAATCTTCTTTACTCCGTTGATATCAAATTCGAACGCCCCGCTGACCACGTAGCTGATCTGCTCATGAGGATGACTGTGCAAGGCTCCGACCGCTCCTTTTTCAAAGTGAAGCTCACAGAGCATCGTCCCTTTGCTGAAAGCAAGAATCTTCCGGGTCATCCCTTTGCCGACCGCGTTGGCCTTGCGCTCGCTATTCAGAACAAAATTCTCATATTTCACTACTTTTCCTCCTCTGACCACATCTTATACGAATTGTGTCTCATCATCAGCATGTTCATAGTACAAGAACGGTTTCCCTTCAAGCGTAAGCGTGCTTTGGGCATAGTGGGGCTCAAGAGCCTTCATTCGATTTTGAAATGCTTCGAATGAACCTTCTTCTTTGATGCTGCCAACCACACACACATACGCATGATCGCTTGAATACGCCCGCAGCTCACAATCAGCCAATTCATCATTGTGGGCAACCAATTCACGGGAACACCAGAGTGCCAGCAGCCCTTGGCCTTTTCGAGCAAATACCCACCTCCCCTCCCGCTCGACGCTGTCAAACTTGGCCTTCGGGAAAAACACNTGCGTAAAGCGGATCGGGTGTGCATCACTGATCCGGTGAATCGTTGCCAACATNGCTCCTTCCTGGCGAAGAGCCGGAAGAATGCCGTTTCCGAACCAATAGCCCGGTCGCATCGAAGAAGAGTCGTGGGTTCCGCCCGGATGGTTCACGAAGACGATCGTTTCGTTTGAAAGAGCCGCCGACCACATGTGCTGCTGATACCCGTACACCCCCGGCTCAAAGAACGTCGTTCCATGGAATCGTTCGTTGAACGACTTCGTATAGAGGTGGATCGGTTTTCCCTCGTAATCGGTATCACCGAGGGTGATGTTCTTCCAGCGTTCGACCCCGTCGGTTCTCGGCGATTGAACGGATGTAAGACAATAATCCCGCTCNTTCTTCAACATGATGAGGGCGTTGCCGCTGGAATACTTCACTTCCGCCGGCTTCTGCATGACATCGACCAATCCGTCGGGGATGGGATACGAGGATGTCGCATAATAACTGAGCCACCCCTCACCNAACGTCGTAGGCACCTTGGGATTGACAAGGTTCATCAAGGCTTGGGCCCCTTGTTTGGAGGGAGTGATGACACTGCGGTACACCCGCCCCATCGGGGCAATGATGGAACCGTCAAAGGTGTGCAAGCTCAAATCATGAAGCAGGCGATCGATGACGCCTTGGGCTCGCTTTGAGATACTCTCNTCCGCATAGTCATAAATATTCAACAGGGCGGCNAACGTAACATTCATATAGACGGTGGAAAGGAACTCTTCGAACCCCAGCTCTTCGAGATCATCAAACCATTCATTGGTGAGCACCCGTCCAAAATCCGCCANCTCGCTTCCGGTCATCCGGGCTGTCGGGAAAACCGNCNTCGGGTACATCTCTCCCGCGAGCAATGCGGACGAGTAGAAGAGGATACTGTGGTTTTCACTCCAGAAGCACATCCCGTCCGATCCGTCCATCGACATCCAATATCGATAATTGATCAACACCTCATCGATCCGAGCTTTCAACTCATCATCGATCGGGTAGCTTTTCATATAGCGGATGACCCCGGAGACAAGGAAATCGGAACAATCATACCGGTCTTCAATTTGTTGAAGGGTCGTGAAGAAGTATTCACGATCCCGCGGATGTTCGATTCCCAGTGCTTTCCGGGCAAGGATGTTCTGAATATAAAAGCCGAACTTGTCTCCCCGTGAAAGCCCGTCAGCGTCGGCGATGACCCTCAGCATTCGCCGGTAGTTCTCTTTCCGGTCATGAACGTTGGTGTACTCCGGCTTCTGCCGTTCAATGATTTCAAACCGCCGTGACAGTTCCCCTCCCCCGACCGGCACCCGCAAAAAGAACGCTGCTTCAGGTCCGGCAACCTTCAACGGCCGGTCGGTGGAAACCGTCGTTCGACGGTAACGGGTCGGAACCCGGGCGAAATCAGGGCTGGCCTCATCATGGGCAAGAACGATGAGCCCTCTATCTTCCGGGAAGAAGAGCGTTTCTCCTTCGAGTCGGACATTGTCAAGAAATGAGGCGGCTGCAAGGTGTTCATCGTATTCACCGGTGAGAACCGTCGAGAGCTCAGCCGGAATCTCAATTCCGAAAAGCATGCGGGTATCGCGGACTCCGAGCGTTTGCAGACGGATATACAGCTCATTCCTTCCCTCACCCAACTCCACGGTAAAAGCGCGCTTCATGATGGGCTTGTACACCGGCTCCTCGATCGAACACACCTTCCGACCGTTGCACCAGACGGTCACTGCCGCATACGTCCACAGGGTAAGAGAATAAGATCCTCTTTTGGGTGGTTGAAGATACGTTTTCGCATCAAAGCTCACATACGTGAGCGTCGAGTAGAACGTCGAGAAGTCGACCGACCAGTTCCCGTGGGAGTAATAGTACGACCATTTTTGTTCTTCATCAGGATAGGCAAGATCCTTGTGTGCAATCAAAGAACGCAGATGTTTTTCGTAACGCATCAAGCTCGCATGGGTTCGCACCGGCGGGATGTATGCTTTTTCAACAAGGGGCGAGGTAAGATAGTGAGATATAAACCGCATGTATTATCCTTTTACTGCTCCCGCAGTCATTCCTTGCATGAAATGTCTGCTGAAAATNAGGTAGATGACGATCATCGGCAGAATCGCCATTGTGGCGCCTGCAAACACGATGTTCCATGCTGCAGCACCGTCACCGACGTTTCGCAGCATGTTCACTCCGACCGTCAGCGGNCTCATTGAATCGTTGGACATCGTAAAGACCAAGGGNAGGATGTATTCGTTCCAACCCCCTCGGAATGAAAGCAACGCAATCGTCGCCGTAATCGGTTTGAGCAAAGGAAACAGAATTCGATAGAATGTCTGAAAGAATGTGCAGCCATCTATCTTCGCCGCTTCATCAAGCTCTTTTGGAATGGTGTTGACAAATCCTCTGTTTAAAAAGATGAATGTCGCCTGGCCCGTACCGACCAGAATGAGCACCACGCTCACCAACGAGGTGTTCATCTTCAGTTTCACCGCCAGCTCAAAGAGCGGCCTCAAAGTTACCGATCCGACGTTTACGAACATGAACGCCACGAACGTCGAGTACAAAAGCTCTTTGTACTTGAAGTCTTTTCGCGAGAACACATAGCCGGACATGCTGCTGATGATGACAGTAAGAATCATCGTTCCTATACCGAGAAAAAACGAGTTTTTCGTATAGACCGAAAAATTCGCATTCTGCCACGCTTGCGTGTAGTTCTCCAAGACAAAGCGTTTGGGCAACAGATTCGCTCCTCCAAGCAGGAGCTCTTTATTCTCTTTAAAGGAACCCAAACTGATATAAATCACGGGATACAGCAGGAGAAGGGCACAGAAACCGATGAAGATGGTGAGTGCCCAAATGACCGCCTTTTGCTTGTTGCTCCGAATATAATTCGCACTACTCATATCGTTTCTCCTAAAACACATCATCCAGCTTGCGAGCCAGATAGAGATACCCGGCGGTGATGACTCCGATGATCAGAGCGGCAAGAACACTGAGTACCGTAGCATATCCGATTTGCGGCGAGGAAAAAGCGGCGAAAATGAGGTTGTAGATATAGGAGAACATGACATGCGAGCGTCCGTCCGGACCTCCGTTGGTCAAAACAAGAATAGACTGATAATCTTTGAATGCGGTGGTAATCGCCAGGAGGAGAATTACTTTCAGAATGGGGCTCAACATCGGCAGGGTGATTTTAAAGAAGGTCTGAGTTCCATTCGCACCGTCAATCATGCAACTCTCATAGATTTCCTCGCTTATTGAAGAGAGGCCGCTGATGAAATAAATCATGTAGTTTCCCAATCCGCCCCACACGGCCACGACGATGATGCTCTTCATCACCCACTTCGGGTCGCCAAGCCAGTCGATTGGTCTGGTAATAAGATTCATCGCTTCCAAAACAGTGTTCAGAGGGCCTCGGAAGACTGCGAAGATGAATGTAAAAATCAAGCTGTATACGGAAGCGCTGATCACCGTGGGCAGGAAAAANATGATGCGAAATGTATTGCTTCCCGGCAGATTTCGGCTGATGAACACAGCNAGGCCAAGGGAAATGGGAATGATCAGGATGAGCTTGCCGATGGCATATTCAAAGGTGTGTAAAACACTTTTCCAAAAAACCGCATCCGTGAACGCGCGCTTGATATTGTATGTTCCGGTAAAGTAGGCGACAAACCCATTATAGTCGTANAGAACGTAGCGGAAGAGCCAAAAGAATGGATAGACTGATGTAATCACCAAAAGNAGAACCGCCGGACTGAGCATCAGTGTTGCCGATATGTTCTCATTTCTTCGTAGTTTTCGGACATCGTGTGTCATAAATGATACCTTTATGGTGTAATGAACGAGTCCCGACCACACTCAGATGGATGTGGTCGGGACGTTTACNCAACGTTGTTATTTATCCAGGAACTGGACCTTCTCTTTGTTTGGATTGAGCGGGTCGAAGTTCGGGATGACAATCCGCTTNACCTTGCCGATCTTGAGGTCTCGTTCAAGCGCTTCATTGTAGCGCTTGTTCANGTCGGCGATAAGNCGGTCAACATCCGATCCGTTGACGATCGCATTCCAAATGGAGACTGCGTAGTTGTCTCCGGCAACGGTAACCGCAGGAACGGAGGGATACAGACCTTCGTAGGGAACCGGAGCAAAGTCGCCAAGGCGGCCGGCACCGCTCATGTCAACGACCTTTTGCATATAGGTGCTCAAAGGAAGGGCGTAACCCTTTTCAATATACCCCTTCACGACTTCCTCGCTGTTGAGGTATTTGACCACTTCCCAAGCCGCATCCTTGTTCTTCGAAGAAGAGAACATGAACAGGCCTTTCTGGGGACGAGAGTCGACGGTACCCTTGACGGTGCCGTCAAGCGAAGGAAGCTCGGCAACGGCCCATTCGAAATCTTCAATCGGGAATTGGTCGGTGAATACACCGGCCTCCTGACTGGCATTTCCCCAGATGCCGAAGGTTCCGTTGGCGAACTGGGCGCGCATCGCATCTACGCCCTGAGTGTTGGAACCGGGGAACATCGAACCGTTGGAGAAGAACTTCTGAGCAAGCAGAATACCCTCGCGGTATCCGTCAAAATTGAAGACTCCCTTTTTGAAATCGTAGTGGTACACACCGCTTTTGTTGATGATGCCTTCAAGCCAGCGCTCAAATTGGGCGGATGCACAGGTTGCGATTCCGTAGAATTGGCCGTTTCCGACTTTCGTCACTTTATCCGCCGCCTCGACAAGACCGGCCAGCGTCGTCGGGAACTTGGTGATTCCCGCCTTTTTAAAGAGATCGACGTTGTAAATCATTCTGGTCGCCGCTGCGTCTTACATTGAAAATGGCGTACGGAACACCGTTGATGGCGTTGACACCTTCAACAATATTCTTTCGTGCATCGGTGACTTTGGCAAATTCGGGATCGTCCAGCAGGGAGTCCGGATAGGGCGTCAACATATTGGCATCGACAAACGTTTTAAGATCGAATCCCGTTCCTCGAGCATTCATGTAGAACAGATCCGGAGCGTTGCCGCTGGTAAAACCCATCACCAGCATGTTGGGATAGTTCTCAACAACCGTGGTGTGCTTGATTTCAATCGTGTCGCTCTTGGCGTTGAACTCTGAAACCTTGGCGAGGAGATATTCGAGGTCGTGACGGTCATTGGACCAGATCTCCACGACGGTTTTACCTTTGGGTGCTTGCGATTCACCCGCTCCGCCGGCAAACATCATCGATGTTGCAAACAGAAAGATGAGCAGAATAGATAGTACTTTCTTCATTGTAGTTTCTCCTTTATATTGAGGGTATCATGCTGCCACTGAAAGAAAATGACCGACATTTCGAAGAATGTAACCTTTTTTGCGATGTAGTTGACAAGAGTTAGAAATGTGTTAAACCATTTATAGCAGGTGACTTATGGATAGTGAACTCAGGATTCTCGTCCTTGATGACGAACCGCCGATTCGAAAGGGTATTTGCACCCTCATCACCCACAAGCTGCCTTCGGTGCACATTGTGGGCCAAGGCTCCAACGGATTGGAGGGCTTGGAATTATATCGCTCCACCCAACCCAATCTCATCATCACCGACATTGTGATGCCGGAGATGACCGGCCTTGAATTTCTGAGGGAGGTCCGCAAGGCCGACTTGCATACCCCGTGCATCGTAATCAGCGGATATGATGAATTTTCGTATGCCCGTGAGGCGATCCGGCTCGGAGCGACCGATTATCTTTTAAAACCGATATCTTCAACGGAATTGATCCGGGCGATCATCAAAGCGACCGACAGTGCTCATGAGGCGAAACATACGGACTACGAAGAATTGCGGTCAAGCGCGTCGACATTGTTTCTTCACCGCCTGCTTAACGGAGAACTGGTGGAGATCGAGAAGGTACTTCAAGCATGCAAAACACTTGAGATATCGCTGCAGGAGGGGGCGGTTACGGTCATCACCCTCGCCTCACCCAACGCGGAGGAAATTACCCGGGCGTTGCAGTGGGCTCAAACACGGGCCGTTACCGTCACGCAACGCGGTCCGCATGGGGTCTTGTTCATCCAAGGCTCGGCGACTCGGGCCGATCATTTGGCGGCGGATATTCTCTCACTCAACCTCCCCGCTCTGCGAGTCGGAATCGGCCAACCTGTTACAACCTTGTCTTCAGTACACATCTCCTTTGAAAGCGCTCTTCAAGCGCTCACCTACCAAGCGTACTATCCTCACGAACGACTATTCACTCAGGAGATGATCGATCGAAGCACCCCGTATCTTGACTCGACCGACATTGACACGCTTCGTCTTAAGGAAATTCTTCTCCTCGGTGACGAGGATGAGCTTGTCACCTGGTTCAANACCTTTTTCTCCTCTCTCTTTTATATAAAGACGCCGCCGTTGAGCTATCTCAAAGGAATGTGCATCTATTTGCTCACGACGGTCCACAAACATCTTGGGGAAGATCTGGGCATCACGAAGTCGTACTTCGATCGGGTTGCTCCATTCAATGCAAGCACCGTAGTCTCCATCGATGATCTGTACAACGAGGTGCTGAACCATCTCGTCGTATTGAATAACAAGGTTATCGTTCAGGCGATCGCCGACAGCGATATCGTCATCCATCAGGCAAAGCAATATGTTGAAAATCATCTTACCGAAATAATCTCATCGACTGAAATCGCCGAAAAACTCAAGATGAGCCCGACCTACTTTTCCACCTATTTCAAAACCAAGACCGGGCAAACATTCCGTTCGTACGTAAACTCCCGTCGAAATGAATATGCAAAAAGCCTGCTTGCAAATATCACGATGAGCATTGAAGAGATTTCCGAACAATTGGGCTACACCGACTATCGTTCTTTCCATCGAATCTTCAAACGGATGAATTCGATCACTCCCAGTGAATATCGAAAACGCATCACCAAGAGATAAGCAATGAAAAAAATACGGTATTGGTATTCAAGTCTCCCGCTTTCCTCTAAAATAACGCTTTTAATGGCNCTCCTGATCACCCTGCTTGCCGGCTCTTTCTCCCTCTTTTCAATCTCTTTTTTCAATCAGGCATATTCCCATGAGACCGAGCAGATCGCCCGCCAGAGATTGGAACTTTTTGCCGAAAATCTTGATCGGGACCTGTTGGCGATCAACAACCAGATAATCGAAACATCAACGATGCCGCTCTTTGTGCGGACGATTCAACGGGCACTGGAAGTACCGAGCAAAGACCTCGAGACCTTGGTCAATTTTCAGCAATTCTTCAAACGAATCGCCGATTCAAGTCCACTCATCCACTCGGTTCATGTGATAACAAAAGATGACATCCTCTATTCGCCGTACGAGCAAACATCAAGAACTCTCGGAAATGACCTTAGCTACCCCTCTCTAAGCCACTTGCAAAAGGTCACGCTCCTGCCCGGCGGTCAAAACCCTTTCGCTCCAAGTCGGAAGAGCGTCCCCATTGTCGTCGCCTTGAACCTTCTCGGCACCTCATCATATCTGGAGCTTACAANCAACCTTGCTGCTGACGTTTTTCTAATCATCCTCCTTGATGAACAAGNCCTTCTGGAGAAGATTAACTCACCCGGATCGGCATTTTTCTCTTACACAAACACGCTTTTATTCCAAGGAGTGCCACTCCTGCCCGAGGCTCCCGAGTCCGATTCCGCAATGATCCGCTTTGCCACCCCCACACAGATAAACGGTCTTGAATTAATGATGAGTATTGCCAAGAGATCATATAAACCATTGGTCGCGTTCATGATCATCATAACCATCATTACCGCTTTGTTGGTCACCGGCGGTGGCAGCGTGCTCATCTCAAGGATTTCCCGGCATATCACAAGTCCTTTTTCCGCTATGACAAAAATGGTGAAAGAGATGGAAACGGGTTCATACGAGTTTGACATCAAACCTCGTTATGCCGATGAAACCGGAACGCTTATCGAGGGCATGAACTCGATGTACCATACGATCATTCAGCAAATGCGGCAAATAAAAGAAGAGGAACAGCAAAAGTATCGATATCTTTCTCAAATGCTCACCGAGCAGATAAATCCGCATTTCATCTATAACACTCTTGAAATAATCAACATGGAAGTCATCAACGGACGCCAGGAAAATGCCAGCGACATGATTGCCACGTTTGCCGCTTTTTTACGCCACACCTTGAACCAAGGCGAGGACACCACGACACTGGCTCAAGAGCTGGAGCACTGCCGCAAATATCTGTCAATCATGAATACCCGCCTGGGCTTGCAGATTCTCATCTTTGACGATATCGCACCACACTTGGAACTCTTTGAGATTCCAAAATCAATCCTTCTTCCGCTTGTCGAAAATGCGATTCGACACGGCTTTGAAACGTCTTCCATGCAAGCTCAAACTGTTGAACACCCGTCGATCACAATCACCGCAAAACAAAAAGGAGACCGATATTCGATCGGAGTCATCGATAACGGAACAAAAGGGATTGATATCGAGCAAGCGTACAAAGCCCTGAATGAAAAGAGCGCTCAGTCGGGACACATCGGCCTCAATAATGTTCTAAATCGCCTCAAACTCTATTTCGACGATGTTGAGGCTCATGTCTCATCCATTCCGGGCTATCGAAACGCGATCACCTTCACGTTCTCAATCGATCCAGATCGGGGTGCTCCAAGCGGTATCGCCGCTTTGGCTGAATGAGCGAACATAGAGGCTGCTGCCTGAATCAAGATCCAAAGACTCATGAATCTCAAGCATGCACTCACTGAGATCGATCTCTTCACTCAGGCGAAGAGCCGGTGAAACAAAGCCATGCGTGTAGAGGACGCTCGGCCCATGTTGAAGTTCATCGCTTTGAAGCAAAAGGTCATGCATGAACGTTTCACCGGCGACTTCGGCTTCTACATGCAGGATGATCGAGTACGGCCCATCCGTCTCCAGACCGAAGCCAAAGCCTTGAGTATTGTCGGTAGTCGCTGAGATATTTCCCGAGGTATTGCAGCTCATCGAAATCGAAACGCCATCAAAGCGCAGACTCGGTACCGCCAACGCCTCATCCGTCGGAACACTCAAGGGATCGACAACATATTCACCCTTGAAGCGCGGAACGGGATCGACGATCGCGGCTCCTTCGGCTCGAAGTGTTACCTTCCAGTGGGCGGATACGTCTCGCTGCCCCCAACCGAGTGAAAGATTGAAGCGCTTTGACGAACTCCTGGCCGGATTCGGACGGAACGTTTTCACTACCAGATTGTCAACAAGCAATTCCGCGCAGGCAAGCGCGGAGGGTGCAAGGATATAGGAATCAAACCTCATCGGCTTCCCCGTTGCCTTGACGACACTGCCGATCGGCCGGTCTTCCAGGAATGATGCAATCCGGATGGGATCTCCGGTGAAGGCGATCGTTCGTTTCGCCAACAGACCATCCCAGATTCCATCTTGAGACTTCTCTTTCGCCCAGACACCCGCCCTCCCCGAGCCATATGCCCCGGGCGATGCATTGTGATGGTCCGTTGAACCGACGACTCCAAAGCGGAAGCCTCGGGCCAGACCGCCCTGCATCGTGTTTTCCCCGCAGACGGGCCCCATCGTATGCAAATATGCGGGGGTTGCATACCGGGATTCCGATGCGCCGTGCATCGACATGATTTCAACGATTGGACTGGCGGTTTCATTGAACCGATCCCAATTGATCCCGCGGTACCCCTTCTTATATCCGATATGGTGAGGCATGCAGATGATTCCGCTTTTTTTCGGGTCATTCGTCGCCAAGTACTCATCAAGACGGGTATCTATCCCTTCGGGGTCGGGAGGAAAGCATTCATACAGGTCTTTTCGGATAATCGTGTAGTCTCCGAGCTTGAAACTGTGGAACTCGTACGAAACGAAGGGAACAATTCCGCCGGATGCGCTCAAGCGCATCGCCTCAAGGTATTCTTCCCATACACCCCGAAGCTTGGCGAAACCTTCCTTGTGGTAATCAACAACCCTTTGGGGAATCGGTTGGGATCCATCTTCCATATCCGGCCAAGCGAAATGTCCGGTAACGGTAAAGAAATCCAATTGGCTTTGGGCAAAGGCGATCGCTTTTGACAGGCTGCCATGACCGTAACTGATCGCACAGTGGTTGTGCAGATCACCGAGATACATCCGGTGTTCTTCAAGCCACTGCTTTTGTGCGGCGGAAACCGATGCGGCAAAGACCTGTTGTATTGTTTTCATGAGTTTGTTCCCTATTTATTGTATTTCCATGACAGATGAATCCGTTGTTTCTTGTTCTTGCTCGGCACATCAATTCGAAGGGCTTGGAAGCCCGGACAAAGGTTGAAAATTCGTTCCTCACCATACGGTAACTCAAATCCCGGTTTGCTCTCAAGCGTCACTGTCGCCTTATCTTTGGTTATGAGGACCTTTTCAGCAGTTGTTTCAATGGTCTCATCACTTCTGCTGATTATCGGGATAACAAGCTTTCCTGCTTCTGAAGCGAAAACAATAGTTACTCGATCTTCCAGAAAACGGTATTCAAAGGTATAAAAAGAACCGTTTCCAAGTTCCTCCTCATTGCTGTTTCTCAATGTCCCCATAACCGTGCAGACATCCCCTTGATCATTCCACAGCACACCTGCTGAAGTATCATAGATCGAGCTGTACGTTGTCTCATCCCGAGTCTCTTCTATTCGCAGTGCCAGACATTCGTGAATCACACCGTAGGGCACCTGCTGATTTTTACGCTCACGCAGAGTGTATTCGCCCATCGAAGCGGCAAGAATCACCCCGGTTTGGAATCCGTAAAGAAGTGACAGCGTCCCGCCGCTGACGTGTCCNCCAACCATGTAAGGCCAGTCATATGCGGTAATCGTGGCGTTATAGGTGGGCTTTACGGTTACCCATGTAGCCAGTTCCTTGAATTCCTTCAGCCCGACATGCCGTTTACGGGGCAGCACCTCGAGTGTGCCGCTATCCCAATCGATCTGCTCGAGACGAGAATGCTTCAGGATTTTTGCGACCATTGAAATATGTTCGAAGGTGTGATGGACACACGCTTCCTGGCCCGCCTGATGATAGTGCGGTCCGCCGAGGAGAAGGTTGTTGACCGTAGCCTTTTGCAGGAGACTCACATGTCTTTGGACAAGGCTTCCATAACGGGAATCCCGCTCGGCCAAAGCCAGAAGAATCGGCAGCGACCCGTCACTGGTCCGGGAACCCCAGTACGTCCACTTGAAGTTGCGGGTCCCGAAACTGTTATCCCATCCTCCATCCTCCAAAAAGAACCAGAGGTGAGCAAGAATGCTCCGCATCGTAAGGTCGATCAGGTCTTCGTCATCGATGAGTTGAGCATAGCGAAGAACATTGGGCAGTGTTTCTTCGACGTTATAACCTATATCAACCGATCGGCACCCTCGATTACTGATCTTTGTTCGGGGTACTCCCTCACCGAACAGGAGATGATTCTCCGTCAGCACGGATGGCAGCAATTCAGCCAGTTCAGCCGCTCTTCGAGCATAGCGTTCATCGGCAAAAACAATGGAACACAAGTGCAGTGCAAGAGCATTCGAAAGTGGGTAATTGATATTGTTGTGCATGAGCGATTCAAGCCCGTAAATGAATTCAGCAGCGGCTCTCAGGCGTACTGTCATCATCCGGACAGCTTCCTCACCGAGAAGATTCGAGAAGTCCAAAAGACAATCGGCCAAATTGATTGCCGCAAATACCGTGGTCCCGAGCCATGATGAATCGACATCATTGAGAAACGCCCCGTTGGGAAGCGAGAGCGTGTGATCGGCCCAGGTAAAGAGATCGATGGCCGCTTGACGGTATCTTGAATCGTTTTTCTCTTCGGCGATCAACAGAAAGGCGTACATCGCATCAAAGGAGCGGCCGTGCACGACGGTACATGCCGGACAAAGAAACGTACCGTTGAGTCGTTTGCTTTGTGAGTTTCTCACTTGGGTTTGCAGCAGTCCCTCTCCCCATTGGAACAAGAGCTCTTTCAAGTCGTTTTGAACACTCATATCCGTCTCTTACCAGTAGGGAGTCCATGCTCCGGCCTGACGAACCAATGCTTCAGCGTAAAAGTAGTCGCCCCAAAGATTGCACTCATCAATTCCGTGATTTTTGCAATCGTTGTATGGAGTCTTTTTCCCATATACCCCGTGCAGGAGCAATCCGTCCGACTCTTCTTGGGACGTAACACCGCAGTGGATGATGAGTGCCCTGCTCAGAATCGAGGCAAGCTTTTGATAGCGTACTGAAAGTTCCTCGTTGACGTATTGGGCCATTTCAAGGAGGCCGCAAACGACGATGGCAAGAGCTGAGGAGTCTCGTTCTTCGTCGCTTCCCTCTTCAAAAACAAAATCCCAATACGGAATGAGATCACCTTCCAGATGGGAGAGAAAGTACCCGAGAACACCTTCAAAGAGCGTAAGATAGTCGGAGTTTTTTGTGTAGCGATAGCTCAAAGCCAAGCCATACACTCCCCATGCCTGGCCTCTGGCCCATGCCGAATCGGCACTATAGCCTTGATGCGTCTCTCCCCGGTCGGGTTCTCCGGTCTCGGGATTGAAGTAAAACGTATGATACGCAGAATAATCGGGACGGAACAACACCTTAACCGAGGTATGAATGTGCGCTTCCGCTTTCACGCGGTAGATGGCTTTTCCGGTTGCTTCGCTCGCCCAGTAAAGCAATGGCAAATTCAAGAGACAATCGATGATAAGCCGATAGTTTTCCTTATTCTCCAACGAACCCCATGCCTGGATGAACTGGCCCACTTCGTGGAAGCGACGGAGAAGTTGATCGGCTGCCAGCAATGCCGTTTCCTTGGCGAACTTGTCGCCGGTGAGTTTATACGCGGCAACACACGAAAGTGAATAGAGAAATCCCAAGTCGTGAGTATCGGTTGCGATTCCATTGTCGATTCGTTCTCTGAAGCTTTTTACATGTGCTTCGGCAACCTGCCTGAAGAATTCATCTCCGCTGAGCTCATAGGCAAGCCACAGCTGCCCGGTGTAGAACCCGTTGGTCCATTGATTGTTTTCTGCAGGTGTATAGAAGTTGTTGGTACTGAAGATATGTTTAAAGCCTTCCTTGAACCGATCGATGCTGAAGCGACTCTGCGTAACGATCAAATCAAGAGCTTCCTTCAATTCATCTTTCTTCAATGGCTCATACGCATCCAACATTTCAATGTTCATCGACTTTGCTCCTTCTTTCGATCTTCACATGGGTTCTATACGTTTGAACTCCCGCATTGATCCTGTATTCAATTGCCGGTATCTTTGTTTTCTTATGCAATACATTGGTGTTTGGATCCGCATCGATTACATAGGGGGTTCCATTCCCCTCAACTCGGCACATAAGCGTCCCGTCATTCATTTCGATCCATCCCGCTCCCTTGGAGAGATTGAAGACCCGCCCATGCTGATTGATCGCAAAACCGGCATCGTAGGCAAAACAGGAGCGATCACTTGTGATGTGATGGGTCCGTATATGACCCGTATCGATGATTTGAATGATGGTTCGTACTTCAATCCCTTGAAGAGGCGACCAAAGCGCCGATGTTCCCGATGAGGTCAAGGATGATTCCTTGCAACGCCTTCGGACATAGACCCGATCATCAACGATAAAACTCAACATGCTGTCAGGCGCATTCTCTTTAAGGTTTTCCGATGAGTGGGCGACGGAAAAACCAAACGCCGTACTGTACGCAAATTTCGCATATTTTTCGACGAAGTGTCCCAACACGTTTCGGTTGTAGATTGCCAATGGGAACGCCGTCGCATCCCATCCGCGATGGCTGATGACCATATCTCCGTCAGGACACACTCGAACCGGATCAAGCATGGGCTGGGAAGCTTCCTCCACCTTCCATATCGGATGTTCGGATGGAAAGCGGAGGATGTTGAATACCTTAAGAGCCCAATACGGGCTTCCCGGAGCGTTATATTTTTCCGCCATCGCCATGTTTGGATAGGCGTATCCGACCGAAAGCGTCTTGTCCCCCTCAAAGATCTCCTGATTCATCCAAAAACGGAGATTCCTCCCGATGACTCCCTTTGCAAGTGCGGGATCAAGATGGTCCAATGCGGCGGAAAAGAAAGCGCTTTGCGCGAAACGATACGTCAATGATCGGCCATACGGTAGTGCCCGACCTTCTCGATCAAACCAATAAATAAAATCATTTGCAAAGAGTTTGGCCAATTCAACAAACTGTCTGCTTCGTTTTGGATCGCTCTCTTGGGCGAACTGAGCGTAAAGCAACCCATAAAAATGCAAAGCAAAGGGGCCGTAGTAATCTTTTTGATTTGCCTGACCATCGACATACCAGCCGCTGCCG
>JGI24709J26583_10000862_pt1 | contig 25689 bp, 27 predicted proteins | sample BioPla2DNA1_FD_26583 | JGI IMG/M metagenome (IMG submission 26583) | reverse complement strand
GATTATAGAACCCCGGAAGAGTTCTATAATCTAAAAAATTGTAATTTTAAGAATAAGCTAGTAATCAGTGTATAAAGTCCCATTTTAGGGGGCCAATCCGTATATATGTATGCTCATATACTTCACACTCAACACTCCTCACTTCAAACTAATCTACTTTGCTTGTCTTAGTAATTCACCAATATCTTCATTATTAAATTTGTAGCTAGCTTTACAAAAATCACATTTAATTTCTTCTTCTTTACCTTCTTCGTAAATTTCTGTAAGCTCTTTTTTACCTATAGATATTAATGCTTTTTCTACTCTTTCCCTAGCACAGTTGCACTTATATTCAGGTGTAACTTCTCCAAGGATTTTTAGTTCCATTCCTTCAAAAATAAATTCAATAACTTTTTCAATGCTTCCATGCTGTANCAGCATTTCTGTAATTGAAGGAACTTCCTGTAATCTATATGTGATTAAATCTGATAGTAATTCATCTGCATCTGGCATCATTTGAATTATAAAGCCTCCAGATGTTTTTATTGAAAGATCCTTATCTACTAATACACCTAAGGCAACTGCAGATGGTGTTTGTTCTGATACTGTAAAATAGTAAGCTAAGTCTTCTGCAATTTCTCCAGTATATATTGGGACTCTTCCAATATAAGGCTCTCTTAAACCTAAATCTTTAATAACTATAAAGTCACCATCTTTACCTATAAAGCCTCCAACATCAAGCTTTCCTATTGAATTTAAGGGCCTATTACTATAAGGATTTCCTACTAATCCTTTTACTATTCCCCCTTCATAAGCAGTAACAGTAATACCATTAGCTTCCCCTCTTCCGTCTATTTTCAATGTTAAAAGTTCATTTTTTCCTTTTAAAGTTGACCCCATAAGAGCCCCTGCAGTTAACATTCTTCCTAAAGCTGCTGCTGCAACCGGTGAACAATTATGTATTGATGCACCTTCATTAACTAAGTTTGTTGTTTGTCCAGCTATTATTCTTACCATTCCATCTTTTGCTGTTGCTTTTATTATCTTATCCATTATATACCTCCGACAATCTTACTTCTTTACTACATAAACTATACGTTCTGAATTTTCCTTTACCATTTCTTTAGTATAGTCTTCATACTTTCCTATAATTTTAAAACCAATATCTTTTAGAGTTTTTTCAATAAATTTTTCACTATAAGCTCTTTCAAAATGATTTTCTTCAAATCTTTCGTACATATTACCTTTCTTTACAAAAAAGGTTAAATACATACTAACAATATCATTTTCAAAGTCATTTTCCCAAACATAAAAAACATCTTCCTCATCATAAGTATAGATGTTATTCCCTAAAACCTTTGAAAGTTTATAATATGAATTTATATCAAAAATAAATATTCCATTGTCCTTTAAGTGATCTTTTACTTTTTTTAAATAGTCAATAAAATCTTTATCTTCTAATATATNGTTAGATGCATCTAAAACTGAAGTTATTAGATCAAATTTTCTATTTAAATTAAGCTCACTCATATTTTGACAAATTAACTGGCAATCAATGTTTTCTTCCTGAAATTTTGCGAAGGCTTCAGTTAACATATCTTCTGATAGGTCAACAGCAAAAGACTCCTTAAATTTTTTAGCTAAATGGACAGTTACATTACCTGTTCCGCAAGCTAGATCTAAATATGTATTAAAATCTAATTCTTCTTCTTTACATATTTCAATGATTCTATTACAAATCTTTGTATAATTAATATCTTCATTAATTAATTCATCATAAATTTTAGAGAACTCTCCATATGACAACCTTNCACTCCCCCTTTATAGAGTTTTCTAAAACTATATTAAATGTAAATTTAATTTTAGTCAATCTATCTAGAAGAATATTAATATTATTCTTACTTTCTTCCTAAAATTTCATCATTTGTTGGTAGCCTTAGTTGTCTTTTCCTTTTGGTCATTATCCCCCCTATTCTTCCTGTTTCTTCAGAGGTTAAACCTCCCCATCCATATTCGTCCACCTTATCTTTTAGGCCTAATTCTTCTGCTATTTCATATTTTAGTTTTTCTCTTAGTAATTCTTCTGGTGACAATTCTTTTTTTGATTTAATTTTTGATTTTATTATTTTTTTTAATGGCGTTTTACTCATTTTATACCCCCTATCATTTTTATATTTATATCTTTTCCAAATATATTTTTTCTATACTTAATTTACTTTCACTATATTTACTTTAGCTTTATATAATGTATTAGGTATTTTCTCGTTTAAAGGCTAATAAAAAATCTTATAAAGGAGGCATAAAAACAATGTATAATATTGCGATNGTTGGGGCTACTGGCAACGTAGGAAGAAAACTTTTAGAAATCTTGGAAGAAAGGAATTTTCCAATAAAAAACCTATATCTTTTTGCTTCAAAAAAATCTGTAGGCTCCAAGTTGAAATTTAAGGGTAGGGAAATTTTAGTTGAAGAAACAAGGATAGATAATATAAAAAATAAAAAAATAGATTTTGCACTATTCTCAGCAGGAGGAAATGTAAGCCTTAAATTTGCAAAGGATTTTCTTTCAATAGGTGCAATTGTAATAGATAACTCCAGTGCCTATAGAATGGATAAAAATGTTCCTCTTGTTGTTCCGGAGGTAAATCCTGAAGATATAAAATGGAACAAAGGAATAGTTGCTAACCCAAATTGTTCTACAATTCAAGCAATGCTCCCATTGAAAATCCTACAGGATAATTATGGATTAAAAAGAATAGTATTTTCTACATATCAGGCTGTATCTGGTGCTGGTATGGAAGGTATTACAGATTTAGAAAATGGTCTAAAGGGAATAAAGCCCAAAAAATTCCCTTATGATATAGCTGGAAATTGTATACCTCAAATAGATATTTTCCTAGACAATGGATATACGAAGGAAGAAGTAAAAATGATAGAAGAAACAAAAAAAATTCTTNACAACAATGATTTAAAGGTTACATCTACCTGTGTAAGGGTNCCTGTTATAAACAGTCATAGTGAAAGTATAAATATAGAATTAGCAAGCTCCTTTGACCTAAAGGAAGTGATCCAATTATTTAAAAATACTAAAGGAATTAAGGTTTATGATGACATTAAGGAACTTAAATATCCAACCCCTCTTACGGTTTCAGGAAAAGATGATATATATATAGGAAGAATTAGAAGAGATTTTAGTATAGAAAATGGCCTAAACTTGTGGATTGTAGCTGATAACATAAGAAAAGGTGCTGCTTTAAATGCAGTTCAAATAGCTGAATTATTAATAAGGAGTGATAAATAATGTCAATATTTAAGGGTTCTGCTGTTGCAATAGTAACCCCCTTTAAAAATGGTTCTATAAATTATAAGAAGCTTAAAGAATTAATAGAATGGCATATTGAAGAAAAAACCGATGCAATTTTAATATGTGGTACTACTGGAGAAGCAAGTACCATGTCAGAATACGAAAGAAAAAAGGCCATAAAATTTACTGTGGANCTTGTTAATAAAAGAGTACCTGTAATTGCTGGGACAGGAACTAATGATACTAAAGCATCTATAAAGATGAGTAAATATGCAGAAAGTGTTGGTGTAGATGCTTTACTGGTTATTACACCATACTATAATAAAACAACAAGTAAAGGATTAATTAAACATTTTAAGGCTATTAATGATGCAGTAAATACTCCTATTATTTTATATAATGTTCCATCTAGAACAGGAGTTAATATTACAGCAAAACAACTTCTAACCTTATCAAAATTAAAAAATGTAGTAGCAATTAAAGAAGCTAGCGGTAACTTAAGCCAAATTGCACAAATGAAAGCATTATGTAGGGACTCAATAGATATCTATTCAGGTAATGATGATCAAATAATACCAGTTATGTCCCTTGGAGGAGTTGGAGTAATATCTGTACTAGCCAATATTATTCCAAAAACAGTTCATGATATGACTACTAGTTATTTAAATAAAGATATAGACAAGGCTTTAGAACTTCAATTAAATACCTTAGATTTAGCTAATAAATTATTTATAGAAACTAACCCAGTTCCTGTGAAAACTGCATTAAACTTAATGGGAAAGGATGTTGGTGAATTAAGGCTTCCTCTTGCTGAAATGGAAGAAGAAAATTTAGAAATTTTAAAAGAAGCTTTAAAAGAAAATAATTTAATTTAAGGAGATAGATATGATAAAAGTTCTATTAAATGGCTGTTGTGGGAAAATGGGAAAAACAGTAACAGAGGCCTCTAAAAATTTCCCCAACATAGAAATAATAGCTGGTATTGATAAATTTTTTGATGATTCTTATAGTTATAAAATATTTAATTCTATAGAGAATGTAGATATTGATTATGATGTTTTACTGGATTTTTCAAGACCAGAAGCTCTTCAAGACTTATTAAATCTTAGTTTAAAAAAGAAAAAGCCAGTAATTTTATGTACCACAGGATATAATGAGAAAGAATTAAAACTAATTGAAGAGAAAAGCAAACTAATTCCTATATTTAAGTCTGCTAATATGTCTCTTNGTATTAATTTAATTAATTCCTTACTAAAGAAAGTAGTTCCTCTTTTATATAAGGATTATGATATTGAAATTATAGAAAAACATCATAATCAAAAGGTTGATTCTCCTAGTGGTACTGCATTATTATTAGCTGATACTATTAAGAATTCTATACCAAAGGAAACATCATATATTTATGGTAGAAATGGTATTAAGAAACGTTCTAAAGAAGAAATTGGAATTCATGTAATAAGAGGAGGATCTATCGTTGGAGATCATGAAATAATATTTGCAGGTACAGGAGAGGTTATAGAAATTTCTCACAAAGCAATTTCTCGCGAGGTATTTGCCATAGGTGCCTTAAAAGCCTGCGAATATATGGCACAAATTAGGGAAGCAGGATTATACAATATGGAAAACCTGCTAAATATTTAGTATAGATTATACCTTTAATATTAATATGAAAAAAGCCTCTATTCTTTTCAGAATAGAAGCTTTTTTAAATTTTATTAACTACTAAATAATATTATTATTCAGNTGATTATTCTAAGTATGCATTAATAAAGTTAACATGTCCTAATGATGAAACGTNAACATCTTTAACATTTGAATTTGATGCTTTAACTGAAGTATAGTAGTAAAGTGGAATTACTGGCATTTCTTCCATTAATATATCTTCAGCAGCTCTCATTAATTCCCATCTCTTAGCAGCATCTTCTTCTACCTTAGCTTGAGCTATTAATGAATCGTATTCAGCATTATTAAATCCAGCATCATTCATACCACTGTTTGAAGCCCACATATCTAAGAATGACATTGGATCTTGATAGTCAGCTAACCAACCATGTCTAGCAATTTCATATTGTCCTTCATTTCTAGTTGTTTGGAATACCTTCCATTCTTGGTTAGATAATTCAACATTAACACCTATTTGAGCCCAATCTTGTTGAAGAACTTGAGCTATACTCTTATGAGAATCAAGAGTATTGAACATGTAAGATAATGTTGGAAGACCTTCACCATTTGGATATCCAGCTTCAGCTAATAACTTCTTAGCTTCTTCTATATTTGCAACATTTGCATCATAGTATTCTTTTGAAGCAAAATCTTCACCAGCTTCATTATATATACCTTGTGGTACAAAGCTATAAGCAGGAATTTGACCGCCCTTTGTTACATTTTCAACTAATGCTTTTCTATCAATTGCTAAGTTAAGCGCTTTTCTTACATTCTTGTTATTTAAAGCTTTTTTAGCATCTTCACTCATAGTACCTTGTTTACCAACATTAAGAACTACAAAATATGTTCCTAAGTTTGGATAAATAGTAACTAAACCTTCTTCTTGACCAGCTTCGATTTCATTTGTTGGAACTTTGTCTACCATATCAAAGTCACCAGCTTTTAATGAAGCATAAGCAGTAGTTTCGTCTTCAACCATCTTCATTACTAAAGAGTCAAGTTTTACTACGTCTTTATTCCAGTAATTTTCATTCTTTTCAAATACTAATTGATCTTTCATTGTCCATTCAACTAATTTGAAAGGTCCATTTGAAACATAAGTTTCTGGATTGTTTGCCCAATCAGNATTAGCAGATACTATNTCCTCTCTTAAAGGAGCATAAGTTGGGAATGCCATTAATTGTGGGAAATAAGCTGTAGGNGCTTCTAAAGTAACAACTAAAGTTCTATCATCTACAACTTCAATACCAACTTCTTCTGCAGTTGCTTCTCCTTGATTATACTTTTCACCATTCTTTAAATAGAATAGTTGATATGCATAAGTAGATGCAGTATCAGGATTTAGAGCTCTTAACCATGAATATTTAAAATCATTTGCAGTTACTGGCTCTCCATCTGACCATTTAGCATCTTCTCTTAATGTGAAAGTATACACTAATTGATCATCTGATACCTCAAATTTTTCTGCAACTCCAGGTACTGCTTTTTCGTTTTCATCCAGTCTTAAAAGNCCTTCAAAAGCATTATTGATAATTGTAGATCCTCCAACTGATTCATTTAGTGATGGATCGATTGTCTTAGGGTCTTCACCTAGGTTAAAAACTAGAGTTTGACCTTCTGCTGCTGCATCTTTATTTCCACATCCAGCAAAAACAGACATTCCAAGTGCAAGTGTTAGTGCTACTGCACAAATTCTTTTTAACTTGTTTTTCTTCATAACATTTTCCCCCTTAATATTTTATTTTTATCTAAATTGCCTATGCAATTGATAACTTATTTTTCAAATAAATGACATGCCACAAAATGCCCTGGTTCTACTTCTTTAAGTTCAGGATTTACTTCCCCACAAATTGGCTTAGCATATTGGCATCTTCCCTTAAATCTACATCCAGGTGCAGGATCTATTGGAGATGGAATATCTCCTTGTAGAACTATTCTTTTATTATTTTTTGCAATCTTTGGATCAGCTATTGGAACAGCAGATAATAATGCTTGAGTATATGGATGTTTTGGTTTTGAATATACATCATTAGCTGGTCCTTTTTCAACCATTTGACCTAAGTACATTACCCCTATATGAGTTGATATATGTTTAACCATTGATAGGTCGTGTGCAATAAATAAATAAGTTAGTCCCAATTCTTCTTGTAATTCTTCTAACATATTTACTACTTGAGCTTGAATAGAAACATCAAGAGCAGATATTGGTTCATCACAAACTATAAAATCAGGCTGTACTGCAAGAGCTCTTGCAATACCAATTCTTTGTCTTTGTCCACCTGAGAATTCATGAGGATATCTACTAATATGACTTGAGTTTAAACCTACTCTATTTAATAAATACATTATTCTTTCGTTTCTTTCTTTGCCTTTAAATAATCCATGTATATCAATGGCTTCTCCAATTATATCGCCAACTGTCATTCTTGGATTTAATGAAGCATATGGATCTTGGAATATCATTTGCATATTCTTTCTTAAAGGAACCATTTGCTTTTCTGTATAATTTGTTATATCCTTACCATCAAAAATAATTTGACCTGAAGTTGGCTCATATAACTTTAATACTGTTCTTCCAGTTGTTGTTTTTCCACAACCAGACTCACCTACTAAACCTAAAGTTTCACCTCTATTAATTGTAAAAGAAACATTATCAACAGCCTTTACAAAGCTTGGTTTAGAGAATAATCCTTTATTTACAGGGAAGTATTTGCAAAGATTTTTAACTTCTATAATAACGTCTTTTTTCTTATCCATTATTCTTCCCCCTTCTTAATTGGTGCTTCCACCTTTGGTGCATTTTCATGATTTAACCAGCATGCAGCCTTATGTCCTTTTGAAATTTCAAATAAAGGCGGAAGATTATCAACACAAACCTTCATTGCATATTTACATCTTGCAGCAAAAGGGCATCCTGTTGGGGGTTTCAATAAGTCTGGTGGTTGACCTTCAATTGGTGTTAATTTTTCTTTTACATCACTTTTAGGATTAGGAACACTTTGTAATAATCCCCATGTATAAGGGTGTCTTGGATTATAGAAAATATCCTCGTCACTTCCTTGTTCTACTATTATTCCACCATACATTACATTTATTCTTGTACAAAGATCTGCAACAACCCCTAAATCGTGAGTTATTAATATTATTGAAGTATTTAACTTTTTCTTTAAATCCTTCATTAAATCTAATATTTGAGCTTGAATAGTAACATCTAAAGCAGTTGTTGGCTCATCAGCTATTATTAATTTTGGATCACAAATTAAGCTCATTGCAATCATAACTCTTTGTCTCATACCACCTGAAAATTCATGTGGATATTGTTTTAATCTTTTTTCCGGACTTGGAATACCAACTAATTTCAGCATTTCTATTGCTTTTTTGTTAGCTTCAGCCTTTGAAATTTTCTTATGTTTAATTAAATGCTCAGTTAATTGATCTCCAACGGTAAATAGCGGGTTAAGAGATGTCATAGGATCTTGGAAAATCATTGCCATGTCATTTCCTCTTAACTTTTGCATATCAGCCTCTTTAAGATTAGTTATGTCTTTACCATCAAAAACTATGCTATCGGCATTAATAACAGCATTTTCTTCTAATAATTTCATTATGGACATCATTGTTACTGATTTACCACATCCAGATTCACCAACTATACCTAAAGCCTCTCCCTTATCTAAGTGAAACGAAACGCCTCTAACAGATTGTACGTCACCTATATGTGTTTTAAAGGAGGTTCTTAAATTTTTAACTTCTAATAATTTTTCCAATGGTACCCCTCCTATTTCTTATTCTTTGGATCTAAGGCTTCTGTTAAACCATCACCAAATAAATTAAATGCTAATATTATTATACAAATCATACCTGCAGGGAATAGCAACTGATATGGTGCAGTAGTTAAAGCCCCACTTGCATCATTTGATAATGTTCCAAGAGATGCTAAGGGCGCATTAATACCTAATCCAATATAACTTAAAAATGCCTCAGTAAAAATTGCAGAAGGAATATTTAAAGTTAAAGTTACTAAAATGGAACCCATTGCATTTGGAATTAAATGCCTAAATAATATTCTTGAATTTTTTGCTCCTAATGCTTTAGCAGCAAGTACAAATTCCTGTTGTTTTAATTGAAGGATATCTCCTCTTACTATTCTAGCCATACTTACCCATGAAGATATAGCCATTGCTAGTATGATAGTACCAAGGCCTGTTTCGCTTTTACTTTTAAATGCAGCCATTAAAATAATTACGTATATTTGAGTAGGAATTGAATATAATACATCTATAATTCTCATCATGATGTTATCAACTCTACCACCTAGAAAACCTGCAATACCGCCATATAAAACCCCTATTACAACGTTAATTAGGGAAGCAGCAATAGCTATTATTAATGAATATCTAGCTCCATACATAACTCTTACAAATAAATCTCTACCTAAATCATCAGTACCAAACCAATGCTCAGCACTTGGTCTTAGATCTACGGCTTTAAGATTTGTTGCATCATAAGTATAACCCTTTATNTTTTCAAAGAGTATAGGTCCAAATATTGCAAATAAAATTGTTACTATTATCAAACATAGTGAAAAAAGCGCCAATTTATTTCTCTTTAATCTTCTCCAAGCATCAGCCCAATATCCAATACTTGGCCTAACTATTTGTTCAAATTCCTTTTCATTTTCTTTTAAAGGAGTAAATAGNTCTTTATCTATGTTTAAATTTGTTTTTAAGTCTTCCATTCCTTTACCCCCTTAGCTATCTAACTTAATTCTTGGATCTATAAATACATAAATTATATCAACTAGTAAGTTACATATAACGATAAATGTACAATAAAATGCTGTAACTCCTAATAATGATGTATAATCCCTATTACTTATAGTTAATGTAAACTCATTACCAAGACCAGGAATTGCAAATATCTTTTCCACTACAAAAGAACCAGTTAATATACCAGCTATTAGTGGTCCAAGATAAGTTACTACTGGAATTAATGAGTTTCTTAAAGCATGCTTAAGAATAACTGTTTTTTGACTTAAGCCCTTTGCTTTAGCAGTTCTAATGTAATCAGATTTTAATACATCAATTAATTTTCCTCTTGATAATCTTGTTATAGACGCCATTGAACTACCTGATAAGGCAATAACAGGCATAATAAAGTTTTCTGGTTTGCTTAATCCAGTTGCTGGTAATAATTTAANCTTAGTTGTAAATATATAAACCAAAAATGTACCCATGACAAAACTAGGAATTGTTATTCCCAGTGTAGAAAGCACCATACAAACTCTGTCTGGCCATTTATCAACTTTTAATGCAGCTATTATACCTAAGCCTACACCAACACATAATGAAAATAAGATTGCTACAGAACCAACTTTAGCTGAGTTTGGGAAACTAGTTTTTATAATTGATAATACTGGTCTGCCTCTAAATACCATTGACTCACCAAAATCACCTTTAACCAAACCCGTAATATAAAGCCTATATTGTTCACTAAGAGGTTTATCTAGTCCATACTTTTCGTTTAATTGGGCTTTAGTTTCAGGTGTTACCTTTTCTCCATCAAAAGGACCACCAGGCATCATTCTTACTAAGAAGAATACAATTGTTATAACAGCCCAAATAGTAATTAAACTTAAGAAAACTCTCTTTCCGATATACTTTACCATTTGTTTTAACCCCCATTCATTGTTCTACACACATTCCAAATTGTAGATATTAATAATTATATTATATTATTCAAATTTGTCAATCAATATTTAAAATTTTGATTTATTATTTTGACAATATCATAATTTTCGCTTTTAAAATTTATATTTACGAAAAACCCAGAATTATTCCAGTAAACATTTACATTAGCTTTATTACTATATTTTTGCAAGTTTAAGCTTTTAAAGATTCATTTTTTTATTGATAAAATTCATAAGTTCAATTAATAAATTATTAATTATATACCGTTTTACAAATAATCCCATTTAAGTCTAAATAAGAATATTTTTTCCTTAATATTATACATTTATGATTCCATCTTTTTTTATATATTATTCTCTTATTTTCACTTAAAGGACATTATTACAGTAATAAAGTAACTGCTTCTTAATTTCTAAATTTTATCTTTCTTATATGTTTAGAAGAACTTAATATTTATTACTCCAAAAAAGAAGCTGTTCACTAACTATTTAGTGCAACAGCTCCTTTATATAAAATATAATACTAAATTTAAAACTACTTTATAATAGTTACTTCTTACATTCTATATTTGAAATTTTGTAATATTGTTTACATTACATCTTCTTCTTTAATATCATTTTTATCATCTACATCATTAGCTTCAACTTTTTCCATCTTGGAAACTGATACTTCATAAGCTACTTTCTTAACAACTTCAGTTTCACTTATCTTCTTTTGATATTCTCTACTTTGTAATCTTCCCCAAACTCTAATATTATCTCCTATTTCTAAAGTTTTGCAGAATCTAGAATTTCTACCCCATGCTATTGTTGGAATATAGTCTGATTTATTATATGCTCTATTTACAGCTAGTAATACATCAGCAATTTCCCTACCAAAAGGTGTTGTTCTATAAACTGGTTCCTTGCAGATGAAACCATCTAAGAATATTTCATTTGGATTCTTACTCTTTTCAATACAAGGCTCAACGTTTCTTGCAAATACAGTTAATATCAATTTATTTGCTCCATCTACGAACTTATTATATGATCTTAATTGTCCATCAATTACTATCTCTTTACCAACAGCTAAATCCATGCCTGCAATTAATCTTTCTGATACCGTTATGTTTAAAACATCTACAGAATCACTAAGCCTCATAACCTCTAATAAAAATGTATAAAATCCTTCCCCATACATTTCGTGACTAAATTCTAATTCAGATACTATTTTTCCCTCTAAATATATCTTGTTATTTAACATTAAGTTATCCATAAACTAACCCCTCTCTCCCTTAGTAATTTTAATGATAATTTTAAATCTTTAGGATATATTTCCATTATAATACAACACAGCATCATTTTTCAATATTTTTTAATACTTTTTATTTGCTCACCTTTTATATCTATATAATAATTATCTTCATAAATCAATTCCCCAACAGGAATAATGCTATACCCCTTACTTATAAGCTCATTAATAATTCTATCTAAATTACCTGGAGTATATTTGGCATTATTATGAAAAAGCATAATGGATCCACTTTTTACTCCCTTCATAACTCTATTGTACTCAATTTCAGCCCCTAACTCCTTCCAGTCAACAGAATCAACATCCCATTGAATACATTTNTAGCCCATGTTATTAATATAATTCACTGACCTTTCGCTATAATCCCCACTTGGGAATCTAAATAAGTTTGGTTTCACTCCTATTGTTTCCTNAATTGCTTTATCTGTCTTCTCCAACTCCTCTCTCATCCTATTTTCATCTATATTTGAAAACATTGGATGCTTGTAACTGTGGTTTCCTATTTCGTGCCCCCCTTCCTTTATTTTTATAAGTTTTTCTTTATTTTCCTCGCTGTGATTTATCCAGCCTCCCATTATAAAAAAGGTTGCCTTTACATCATATTTATCAAGTACATCTAATATGCTAAAAATTTCATCCTTCTCTGCCCAATTTATATCAAAAGTTATGGAAACAGCTTTATCCTCTCTTTTTACCCTATATATTGGCACTGATTTTGATACTTCTGTATTTGTATATTGAATTTTACTTTCTAAAATTATAGATGTTAAAATTACTGAAATTAACAATATAAAACTAATGAATACTTTATATCTTCTTTTCAAATAAATATCCTCCATATTAATCTTTATTAATCTATATTCCTCTTTAATAATATTAATGACAATAATATTAACTTAGTAAAATTTATGATATAATTAAATTATACTTTCTAAAATGGAGGTTCAATATGTACGAAAACTCAGCTGAATTAGCAGAAAATAAACTATTAGTATTGTATGTTATAAATAATTTAAAATATCCAATTACTAATGCTCAATTAACTGAAATAATTCTTGAAAATAATTTCATAAATTACTTTACACTTCAACAATATATTAGCGAACTTATTACATCTAAATTTCTAAAATATAAAAAAGTTAATGATAAAAACTTGATTTATATAACAAATAATGGAGTTAATGCTCTTACATTTTTTACTGATAGAATTACTCCATTAAAAAAGAAGATAATCGACGATTATCTTCTTTCTATGGAAGATTCCATCAAAAAAGAACTAACTATAAACGGTACATATACCTTAAATAATGATGGAACTTATTTAGTTGATTTAAGGGCATTAGAAAACGAAAACTTGCTATTATCATTAAAGGTAACTGTTCCAAGTAAGAAACAGGCTTCTTCCCTTACTAATAAATGGAATGAAAATCCAACAGATATTTATAATAGTATTATGAATTTATTATTCAATGATGAAAACTAGTATAAAGTCATAGCATTAGGTTCCTTTCCTACTGTTATGACTTTGCTATTATCTCCAGCCAAACTTAAAATTATAATTCTTCCATTTAAATAATCTGATACAAAAATTTGTTCTTTTTCTTTAGTTATTGCTTTAGGCATACCACCCACATATATTTTTTTTACTTCCTTTAAGGAATTCTTGTCAATAACACTAATAGTACCCTCTCCAAAATTACAAACATATAATTCATCTGAACATTCAAGAATATCCATAGGTTCTTTTCCAACCTTTATCTTACTAATAGCTTTATTATTTCTTAAATCAAATATTTCTATATATCCTCCCGTACTATCCCCCATATAACTTTCACATACATATAAGTATTTATTATCCTTTGATATCTTTATTTTTGTAGGGTATTCCAAGGTATTAATGTCTCCAATTACCTTATTTGATTCTATATCTATTAATGAAACATTATTACTTAGAAAATTAGAAACAAAAATAAGTTTCTTATCCTTTAATATTTCCATATTATGAGGCCAACAATTTATAGAAATATCCAAGATTATTCTATTTTCATTTAAATCATAAACAGCAACAGCATTAGATTCCGAGCAGGCTATATATAAATAATTATTGTACTTTATTAAATCATTAGGATGCGCACCAACATAGAGGCTACTCTCTTCTTTACAACTATTTAAATTCATTATAGAAACAGTATTGCTATAGCTATTTACAGTATACAAAAGATCATTTTCAAGAAAAACTCCACTTGGGCCAAGGGATCCTTGAAAATATCCTAGAGCTATATCCTTCACCTTATAATCATTAAGAGATATCTTACTGATAGTATCACTACCAGTATTACAAACAATTAAATAGTTCATGGAGCACCTCCTTTAAACTCACACAATAACTAAAACCCATATTATAATATATGAATAAAAAGAATTAATGGGACAACTTCCTTTCTTTTGCCTCATATTTCCACATTTTTTTCTTCATTTATTCTAAGAAACAATATATAATATAGCTTGTACAATATTGTTCATACATAAGGGAGGTATTTTATGTTTGTTTATAAAACTAAAGGGGTCTGTGCTACAGAAATCCATTTAGATATTGAAGAGGATTCAATAAAAAATGTTGAATTCATTAGGGGTTGTGCAGGAAACCTTTTCGGAATTTCTGCTTTAGTTAAAGGAATGAAAGTAGATGAGGCTATTTTAAAGTTAAAAGGAATTGATTGTAAAGGAAAGGGAACTTCTTGCCCTGATCAATTATCAAAGGCCTTAGAAGAATTTAAAGCTGCTAATATGTAAGCAGGAAAAAGTAAGAAGTAATAGGTAAAAGGTAATAAATAAAAAGGAGTAAGTAATAGATTTACATAAGAATAAATCTCTTTACTACTCCTTCTTTTTGCAATGATATATAAAGAGCAGCTCTCGCCACTCTTTATATATAGTAAATTATGTTCTCTGTTGCTTTTCTATGATCATTTACTAAATCCTCTAGGGTAATTGATTCAAGATAGTCATCAATTAAATTATTTATATTACTCCATAAATTTTTATTTATAAAGTTTTCTAATTCATTTTCTTCTTGACTATTTACATCTATAAAAATATTTTCACCTTCAAGGGCTTTAAGTATTTCTCCTATAGTAATTTCACTTTGTTTTTTTACTAAATTATAGCCCCCTTGAGCACCTTTACGTCCAACTATAATTCCACCCTTACGGAGTAAAGAAAATATTTGTTCTAAATACCTTTCTGATATATTTTGCCTTTCAGAAATTGTTTTTATGGTAATGCTTTCCTTTTCAGCATTCATAGCCATATCCATTAAGGCTCTTAATCCGTACCTTCCTTTAGTAGAAATTTTCACTTAATCACCTTTTTCTAATATATTCTATAATTATATGATAAAAGTCATCGCTTAAAATAGCAATGACTTTCACAAAATTTATTTAAATAAGTCAGTTGATAAATATCTTTCCCCAGTGTCTGGTAAAATTACAACTATATTTTTACCTTTGTTTTCTTCTCTTTTTGCAAGAATTGTTGCTGCATGAACAGCCGCTCCTGCTGAAATACCAACTAATAATCCTTCTGTTCTTGCTAGGTCCTTTGATGCTTGGAAAGCTTCTTCATTTTCTACTGTAATAATTTCATCTAAAATATCTACATTTAAGTTTTTTGGAATAAATCCAGCTCCTATTCCTTGGATTTTATGAGGACCAGTTTTTCCTGTTGAAATAACCGGTGAGCCTGTAGGCTCTACTGCAACTATCTTTACATTAGGATTTTTTGCCTTTAATACTTCTCCTACCCCAGTTACAGTTCCACCTGTACCTACACCTGCCACAAAAATATCAACCTTTCCATCTGTATCTCTATAAATTTCTTCTGCAGTAGTTTTTCTATGAATTTCTGGATTAGATGAGTTTTCAAATTGTTGAGGTATAATAGCATTTCCATATTGTTCTTTTAATTCAATTGCTTTTGCTATTGCTCCCTTCATTCCATCTGCTCCTGGTGTTAATACTAATTCAGCACCTAAAGCTTTTAATAGATTTCTTCTTTCTAAACTCATTGTATCTGGCATTGTTAAGATTACTTTATATCCCTTTGATGCACCAACCCAAGCTAATCCAACACCAGTATTTCCGCTTGTTGGTTCAATTATTACTGTATCCTTATTTATTAAACCCTTCTTTTCTCCATCTTCTATCATTGCTATAGCAATTCTATCTTTAACGCTGCCACCTGGATTAAAATATTCCAGTTTAGCTATTACATTACCTAAAGCACCCTTTTCCTTATTATAATTTTGTAATTCCAATAAGGGCGTATTCCCTATTAACTCAAATAAACTTTTTGCAATTTTCATATTTATATTCCTCCCATTTCCTAGTTTTCCGATATGTTGATTATTGATTATATAATATACTATTTTTCCAATTTTGTGAATAGTTTTAATAAATTTTTATTTTTATTTTTATTTTTATTTTTGTTTTATATTTATACTTATGCATTTAATTAATATTATTACAAAAATATATATTATTATTAAAGAAATATATAAGCACTTCAATATTTCTTAGGGTAATCCTTTATTTTTATACTATTAAACTACTACTATTCAATCTAATAAAAAAATCTATTAGAATAACATTGCTAGTCTAATAGATTTTGAAGTTTTATTTTATTAATTCCAGTGCTACTTCCATCATATCAGTGAAACTCTTTTGTCTTTCTTCCGGTGTAGTTTCTACACCCTTAAAAACATGATCAGAAATTGTAAGTATTGATAGCGCTTCCACATTATGTTTAGCAGCAAGAGTATATAGTTCTGCAGTCTCCATTTCTAGCGCTAAACAACCATAATCAGCCCATAACTTTACTCCCATTCCTGTATCATCATAAAATAAATCTGAAGATAATACATTGCCAACCTTAACATTAACGCCTTTTTCTTTACATTTATTATAAGCTGCTAATAATAGTTCAAAATTAGCAGTTGGTGCATAATCCAGGTTATTAAATCTTCTTTTATTAATTCCTGAGTTTGTAGAAGCACTTTGAGCTAATACTATATCTCTTACATTAACATCATCATTAAGAGATCCAGCAGAACCTATTCTTATAAGTCTCTTTGCCCCATAAAATTGTATTAATTCATTAACATATATTGAGTGCGAAGGCAATCCCATTCCTGTTCCTTGAACAGATACTTTCTTTCCTTTATATGTTCCAGTAAATCCGTACATTCCTCTTACTTCATTATAGCATACTGGATTTTCTAAATATGTTTCTGCTATAAATTTAGCTCTTAATGGATCTCCTGGTAGTAGTACTGTTTCTGCTATTGATCCTTCCTTTGCCATTATGTGTAAATGCTTTGCCATATAAATATACCTCCTTATTATTAAATTTATTACCGTATATGCCACATAGATTAATGAAAAAATAGTGTAATAAACTTCTATACATTCTATTTTTATCTACTACAATTACATTTTACCTATAATCGGTTAATTTTTCTACTTTTTTATTATTTTTCTTATTTCTCCTATCATATAAATGGAACCTGCAGCAAGAATGATATCTTTTTCTTTAGCTTTTCTCTTAGCATAATTTATTGCATCATTATAATTATTGAAGGAAATACAATTCTTATTATACTTTTTTACTATGTTTTTTAAAATATTTGATTTTAAGGCCCTATTTGAGTTAGGGGTTACTAAACATATTTCCTTAGGAAGTTTTGAAATTATTTCTACCATCTTTTCAACATCTTTATCTTGTAATATGCCAAGAATTAAATAAATATCATTATAATCAAAATATTTATCTATATTATTTCTTAAAAATTTCATTCCTTCCACATTGTGGGCAGCATCTATAATAAATATTGGATTTTCATTTATTATTTCCATTCTGCCTTGCCATGATACATCCTTTACTCCCTCATACAAGTTATCTTCATTAATTTTTATATAAGCTAAATCCTCCAATACTTCTACTGCCTTTATGGCTAAAGTTAAATTTATTATTTGATGTTCTCCAAGAAGGGGGAATTTTAAATCATAATTCTTTCTTTTTCCTTTTATTAAACATCTTTGAAACAGCTTCTCTTCCCTTAATAACTCTATAAATTTACCTTCTTCTATGGAAACTATATCTAATTTTGAATTTAACTCATTTGCTCTATTCTTTATAACCCTTAAAGCCTCCTCTTTTTGAGGTGCTGAAACAACATTTATCTTTTCTTTTATTATACCTGCCTTTTCATTAGTAATTTCTTTTAAAGAACTTCCTAAAATATTAGTATGATCTAGGCTAATAGAAGTTATTACTGAAATAATAGGTTTTATTACATTTGTAGAATCCATTCTTCCACCTAATCCAACTTCTATAATCCCAAAATCAACTTTTTGTCTGTATAAATATAAAAACATAATGCAAGTTAATACTTCAAATTCCGTTGGATGACTATAGCCTTCTTCTATTACCTTATTTACATATGGCCTAATTTCTTTAAATAGATTAACTAAATCTTCTTCTTGTATATTTTCTTTATTAATTCTTATTGTTTCTTCCATAGTTTCCAAATGTGGAGAATTAAAAAACCCAACTCTATATCCATTCTTTATAAGAATGCTCCCTATAATAGATGAGGTTGAGCCTTTTCCGTTAGTTCCAGCTATATGTATAAGTTTAAGCTTTTTATGAGGATTTCCTAAAAGCTCTAATAGCCTTTCAGTTCTTTCTAACCCGTAATTTGACCCTAATTTTCTAAGTTTTTCAATATATATTAATGTATCCTTATCCTTCATTTTTACTACCTCGATTATTAACTTCTTTGCTTATATGATTTAAAAATATATCCATAGTATTATTTATCCCAAGAAAACTTAACATTCTGCTTCCAACAGCATCTTCAAATTCATTAAATAGTATTTCACCATTTTTAAGAAGTAGAAAATCAATGCCGCCATAATCTATTTCTATTTCTCTTAAAATTTTATTTATAACTTTTTTATTTTTTTCTGTATAATTATATATTCTAACTTCTCCCCCTTGAGAAAAGTTAGAAAGAAAATCATTTTTCTTAGGAATTCTTATAACAGAATTAATTATTTTATTATTTATAATATAAAACCTTATGTCACCTACATAATCTTCAATATATTGCTGATAAACATTTTCTTCAAAGTTAATTTTTTCACCTTTATTTAAAAATTTTATATTTTCTCCACCATGACCAGCCTTTGGTTTTACGATAATTTTTTTATCATAATTTATTTCTTTCTTTTCTCCATAGACTTTTGGATAATGGACTTTTAAATTTTCTATAAAGCTGTAAGCTTTTATCTTATCATTTCCTAAGATGCAAAAATTACTTTTATTAAAAACTCTAATATTTAATCCTTCTAGCTTTTCACTTGCCTTATAATTTCTAGAACGATTTATAGCAAATCTATATTTATCCTTTATATAATTATAATTTATATTATTTAAAGTAACTAATTCAATATTTAAATCAAATTTTTTACCTTCTTCAATCATCCACTTTATATAAGCTTTATTTCTTTCTATATCCTCTTTATCATAAATTAATATTCCATTAAGCATTTAATTCACCTATTATATAATTTAATATTTCTCTAGCAAAACTTTTTCCCCATAGCTTCTCAAAACTTAAAAAATTTAAATTCGAATTTACTTCACATAACAAAGGTTTGTTATTTTCCCCTAGCAGTAAATCTACACCTGAAAAATCAAGACCTAATTCCTTATGGGCTTTTAATGCTATTTCCTCCTGCTCCCTGCTTAAATTTATTATCTCACCAATTCCCCCTTGGGAAATATTTGCTCTAAAATCACCATTACTTTTTCTAAGCATTGCCCCAACTACCTTATTTCCAATTATATTAACTCTTATATCTTTTCCAAAACTAGATACTATCTTCTCCTGAATTATAAATCTTACATTTTTTTTATTAAGTTCCTTTACTTTATTAATAAAGGCTTCCTTTTCTTCTATTAAATACACCTGCATTCCAAAGGAGCCCTTTCCTTCTTTTATTACGACTTTTTTATTAAAGGCATTAAATACTTCTATTAAATAATCTTCATTTATATGTTCAGAATTAAAAATCATTGGTGAAATTACTGTTTTAGGCATACTAATATTTTTGTTACTTAAACTTAAATGCATAAGACACTTATCATCGCAATAATCTATAGCCCTGCTTGAATTAAATAATCTATATCCCATATTTTCTAGATGCTTTGCTAAAAATATATCTTTGTCCCAAAATATTATAAAATCAGGATTCTTAACCTTCTTTAAAAATATTAAATCTGGTTTTCCTTCATTATTATATATAGGAAGTAATTCTGTATTTTTTATTTTTTCCATTTTTATATTTAATTTTTTTCCTTCAATTATAAAAGATTCAACTAAATCTTCTATTTTCTTTATCTTTAAAGTTCCACTATATATTATCCAGCCCCTCATTAAATCACTTCTTCCTTTAATTACTATATTACTTCTAAATTTTCATTTTTCATAGTAAATTATATGTTAATTTATTCTATATTGCATTAATTTTTATAAAGTATTTTATTTTATTTTGATTTCTTCCATTTTAACATAATAAGAATTATAATTATTAAATAGATAATTTATTAGGAGGAAAATATGAGAGATTTAGTAGATGCATTAAACTTAAACTTAAATAAATGTTCCATCTTTGAAATTGACGAGGAAAAGCTGATAATATTAAAAAGCNATGATTATATTATGCAAAATAAATTCTACTTTTACTTAATTAATAAACTTCATTATTATGAAGAAAATAATATGATTAAAGAATTAGCTTATGCTCATTATTTAATGTCTTACTATTTATTAATAGTTTTAACACCTTTAGAATTTGAAAATTTATCATTTTATCATATAAAAAAGGCAATAGAATTAGATGGGAATATTCACTTTAAAGAATGGTATTTAATCTTTGCCACTATGCCTACCCCCTATATAAAAACTTATGATGCTATAGAAATTGCAAATGAAGTAATTGAACATAATAGTGATAGTAATATTGCTAAAGTTATATTATCANCCCATTAGCAGTTTTCAGGTTTCAATTTTCTGTTTTCAAGTTTCAGGTTTGGTTCAATGTGGAGTTTGAAGTGCTGAGTGTGGAGTTTGGAGTTTAGGTATCAATTTTTAAGATAAAGATGTTTTTAATCAAACATCTTTTTCTTTTTGCTTAAACTTCAATTTGCACAACAACTTAATTGGAAAATCCAAGTTGTTTCCTACTAATTTTACCCCCAATACTACTATATGCTTCAATTGCTAACCATCTCATATTGGGTGCACCCCCTAGCTGTGTTATTATAGTTTCACCGGATGAAACAAATAAATTTCTGAGGAGGAATTAACTTATGATTAAATTAAAATTAATATCACTTTTATTATCAGGATGTTTAGCAACAGGAATTGGAGCAGGAAACCTGCCTTCAAACTTTAAAAATATAAGATCAATGGATCCAGTAAAAATAATTGAAAGAATTTATAATCCATCTAAAGAAGAGCCAAAAGAAAATGTTGAAGAAGAAGACAACCAAGTAGATGAAAATGTAAATAAAAATAATAATGGTAACGCTTCTAATGAAGATGTAAATAATAATGATAGCAACACAAACGAAAATAACGAAACAAGCAACGAAGCTCCAGTAGAAGAAGAAAATAATACACCAGAAACACCAGCACCTTCAGAAGAAACAAATACAGGTAATGAAAATAACAATTCTGGAGATAACACTCAAAATGAAGCTTCAGATAAATTTATAGCAGAAATCGAACAAGCTATCTTTGCAAGAGTTAACAAGGAAAGAGCTGCTGCTGGACTTCCAGCATTACAATATAATGATACTATGGAACACTATGCAAGAATCAAGTCACAAGACATGGGTGATAGAGGCTACTTTGATCACAGAAACCCTGAAGGTCAATTAATAACTGCACAAATGCAAGCAGACGGGGTATCTTATAGATCATGGGGTGAAAATATAGCATACATCTCAGGAAGATCTGGAAATGCTGCCCTAGCAGAACAATTTATGGACAACTGGATGAACTCATCAGGACATAGAGCTAACATATTATCAAGAAACTTTACTAGCATTGGAGTAGGAGTTTATAAGATTGGAAATACTTACTATGCAACACAAGAATTCTACAGATAATTCAACAGTTTTCAGTTTTCAGGTTTCAATTTTCAGTTAAGGAATAAACTCTGTAAGAGTTTAATNGAAATATAAATTTAGACAAGGTAAATCAATCAAAAAGAGCAGTTTCACAATATATTTGAGAAACTGCTCTTTTTCTTTTTTATAATTCAGCAAAGCTAAATTATTTCATTAGTTGGAATCTGGAAATTATTAATTAAAAACTTAAAACCACTCCACACTCAAAATTCCGCACTCCACACTAGTGAAGCTGATAACTGAAAATAGTTTTATTTGCGGAATTAGTAAAAATAATATACAAAATAGTAATAGAATTGCTGATGCAATAATGCCGTATTTTCTTTTATTGCTTATATTATTTATAAAATTCATTAAATTGACTATAATAACTCCNGCTATGACATACCAATTAGATTCGTTCTTAGGTCCATATGGATATCCAGTAAACCGTAAATGCAAACCTNCGAAAAATAGCAATATGGAAATTATAAAATAGATAGACCCTTCTTTTATACGAAAATCCTTTTTCAATTATGTTCTCCCCAAAAAATTACTATGCTATTATTTTATGTACAAAAAAACTTATTGCTATATTTTATTTGTAGTATTGAGTTAAATGTATGTACCTCTTAACCCCTGGATAAGTTAATATTGGTCTATTAAANACGTCATAGGTTCTTGCTGCTACTGTAAGGGTATATAAATCGCCTGAACCTCTAATATATGGCTGTACTACTGTTGGGGAATGGGTAAATACGCCATCATTATTAAAATCTATTTGTATTACATCTCCTGTTATTACATTGAAAAAGTCACTATCAACGCCATGGGGACCTAATCCATCATTATTTATTAGGTAATCGTATAAAAACATAACTCCAGTCCAAGAAGNTGAACGATTGTTTAGGCTATAATAATACCATTTATATTTACCTTCACTATCCATAGGCGCTCCACCTGCATGTATTACTTGTGATGTAAAGTTTGTGCAGTCTCCACCTAAGTTTGTAAAATCATAAAATGNCTTGTTTGGGTTATTATAATGTCTATATGCGTATTCTCTCATTGCAGGTCTATTAAAATCATATGCTGTAAGGTTAGTACTTTTTATTTTATAGGTTGAAATTCCATTATCTGAACTTTCCTTTAAAGCACTACTATCTTCTTCTATTGCTTTTTCTTCTATTTTTATAAATTCATCTAAATTTATAGCTTCATTTCTATTGTTTTCATTATTAATTGCAAAATCCCAAATATCATTAGATATACTATCTTTTATCATCCACTTATTATTTACTTTTTCTAATTCTATTGAGTAATCAATAACTTCATTAGTTGCTTCATCTAAAAACTTATATTTATATTCCTTTTNAACTTTTAAATCAACATAAGCAGAGCTTCCCTCTACCTCAATATTAGAATAATTATATTTATGCTTATAATCTTCCACATATAAGTCGAATTTATCGTATCTTTTATTTATTATATATGTTTTTTTGGACATATATTCCTGAAAGGTTTCATCTGCAATATAACTTGATAAATCGACTTTTTCCCCTTTTAGGATTATGTCATCACATTTTTTCAAGAAGTCTTCTGCAGTATTTTTTATATTTTTTCTTTCAAAAATTAAGTTACTTACTTCTTTAGATTGGGTAAGCTTACCTGTGGAAGCACTTACTTTATTTATTATGTTAATTGATAATAAAATTAATAATAAAAAACTAATANTAATCCTTTTCTTCATTTTTACTACCTCTTTTGTTTAATATAATCTTTAAATTTAATAAACTCCTCTATAAAAGTATATGTAAGAAATCATATTTTATGGTAGAGAGTTTTTTCCTTAAAAATTATATTGTATATAAGACATTTTTAAATTTTTCTCCTTTAATTGAATTTTTATAATTACTTGGAATATTATTTTCAAAACATTATTAAAATTTCAATATTTTGTATGAAATATTTGGAAAATAAGTTATAATATAACTGTATTTTTTTATTATAGGAGGTTCGTCATAATATGACTAGTATTTATGAAATTGAGACTGCATTATGTAGTGTAAAAACTTATAANAAAATGAAAAGCTCAAAAATTGCAGCTAATTTTATTGCTAATTTATTTGCTGGTGCAACTGGTGCCAAAGTTGAAGATAATTACAAATTAATCCTTACTGATGAACACCTATATATAGAAACAATTAGCTACTCAGAATTGGGTGGAAGATCTGAAGGGCAGAATATAGAAGTCTTCCCTATTGGAGATATAATTTCATTTGATATAGAAGAAAAAAGTGATAATACAGCAATAAATATCACAACTAATAAAGATAGGATTTGCTTTATTTGCAATAATGAAAGTGAAAGCAAATCCGCTTTAATAATGAGCAAATTAATTATGGAATTTAAAAATTGTAAATAGATAAATTCATTTTATTATATTTTATCAGGGAAGTCTATTTCTTTTCCTTCTTCTAGTTCTGTTACGTAGAAGTTTGCATCTTGATTTATTTTTACTTGAGCATTTCCTTCCTTGCTTGAAACTATATTAAGCCATTTATTAATTCTATCTTCCCATTTAAATCTGTAATCACCATAATTAGGTTTATAACCCTTTTTATCTGGAATTACCCAAATTTGAAGAATTCTTAAAATTTCATCTTCATGGTTGTGTTCACTATGATATACCCCTGTTCCAGCACTCATATATTGAACTTCACCCCTATAAAGGGTTCTTTCATTTCCNATACTATCTTTATGGCTTAATCCACCATCAACTACGTAGCTTATTATTTCCATATCCTTGTGGGGATGAGTATCAAAGCCTGTATGAGCCTCTATTAAATCATCATTTATAACTCTTAAATATCCAAAATTCATATTATTTATATTAAAATATTCTGCAAATGAAAAGTGGAATGTACTGTGTAACCAGCCTAATTCACTTTTTCCCATATTTCTATGGTCTATTTTTCTAAGCATCTAATCTCCTCCAGTTTACAATTAATTTTTCACTATTAGTCTATTTTGAAGATCCATAAAATCTTTATCTCCAGCTGGTGCTTCAATACTTCCAAATGGCATTTGAGCTGTCATCTTCCAATCCTTAGGAATATTGAATTCCTTTCTAACTTCTTCTTCTATAAGTTCTGTATAATGTTGAAGGGAAGCTCCTATTCCTTCCACTGAAAGTCCTGTCCAAACTATATATTGCAGTATTCCTGTTCCTTGTTGTGACCAAATTGGGAAGTTATCCTTATATAATTCAAACTTTCCTTGTAAAGTTCTTATAACATTTTCATCTTCAAAATATAAAACTGTACCATATCCTGCTTTAAATGAATTTATCTTAGCTTCAGTTGATGAAAAATTATCTGCTGGAACTATTTTTCTTAAGGCTTCCATTGTAATATCCCATAACTTATCATGAGACTTGCCAAATAAAAGTAAAACTCTTGCGCTTTGAGAGTTAAAAGCCGATGGTGCATGTATAACTGCATGTTCAACAATACCTCTTAT
>JGI24709J26583_10000861_pt1 | contig 25699 bp, 25 predicted proteins | sample BioPla2DNA1_FD_26583 | JGI IMG/M metagenome (IMG submission 26583) | reverse complement strand
ATTATGGCTTGTCCGGGCGGATGCATTGATGGCGGAGGCCAGCCCTATACCCATGGCAACACGGAGATCATTCAAAAGAGAATGAATGCCATTTATGCGGGAGATCGCAAAAAGGCGATCCGACAATCACATAAAAACCCGCAAGTCAAGAAGCTCTACGATGAATTTCTGGGCGAGCCATATGGAGAAAAAGCCCATCAAATTCTACACACGAAGTATACATTGCGACCGAAGATTTAGGGCTTAAGAAGTCGAGAAGTCTTAAACGATGAAACCACCGCAGCATAGGCTTCGGTGGTTTTTCCGGTATGCCCGCAACGGGCAACATTCGGTAGAAAGCAAGAATAGCAAAAGGAGAAGATATTGAAAAATAAATTTCTGATATTTACCGTTGTATTTGCGCTCATCTTTGGCTTGACAGCTTGTTCGAAGATAGAAGAAGAGCAGGATGTGCAAAGGCCCCTGGTCAGATACGCCGTCATGACCGGACCGACGGGAGTGGGTTCTGTCCATTTCATAGAAAACAGCAAGAATGGTCAATCCGCTTTTGAAATAGAGGAGAGCGTTGTAGGCACCCCTGATGAAATTGTGTCGTCTTTAGTCAGCGGGAATTTGGATATGGCAGTGGTGCCTGCCAATTTGGCGTCCGTTTTATACAATAAGACAGATGGCAAGATTCAAGTGTTGGCGACAAACAACTTGGGTGTTCTCTATATCGTGGAGATGGGAGAAGAGATACACTCTCTGGAGGATCTGAAGGGAAAAGTCGTTATGTCCTCAGGAAAAGGCGCAACTCCTGAAACTGTATTTACCTATCTTATGGAAGGCAACGGTCTTCAGCGAGGGGTGGATTGGGATTTTGACTTTAAAACGGAAGCTACGGAAGCGGCTCAAAATCTCCTGTCCGGAAAACACACAATCGCCCTTCTTCCCGAACCGATGGTGACGGCCGTATTGGCTCAAAGCGAGCATGCTCGTGTAGCGATTGATTTGCAGGAAGAATGGTCCAAGCTCAATGCTTCTGCGCAGATAACCGGTGTGCTGGTAGGAAGAAGAGAATTCATAGAAACGATAGATGCGGACGCGTTCTTAAAGGAGTTTGAGTCGAGTGTCAAGGAAGCCGAGGCGGATGTGAAAAAGACTTCCGAACTTCTGGGCAAGTATAATATAATGAACCCGGATATAGCCGAAACGGCTATACCCAACATGAATCTGCATTACATGGACGGGCAAGATCTGAAAATCAGTATGACAGAATATCTGCAGATTTTATCGGAAGCCAATTCTCAATCTGTTGGAGGAAATGTCCCAGGTGAAGACTTTTTCTATCTTGGAAAATAAAATACTGAGGAAAATGGTTCCGGCCGTCTTTTGGCTGCTGGTTTGGCAGATCGCAAGTGCGGCGATCGGGGAGGAGATATTGTTGTCATCTCCTCTCCGTGTTTTCTCTAAGCTTGTCGAACTGATGCAAACACAGGATTATTGGCTTGCCATCGCCACATCGCTGTATAAGATTTTCATCGGCCTGATGCTTTCTGTCATCGTCGGGATAACTCTTTCCGTCGTCAGTTTTTACTCTCCCTTCTTCAAGGCGCTTGTACATCCCGTTGTCATTTTTTTTAAGTCCATCCCCGTCGCCGCTTTTGTCATATTTCTGCTGATGTGGATAGACTCATCTTATTTATCCGTAATCATTTCCTTTTTAATGGGCATGCCGATTATTTATGAGAATGTCTATGAAGGATTTATTTCGACAGACAAAAAACTGGTGGAGATGGCGGAGAGTTTTCAGGTGCCTGCGCTCAAAAGAATGAAGTATATGTACGTAGTGAAAGTTTTGCCCTATCTTCGGGCAGGGATTATTTCCGTCTCGGGTCTGACTTTTAAGGCGGCAATAGCCGCAGAAGTCATCGGTCTCCAAAGAAACTCCATAGGTGAGCATCTGCATCATGCAAAGATATACCTGAATATGGCGGAGCTGTCGGCTTGGATCGTCACGATTATAGGTTTGAGCATGATGTTTGAAAAAGCAATACAATTTTTCATGGGTGATAGACATGCTGGAGTTTAAAAATATCTATAAGTCATTCGAAAAACTTGTAGTGGATAATGTATGTTTTCGGTTGAATGCAGGGGAGCGCCTTGCGATTGTAGGTGAATCGGGGGCGGGAAAGACGACGGTCTTTAATATCATCCTGGGCATTACGCAAGCAGATGCAGGGGAACTGATCAATGATTTTGAAAAAATTTCAACGGTGTTTCAGGAGAACAGGCTGATCGAGGAAATTTCTGCCTTACATAATATCAAAATGGTCACTGACAAGCCGGATGAGGAGATGAAAGAAATGCTCCGCGAATTGAAAGTGGACAATTTCTACGAGCCTGTAAAATACTTGAGCGGAGGGATGAAAAGACGCGTTGCCATTGCAAGAGCTCTGATGTATGAGGCGGATTTGTATTTACTGGATGAGCCCATTCAAGGGCTGGATGATGAGATCAGAAAGACGGTCATCGGGAAGATACTGGAAATCACGGAAGGAAAGAGTCTGCTTTTGATCAGCCACAGCAAAGAGGATGTACATGATTTTCAAATTTCTGCTCAGCTGATACTGTAGGCAAAAAAATTATCTTCGTCTTCTCTAAGGTCGCAAAGAAAATGAAAAGATAAGAAGCTGCTGCGCTCGACTCTTTCGGAGTCGGACGCAGCCTTTTTTGTCGATGGGTAAAAGAGAGGGGATCCTCGTTTTGCGTTATAAGAGGATGATTCCCTGTTCGCGGCATTCATCGCGCATATCCTGAGGCCAGTAGGAGGACTGCACTTCTCCGATATGTCTTTTTTTCAGGAAATACATGCACATGCGCGATTGGCCGATGCCTCCTCCGATAGTAAGCGGAAACTCGTCGTTTAAGATGCCTTGGTAGTAGTGCAGAGAGAGGTCGTGAGGATTCCCCTTTAACTCTTCTTGTCTAAGAAGAGCATCTCTGTCGACGCGGATTCCCATGCTGGAGAGTTCCAAGGCGCATTGTCCGGGTTCGTGGAAGACGAGGATGTCGCCATTTAATGTCCAGTCGTCGTAGTCGCTCGCCCGTCCGTCATGGGGATTTCCACTTTGAAGACGATGGCCGATGCCGATGAGGAAAAGAGATCCGCATTCACGAAGCTGGGCGTGTTCGCGATCTTTGGCGCAGAGATGAGGAAACTTGTCTTCGAGTTCTTGAGAGGTCATAAATGTGATTTCTTCCGGCAGGATGCTTTCGCCTCCGAGAGCGCTCTCTGTAAACCTCAGAGCGCGGTAAATGGATCGTACAGTGCTTTTCAAGGTGTCAATATTTCGATCCTTGGAGAGAATGATTCGCTCCCAGTCCCATTGATCGACATAGATGGAGTGAAGCGGCCCGAGCACTTCGTCGCGCCGGATGGCGTTCATGTCGGTGTAGAGACCTTCGTAGGGTTCAAAGCCATAGCGCCACAGTGTCATTCTCTTCCATTTGGCTAACGACTGTACAATTTGGCACGCAGTCCCCGTATCGCCCAGGGCAAATTCAACGGGCCGCTCGACGCCGCTCAGATCGTCGTTGAGACCGGAGGCGGATTCGAGAAAAAGTGGTGCACTGACACGCGTGAGGTTGAGCTCCTTTGCAAGGGCTCGCTCAAACGTGTCTTTGATGAGTTTGATTTGAAAGGCGGTTTCTCTGAGTGTCGGAACAGAGGTTGATCTGAGTTGTGAAGGTGTCATAGTATATATCCTCCTGAAATAAAAAAAGCCCCGATAAAGGGACGCGTATCTGCGTGGTACCACCCAATTTGCTTCTCCAGGTTACGGCTGCTGCGATAACCTTGCCCTGTAACGGGGGCTCCGTCCGAGTCTACTCTCTACTGATTTCGGTCGGAGGCTCGGGGATGTTCTTTCGGCGAGTTCTGTACTTTGCCTCTCAGCTTTCAGCAAATTCTCTGTAGTCAAAATGATTCGCGTACTTTTTCCCGTCAAAGCCTATTGATAAGAGTCTAGAGGGTGGGAAGTCGTTTGTCAACTAAAAAGTTAAAAATTCTTTTTTGTTTTATTGTTAAAGAGACGCTGATATTCGATTTCTCTCAAATTCTTCTTTATGGATTTTTTAAGAACAGAGAAATGCGTCTATTCATCTTCATGAGGATGCTGAAGATGTTTCATGTATTTCCACTGATCGAAGGCAAAAATGACAAGAGCCGCCCAAGAGAAGCTAAAAGCAACGAAACGCTCTATGTCAAAGGGTTCTCCGTATACGAAAATGCCCAGCATCATGGCCATGGTGGGGGAGAGATATTGAATAAAGGCGGATACACTCAGGGCGGTGGAGCGAATCCCCTGTGCGTGGAAGAGAAGGGGAAGCACGGTCAGAGGACCGGCGAGAGAGAGGATGAAGTATCTTGCTGTGGAAACCTCCTGTACAAGTTCCCAGTTTCCTGCGCGAGCCCATAGGAGAATCAGGGAGGCGAGTGGAAGGAGGATTAACGTCTCATATCCCATGGAAAAGACGGAGTCATAGGGGGTTTTCTTCTTGATGGCGGAATAGACAGCAAAAGTCAGGGCGACGGCAAACGCGTAGAACGGGAATTTCCCGATCGAAATTGTCTGGAGAACGACGCCGATACTTGAAAGAGCCGCTGCGATGTACTGTGCTTTTCTGGGTTTTTCATCAAAAAATGTCCAGCCGATCCAAGCCAGGATCAGTGGGCAGATATAGTACCCGAGGGTCGTCTGCAGAATCTCCCCCTTTTGAATGGCATAGACATAGATCGACCAGTTTAGGAAGACCGAGACGGCAGCGGGGAGACTGTAGTGTAATTGTGCAGATTCTTTCAAGCGAGCGATGAAGAGGTTCCATTTTCCACTTATGACAAGAAGGAGGATCATAAATAGAAAGCTCCCGATGATTCGATGGGCGATCAGTGCGAAAGAGTGGACAAATGTCGTGTACTTCCAATAGACGGGCATCAGGCCCCATATTACTTGTGCCAAGACGACATAGAACAATCCTTTTGCGGTTTCTCTCATTTGTATTCCTTAAGATGAATGTGATAATGGGTGCGTCCGACGACATCTCCTCTATGATTGGTGATCTCCTCCATCATCATGGAGCGAAAAGGCTCCATCTCACGCCTCTTAATTATATGGAGCTCTGCCAGCGTGTGAAGAAGAATCCCCGGAAGCAGAGAGGATTCGCCACTTTCCACCTTGATGACGAGCCCCAGGCCTTCGCGAAGCAGCCCGACGCCGTAGAAGGCATTGGCGCCTCCCTTGGCAATGAGGCGATCGCCAAAAACTTGCATCAATCGAGTGCAGAGGCGGTTTTCTCCGGAGACCATGACGGGGTAGCGAAGCATGGCGGAGGATACTCTTTCAAGCGCCTCCTTAAGTGGAGAACGAAGAGAACCGGGGTCTGCAAGCCGGGCGAAGGCAGTGGCAAATTTCCTGAGTTTAAGAGCGTGAACGGGGACTCCGCATCCGTCCGTTGCTAGGTGAAACTCTTCTGGATTTGCATCGCATAATTCTGCCAACACCTTTATGATCCGTTGCTGATGAGGGTGGGAAGGGTGCATATAGGTGGAGAGATCTTCTTTTTTGTACCTTGCGCTCAGAAGCATTCCCGCATGTTTTGCGGAACAATTGTTATGAAGAGCACTTGGTGCAGTGGTAAGGAGTTTACGAGCTTCATCGTCAAAAGGCGGGTGGGCTCCACATTGCAGCATGTCTTCGCTCAGAGAAGCCTTTGCCATAAGGCATTTTAAAATGCGAAGGTGCGACTCTGTGCCGGAATGTGAGCCGCAGACGAGGGCGAGCTCTTCTTGATCGATTCCATAGTGATCGATGGCGCCACTGAGTATGGCGGCTGCCGCTTGAAAGGGCTTCGTAGAGCTCCTGGCAAAAGTGATTCTCTCGCTGTCACCATGCCGGTAGAGGAGACGCCCCTGTGTATCACAGACGGCGATATGGCCTTTATAGGTCATATCTATCACGTCGCCTCTGGTTACGCTTGCAATCATTGTTACTCCTTTTCTCCCTTAATTGTACACCCGTATCTCATGATATACTATGGACGAAAGAGGCGAATGCTTTGTATGAGGAATACAGGGATGAATATCGAAGAGATCTATCTTCGCCATGTAGACACGATCTATAGGCTGTGCCATATCTATCTAAAAAATCCGGAAGACGCAAAAGATGCCACACAAAGCACCTTTGAGAAACTTTTGGTGCGAAAAGAACCTTTTGAGAGCGTAGAACATGAAAAGGCCTGGTTGATTGTCTGCGCCTCCAATCTCTGCAAAAATATGCTGAAACACTGGTATCGCTCCAAGCGCACTGATGTCGAGGAGATGGCGGCACTGCCGGCAAAAGAAACGCCGAATGATGAGACATTGGCGCTTTTGTACGAGCTCGATGATGAGCTGAGAAGGCTTGTGTATCTCGTTTATTACGAAGGATATCGAATCAATGAGATTGCCCGAATGGATGGTATCAATGAATCGACACTGCGCTCAAGGCTTGCGCGTGCCAGGGAGCAGCTGAAATTGATAATGGAAGAAGAGCAATGACCCGAAAAGAACTGAGAGAAGCAATAGACACATTAACTCCGGATCGGGAAACGAAAAGAGAGATGTTTCTGGCGATAGAGGAAAAAGCGTCAAAGCCCGCCTTGGTAAGATGGCCAAAATTTAGAAGAGCGGCTGTTGTTGCGCTTGCTGTTTTGTTGCTTGCGGTCGCTGTGCCCGGTGGGATTCGGTTCGTGATACAGGCGAGGGATTCGATCGCGATGGGGGGTTCTGATGTAAAGTCGGAAGAGGCGGATATCGTTTCTGCATGTCAAAAAGAAGCCGTTGCAGCGGATGTAAATACGGAAGAAGTGTTCAGCGCAGAGAATATTGATGTGGCTGATGAGCTTAAAACAGCAGAGTATGATGATGGAGAGTTTCAGATCGTAGAGATTGAGGGGGTGGAGGATTTGGATGCCTTGATCCATCTTCTTCCGGAAGAAGCGTCGATAATAGAATCGGAGGGCACCTTCCGAAAATACAAGGTGGGAGAGGAAATCTGGGAGATCCGGATAGAGAGGGGAAATACGAGGCTCATCAGGCCTCTGAACCAATAGTTCACAGAGCTTTCGGGCTCTTTTTTTCTTTAAGAAAGAGGATAGAAATAAAACCCAAGGTGCTGAATATGGCGCTGATGACAAGCAGTGCCTCTACATGGAGAGCATCGAGAACGGCACCACCAAGAAGGGAGGCAATGACGCATCCGAGCGTTATTGTCGATATGAGCAGAGCTTGTGAGCGGGCACGAAGAGAGAAGGGAAGCGTCTCTTGAACATACGCGACAGCAGCGGGGAAATAGAGTCCGAACGTCAACATTTGTAAAAGCTGATTGACGTATAAAAGAGTGGGGGAGTTTGCGAAGATGAGGAGTATCGATTTAACAAGAAAAAACATGGCAGACAATCGGAGTAGGGAAACCGTTCCAAAGCGGTTTTGAAGTTTTGTAAACGAGGCCATGATCGGAAGTTCCGCCGCTGCCGCAATTCCCAGTGCAATGCCGAACTGAGTCGATCCTCCGCCGACATTTTCTACGATGCGAAGGAGAAAATTGTTTAGGATACAATGGTTGATAAAGAGGAAAAAAGTGGCCAGGAGCATGAGGAAGAATGGCCGATTCAAACCGGAGAGCGATGAAGAGTTGCTGTCGTTTTCCGCAGAGGTGATGGTCTTTGGGAAGAGATAGAAGGCGAAAGTAAAGGTCGACAGACTTAAAAAAGCCATCAAAGGGATGATGGATGTGTCAAAAATTCCGATCAGCTTCCCTAAAATGAGAGAAGAGATGCCATACACCAAAGACGCGGTGCCTCTTGCTANGCCGAAGTCAAGNGTGATGCCNGAGTGGAGGGCGTCAATGGAGAGGGTNTTGACCATGGGTTGGAGGCAGATGACAAGGACAAGAGTCAGAAAGTGCGCTCCTATTTTCATCGATGTAATGGGGAGATATAGGATCCCGATGAGAAGAAAGAGAAGCCTTGCATGGGAAAAGACAGCTTGACGAAGGGTCAGTGTCTCCTTATCGATCAATGAGCCGGTCATCGGCTGAAGAAGGATCGAGAGCAAGTTTGCGGCGGCAAAAAAGAAGCCTACGGCAGTATTTGAGAGACCGAGGGAATAGAGATACATGGGCCCAAATGCCAGAATGGGCATATTCGTCAGCCAGTAAGAACTCTGGATGAGAGCATAGTGTGGAGTATAATTCAAAGAAGGTTTCATGGCGAAATTGTATCACATTTGCAAAAGAAAAAATGGTGATGTTTCTTCAGGGGACGATGTAAAATGTCGATAAAATCTTGACAGATGCTCTGAAATCGGGTAATCTGTTCTGGCATGGGGGCGTAGCTCACTTGGGAGAGCGCTTGAATGGCATTCAAGAGGCAAGGGGTTCGACTCCCCTCGTCTCCACCACAAGAAAGAAGAACCTTGAAATTTCAAGGTTCTTCTTTTACTATGATGGCATTTGACCCACTTTTGACCCACTAAGGTAAAAAAGGAGCTGTTGCACAATTCTTCTTAGAAGAGGAAGTGTAGCAGCTTCTTTTTTTTTTGTCTAAAAACCCTTGATTTTAAGAGTTTTTGAACCTTAGGTTGTCTGCCGGCCGGTGAAACAAGTGAGTAAAAAGTTCAGAAACCAGCAAAATGACAACAAGCAAAAGTAAAACGAATATTACTTTTTCAGTGTTTTCATCTTTTCTATAACCTTTCTTCGGCATAGAGAAGGACGCTAACTCGAATTAAGATTCCTTATCGTCATTTTCTCTTGCTGAAAAAAGTTCGTTTTTGTGTGTTCCCTGTGAAACTAGTTGAAAGAGGGGTTGAAATGATTATAATAACTAATAACATTGAGTTGGACGAAAAGGTCAAGTGTATTAAGAACGAAACAACACAGACGAAGATTGCTGAAGAAATTGGAACCACCAAGTCCTATGTCAATCGTATTATTAAAAAACAAGAAAGTGTGCTTAATAAAACCTCCGTGCAGATCATGGAGCATTGGGATATGACATCGAATTACATTATGTGAAGAGGTAGCACATTATGGCAGAGATAAAAAGCATAAATGAATTATTGAATATGAACCTCACTATCCCAGACTATCAACGGCCGTATAAGTGGAGAATTCAAAATATTGAACATTTGCTGAGTGACATTACGAATGCGATCTCAGATGCTAAAAAATATCACAACAACTTCAAATACCGTATAGGTACAATCATTCTTTATAAAAACAATGAAGGTCTGTACGACATTGTTGATGGACAGCAAAGGATTATTTCCTTGGTTCTGTTGAAAAAGTGTATCGACCCCACTTTCAATTGCTCAATTTTGAATCTTGACTTTGATAACAAGACATCTCAAGCCAATATACATACTAACTACACATTTATCAGGGAATGGTTTTCTTTACGGAATAATGCAAAGGAGGATTTTATCCATGCATTCTCTAATATCCTTGAGGTGGTTGTAATTTGTGTTGAGAAAATATCTGAAGCTTTTCAATTGTTTGATTCACAAAACACAAGAGGAAAGGCTCTCGATCCGCATGATTTGTTGAAAGCATATCATTTGAGGGAAATGAAGCAATATCCTTATGAAATGGAACATGCTGTTACAAAGTGGGAAGAAAAAGATACTACTCAGATAAGAGAATTGTTCGACCTCTATTTATTCCCTATATGGAACTGGTCCCGTGGAAACAAGAGCAAGTCATTTACAGCTAAAGAAATTGACACGTACAAAGGTATATCAGAGACATCAACATATACGTATGCAAGACGTGCCATTAAAGCAATGCCTTGTTTCCAGATAACAGAGCCATTCATTGCTGGGAATGATTTTTTTGAAATGGTAGAGCACTATATGCACTTACTCCGTGATATAAAAACAGAAATTAATACAAATGAAGCTTTTATCAAAATCAAGGAAGTCTTGAACATGAAAAGAGATTCCGCCGGCTTCAGATACACCAAAAATCTGTTTTACTGTGTGCTGCTTTGCTATTACGATAAGTTCCACAACTTTGATGAAATGGCGGTCAAAAAATTGTTCTTATGGGCTTTCATGATTCGTGTCGATATGGAAAATCTCGGTTTTAGCAGTATAAACAAATATGCAATCGGTGATGCAAATTCTAGATATACAAACGCTATTGCCGTGTTCTCAAAAATCAATCTAGCGAGGCTTCATAATGAGATTTCCGGACTACAGATAAAAATACAGCCAAATCAAAAGAAAGCGCGTAATTGGGAAGAATTGTACTACAAGCTGAAAGAAGTAATAGAATTAGCGGAGGTGTAGGATGGGCAAAGCTATTACAGAACTTCGCATTATTGATGCGGATAAGAATATTTTTGATACAGATAACGATTATATCATTTCGCTTTATCAAAGAGCTTATGCCTGGGAAGACAAACATCTTATTCAGCTTGTTGAGGACATTGCCGATGTTTCAAAAGATGCAAATTACTATATCGGTTCCTTAATTGTGTCGAAACAAGGGAATAAATATGAGGTTGTCGACGGCCAGCAAAGATTGACTTCATTATATTTGTTGCTCAACTGTCTTGGATTTGATGTGAAGCCTACTCTCACTTTCGCTTGTCGTGAAAAATCAAATTATACTCTTCAAAATATTAGTGAATTACTCCAAGAAAATAGAAGCAAACTCGATATGGACAGAATAGAACCCGGTATTCAACAGGGCTTTCGTATTCTGGTTGAAGAATTGAACAAAGAGGGTTTTGATAAAGACAGCTTTATCGAAAAGTTATCAAATGTAGTAGTATATCGCATTGAAGTTCCGGAACACACAGATCTCAACCGGTATTTTGAGATAATGAACACCAGGGGTGAACAACTCGAGCAACACGATATATTGAAAGCTGCTCTAATGAGTCATCTTCCTAAAGAAGAACAGAGTGTTTTTGCAAAGATATGGGATTCCTGCAGCGACATGACCGGCTATGTCCAGATGCACTTTATCAGCAATAATAATGAAATCCGAAAGAATTTGTTCGGCTCCGAATGGAATAAGATGCCTCCAAAAGATTGGGATAAATATAAGTCTGGTATAGGCACCGGTACCTTAGAATCAACAGGACATCAAATAGCTGATATCGTGAGAGCCGGGTTTGAAGTTGAAGATGTTGATGGTTATTTGGATGAAGATGTAAGAGTTCGATTTGAGAGTATTATCGATTTTCGATATTTTCTGATCCATACATTAAAAGTTTTAATAGGGATCAAAGGCATAGCCCATGAAGATGGAGTGTCTGCAATCATCGCTGAACTTCTTGATGATAAAAAGTTGTTAGACACTTTTAACAAGGTTATTGAGCATGGTTGCATTGATGGAAACAAAATATCAGAACATACAGCTGAATTTTCACGAGACTTTATAATCTGCTTACTGAGAACCAGGTTTCTGTTCGATAAATATATCATCAAAAGAGAATTTACGAATGAAAACTCTGATGGCGAATGGAGCTTGAAAAGCCTTTTTGTTTCCGGGCCGCAATCGAGAAAAAAACCATATTACCGAAACACAAGGTTTTCGAAACCCTATGAACGGACAAGCAAAATTGTTGATAGGACAAAATCGAATATCATGATTCAGTCCGCCTTAAGAGTATCTTATACGTCGCCGAAGGTAATGCATTGGATAACTCAGTTGTTGCTTTGGCTCACTGTGGAGAGCAATAAGGACTCCAAGGATGCTGATATCGTGAACTATACTTCTGTTGCTGAAAACATAGCGAAAAAAGCTGTTAAAGAAAATTTCTTTGATGTTTGCGCTAACGGTGTTTATGCAATGGGGGTCAATACTCCTCACATTGTATTTAATTATCTCGATTATTTGATCTGGAATGACGATCGTAAGAAGTATGATGACTTCATCTTTGAATTCAGAAATTCGGTTGAACATTGGTATCCACAGAATCCTTCTGAGGGAACATTTGAACAATGGAAGGATGGGGTTGATCAATTCGGTAATCTGTGCATTATCCAGCGCAATGTGAATTCCAAATTTTCTAATATGTCCCCGGAGGCAAAGAAAAGCACGTTTAGAGAAATGATTGCTAAAGGCAGTTTAAAACTGCGCATCATGAGTGACTTGACTGAGAAGCATGATAATAAAAGAGCGAGTCTATATTGGCGAGAAACCGCTTATAGAGAACATGAGGACTCCATGATTTCCATGTTAATGAAAGCGTGTGAGGTCGATATGTTTCCGGAAGATAAAGATGAGAAGTCGTCAGATATTCAGCCGGAAGTAAAAGTCGGAACTCATCTTGATGTTTCAAAGATAGTTCTTGATTGGGCAAAAGTAAAAGATAGCAACGGAGAAATTTATCTTGATATAAACCGTTCTGGTAAACGCCGTGTGAGATTTACAACCGATGCTATTTCAAGATACTTTCCCGAAGCACAGGTGGCTTCAAGTGCTTGGGGAACAAAGACACACTATTTCTACGAGATTGACAATGATCAAGGTAAACAGCTACATATGCAAATTGCCTTTAGCGGTAAAAATATACCGAATAATTTGCGCATGATGTGTGATAAAGTTAATCAATTTTTTCCCTTCAGCAATAAACGCAAGAATTGGAAATGGAGATCCCTGTATGTATCGAAAAAGGCACAGCTGTATGAGGATACTACAACGGAAGACATTATTGAAATCTTAGAAGAGCAGTACAAGGAATTATTAGCTTTTGAATCGGATTTGACCGAAAAACTGAGTCAATAGTATTTTATTATTTTATTGATATGTGAGTTTTTTTATTACAATAACAGAAGAGTTGTAAAACGTTATGGTTTCAAGGGTTGACGTTTTGCGGCTCTTCCTTGTTGCTCTTAATGAGTTCCTTAGTGCTAAACTAGGCGGTTTTTCATCTCAAGAAGAAAGTATCCAGTTGAGAGATTATTTAAAGTATGAAATAATAATGATAAGTAAGTATTAGTTTAAGCAGGAGAACGCGCACAAACGCGAGGTCCCGGTGCCACTCCGGGTGCTTACTTGAAAAAGCATTCCCCAAAGGGGTGCTTTTTTATATCAAGCAAAAGGGAGCTTCTCAGCCCCCCGTGTTCGTCCTTGTTTTTCGGATTCGTCTTGTGACTACTTCTATGACTATTGTATTTTTTGTGATTGAAAGTGGAAACGATAACCTTGATATCTCAATGTTTTAATGGCATATATACCCATCGTTGGAAGTGCTTGAAAACGGTGTTCTAATATCTTCTTGTCTCCACCCCGCAATACAACCTGCAGAATCATACACCTTTATTTCCACTGATTCAACATTTTATTCATCCAGGCGTATACATCCATGGAGTATGCTGCATCAAGGTACTTCGGAGAGAAGACCTTTTCAATCTCTCCTTTTGCTACTTCGCCGCCCTTATCAAGTAGAAGCGCATGAGTGCCGTAAGCTTTCGCCAACGACAGATCGTGCACCACAGATATGGCCGCTCTTTTTTCTTCGCGCAGCCAGCGTCGGACGAGCTCAAATATCTGTTTTTGGTAGACGAGGTCGAGATGATTGGAAGGCTCATCGAGCAACAGTAATTTTGGATCCTGCGCCAATACTTGGGCTAAAAAAGTACGCTGCAGCTCTCCTCCTGAGAGAGTGAGGACGGATTGGTTGATCAGATTTGTCAGTCCCGTCAGCTCAAGTGCATTTTGAACCTTTTCCTCATCCTGTCCGCTCTTTTGTGAAAATATCCCCGGTGCATGAGCATAGCGGCCCAAACGCACCACTTCACCCACGGTAAAGGAAAAGCCCACAGAGTGCTTTTGAGACAGCACCCCCAGGTTTTGCGCCAGTTCTCTCGGTTTATACGTACTTAAGTCCTTTCCCAGATAGCGGACAACGCCGGTGTAGTTGGTGTATTGTGATATGGCGTTTATGAGCGTCGATTTTCCGGCTCCGTTGGGACCGACAACCATAAGCCATTGGTTTTCACCGAGTGAGAAATTTATATTTTTTAATATGGTTTGTGTGCCGTAGTGTACGGACAGATTTTCGACTTCCAGCAGCTTCATCCTCGTGCGCTCCTTGTCTTGTAAAAAATGAAGATAAACAATATGGCTCCGATAAAAGATGTTACAACTCCTATCGGAAGTTCCAGCGGTTTTAAGAGAGTCCTCGCGACAAGGTCGGCCAGCATAAGAAATGTCGCTCCTCCAAACAGGGATGCGGGTAAAAGTCTGCGATGATTCGGCCCTACGAGCATTCGAACGATATGCGGCGTCACGAGCCCAACGAAGCCAATGGTGCCGCCGATGGATACACAGACACCGATGAGCACCGACACAGTGATAAGTATGACCAGTTTCACTCGCTTTACATTTACGCCTATATGCATGGCGTTTTCCTCTCCGACGGCAAAGGCATTGAGTTCCCGGCCGTGAGACAGGATGATCGCGCTGCATATTATTAGCGTGGTGAACAGCAACAATGCATTTTGGTAGCTGCTGCCTGAAAGAGAGCCCATTGTCCAAAATGTAATGTGCTTGAGTTTATCGGAGGCGAATGTGATAACGATCGACATCACACTGTTGACAAACATGGAATAAATGATACCTATCAAAATAATGGTGTTTGTCGATAGTGAATAGTCCAACTTATATGCAAGAGACAGAATGATGAAGAGAGAGAAAAAAGCAAACAATATTGCAGTTACGATCGTTCCGGCAAAGGGAAGCGACGGAATTGTGATGTTGAAAGCAATGGCGATGATTGCTCCCAAGGCCACGCCGGATGAGACACCGAGTGTCGACCCGTCCGCAAGAGGGTTCTTCAAGAGGCCCTGCATGGCTCCACCGCATAGAGACAAGGATGCTCCAACCAGTGCAACACATATGACCCGAGGCAGTCGTGAGGCGGAAATAATAGCCGGTGAAGATATGTCGCCGGGAATAGGCAATCCGAAAATCGTATTTTTAATAATGGTGAGCGTGTTTTCGAACGGCACACTGACGCTGCCGACACTTACGCACAATACCAATGTAGCAAACATTACAGCGATAAAGGCAATATATTCCCAAAAACGGAAATGCTCGCTTGCTTGTTTCATATCTGATACCTCATATGAAGACAAGGGGGGTGCGATTGCACCCTCCTTGTCTCAAGTAGTTAATAGTCGATTATTGAGCATTCTCTCCATAGACAAAGTCGAACATCAGCTGTGCACCGTCTGCAAGACGCGGAGCGGGGCGGGAGAGTTCATTGTTTTGGAGATTGAGGATGGCGTTGTTCTGTACGGCTGTGACGCCCTCCCAACCGGTGCGAGCTATAATCTCCTCTTCGGGAGTGGGGCCTTCACCGAAGTACATGGTGATGGTCACAATGTAGTCGGGATTTCGCTCTAAAACTTGTTCTTCAGAGATTTCGCCCCAGCCGTCAACATCGGCAAAGGCATTTTTGAGGCCGAGCATCTCGCAGATTTCGTTCATGAACGTATTGCTGCCGGCAGTCCACAAACCGTATTGCAGCGGAGACACTTCAAAATACACGGTTTTCGTGCCATCGCCTGTCGCTTTGGCAGAAATGTCGTCAAAGGTGGATTTCATATTCTCAATCACGGCTTCGGCTTCGGCATCTTTATTCATCAATTTACCGATAAGCTTGACATTTTCATATACGCCGGCAATGTCATCGGCATCGGATACGACAACTTTGATCCCTGCCGCTTCCAGAGCCGCAACTTGTTCCTCGGTTTGGGCCATCGTGCTCATAAGAAGTACTTGCGGCTCAAGGTCAATCACTTGCTCGAGATTGGTGTTTGCTCCTGATTGCACGGCGGGCACCTCGAGGACTTCTGCAGGATAATCACAGTACTCCCCTCGGCCGACGAGCGTGTCCCCTGCGCCGATAGCAAAGAGTATTTCGCAGTCGGAGGCAGTCAATGCCACGACGCGTGTCGCCGGTTCATCAAGTGTGATTTCTTTCCCTGTCATATCGGTGACAGTAATCGATGTGTCTGCAGGTTGTTCCGTCTCGGCAGGTTCGCTTGGGCTGGCCGGTTCGCTTGGGCTGGCAGGTGGTGTTGCTTGAGTGCAACCGAAAAGGAGCGACAGCGTCAGCATCAGCACGAGAAGAACAGCAATTCTACTTTGGTATTTCATTTTCAAAACACCCCTTTCAAATATTTTAAGCAAATCAAGTAAGAATAAACACTAAAAGTGCCCCTCTCCGGCGAAAGGGGCAAGATCCTAAGTTCTTGTCATACTGTGAAAAATCATACACACCCCACCCCAGGAGTTTTTGTGTGCTAACAGGTCTCCCGGCTTGATATCATCCTACTCAGAAGCCTTCCCGCCTTGTGGCAGTGGCATAAATTTCTTTTCGTCCATCTTACGGTTACTGGGATAGCTCGGAATTTACATTCGATTCCCTCGGCGTGTAGCCGACGCGTCTATGCGTGTAAGCACACATGATTTGCTTGTATATTTACGCTATCATATGGACTCTTAATTGTAAATGGAAAATTAAAACTTGAGTTTCCGCAAAAATAAAGAAGATAAAAATAATGATAATTTGTCAAGCACCTGTCAAAACAAACACTTTTACGATCTTAATTCGGGATTGCTGCGCGCTGTGCATTGAGAAGGAATACATAGATTGATATGTATTTAATGATTAAATTTGTTCTTTTGTAAGCAAAGAGTGAATTCGTTGTGACAAAATGCTTTTTTTATGCCCCGAGAATCAGTTAGACAACATCAGCTCAAAGAGATGTGCAATTCAATAATGGGGTATAAACATACAAATTGAAGAATCTATGAAATTATTCAACGGAGAAGACACACAGAAATCTATGACTGGAACAATAATAATCGGTCGGAAGAGCGGAAGTACTCATACTATTAACTCCTTTATAGGTAAATTGGAGATGTTTTAGCGAAAGCGCGCTATTGAGACAATGTCTTAAAGCAGGAGAGGAGTCGAATCTAATGTTTGATCAGGAAAGCCTGTATATTTTATGGACAAACGCTGATGTGTGGACGGCAAAACACATGGTGATGATGTATGCCACAAATGCAAAAAAGAGAGGTTGGTGGGAGGAAGTCACGGTCATTGTATGGGGAGCGACAGCAAAGCTTGTTGCAGAAGACGAGGAAATTCAAAGATATGTAAAAGAGGCGCAGAGCGTCGGAGTACATTTTTCCGCTTGTATCGCATGTGCGCGGAACTTAGATATCATTGAAGAGCTGGAGTCTCTTGATATTGAGATTATATCTTGGGGACCGCCGTTGACGGAACTGCTCAAAAGCGGTGCGAAACTTTTGTCGGTGTAGAAGCCGATATTCATCCGCTTGCGTTCAAAAAGGCGCACTCCTGACCTTGTGAGCGGCTGAGGTGTGGTGTATGGTGAGGTCATGGGGTAAATATCGATAGTTTTGTGTTAGAATACTCATGAGCGATGATGTCTTTTCTTTCCTTGTGAGTAATGGGACACAAACAGGATACAGGAAACCGTCGCTCTTTTCTATCCGAAAGTCTCACATCAATTGTAACCCTACACATCTACTTTATAAATAAGATAAAAGTAACTGACAAATCATTTTAATTATGATAAAATGAATTTTGAATTGTTTAAATGTGATGAACGGAACGTTTCGCAAAGTTGCATCTTTATGTAATTCCGAAAGACAATACCGATTTAACCAAGATTTTACACTGAAATGCAAGTATTCTATCCACAATATGGATATAATGCATGTGTACGCAACCGGAAAAAATGAACTTTTTGGACATACACCTAATTGATCGTTACATTTCGCATTGTTAATTTTTAAGGAGGAAAAAATGGAAACGATGATGAACTACTGGCGTGATCTATATGAAGCACAGAAAAAAGCGGTGGAAGAGTGGCAAAAAGCCTTTCAATCTGTTGGAGGAAAAGATGCCCAGACGAATCCCTATGCAGCCTATGAGAATGTGATGAAGTGGTGGCAGCAGGGTCAAAGCCTGATGAATCAATGGAGTCAAATGATGGGACAAGGTGCCTCTTTTGAACCTTGGAAAGTATGGCAGGAGCAGATGGGAGATCCGATGAAAGCTTGGCAGGACTGGATGGATAATGATGTCTTCAAAAAATGGCAAGANCAGATGAAAGATCCTGTGCAGGCCTGGCAGGACTGGATGAAGGGAGATGCCTATACCGTTTGGAAGGAAGCCATTGATAAGTACAATCCTCTCCAAATGTCAAAATATATGGGAGAGACGAGCCAAGAGGTATTTGAGAAGATGCTCCATGCTTCCCAGCTCAAAGAGTCACTCAACCGTTTTTGGCAGGATCTCAACAAGAACTTGGTTCTCGAGCCGGGCGAGCAGGTGGAAAAACTCGTCGAAGAGATGGCCTTGCAGTATCAGACGATTCTCAAGGAACATTTCCTTCCCCTTCTGCCCGAACAGATGCGATTTTATGTAGAGAGTCCTTACAAATTAGCTAAAAACACACTTCAGACCGTTGAGACATTTGTCGCTCCGTGGCGCAATGCTTATCCCCGGATGTCCTCTCTCATGATTGAGAGCATGAGTGCAGATCCTGCGAAGTTTAAAGATGTTCTGAAGGTTTGGCAGGACAGCTATGACAAGACAGTCGGTGAGCTGATTAAATCTCCTGTTGTCGGCAGCAATCGCGAGCTGATTGAGCAGCAGAACAAGATGGTCCACTCCATGATTGAAATGAATGTTGCCATGGCAGAATACATGGGCAGCATTGGAACGGTAGCTGCAGAAAATGCCCGCGAAGCCGTGGAAAAATATGTCAAACTGGTTCAGGATGCATCAGAACCCAAGACTTTCCAGGACTTCTACCAGTTCCTGTCCACTGATGTGGAAAAAGCGATTGAGAAATACTTCTTTACGGAAGAGTTCTCCAAGATCATAGCCAAGACAACCGATTCTTATATGAAATTTAAGATCGAAGCGGACAAATTGATTGAACGCTTCTTGGCCCAGACGCCCATTGTCACCAATGACAAAGTAGACAATGTCTACAAAAATGTTCAGCAGCTCAAGCGAGAAGTTCGTGCTCTTTCCCGCAAGGTTGCAGAGCTCGAAGCTCAAAAGGATGCCGTTGAAAAGAAATAGTTTACAGCCTGAAGCAGGCGGGAGTTTGCCTGCTTCAGACATTTGCTTATAAGGGGGAGATTGCATGTTGTCGTTTTTTGATCTTGATGCTTCCGCCAAGGAAGGTTTTGAAGCGTATAAGAAACTTTTACAAAGTGTCGAGACCATGATACATGTAGAAGACACCGGTTCGAATCTGACGGAGCGAGAAGTCGTATATGAGCAAGATAAGCTCAAATTATATCACTATAAACCACGCGTCAAACGCCCGATGAAGGTTCCGACGCTGATTGTCTATGCTTTGATTAACACACCTGCCATGATGGATCTCCAGCAGGATAGAAGTTTTATCAAAAATCTTCTGGATGGAGGAACGGATCTCTACTTGATTGAGTGGGGATATCCGACGGCTGATGACAAATATTTAACTCTGAGCGATTATATCAATGGTTATATTGATGATGTGGTGGATTTTATTCTGAAGAAGCATAATATTCCGCAGCTGAATCTCTTGGGTGTCTGTCAAGGCGGGACGTTTTCTGTCATTTACACGGCCCTGAACCAAAATAAAGTCAAAAATCTCGTCACGATGGTGACCCCGATTGACTTTGAAAATAACGACGGGCTGCTGTTTCGATGGGGAAAAGACCTTGATATTGACCGCATGGTCGAGGCGTTCGGCGTGATTCCCGGTGACTTCATGAATACCGGTTTTCTTACCCTGAAACCCATCTCCTTGATGGTCAATAAGTATGTCGACCTCATCAATGACATCGACGATATCGATGCTGTCAACAATTTCATGCGAATGGAAAGATGGATTTTTGACAGCCCCGATCAAGCGGGACATGCGTTCTGTGAATTTGTCAACTCTTTCTTCAGAGACAATCTTCTCGTAAAAGGGGAATATGCCCTCGATGGTGAGAAGGTGGATCTCAAGAAAATCACCTGTCCGGTTTTGAATCTCATTGCAGAAAGAGATCATCAAGTGCCCAACAGCGCATCGACTCCTCTTGGCGATCATGTGGGAAGTGAAGATGTGACGACACGCATCTTCCCGACCGGCCATATCGGACTCTTTGTCAGCGGTCGCTCTCAAAGAGAGGTAGCGCCTCTTGCTGTTGAATGGCTCAAGGAGCGCAGCAAATAGGAGGAGAGATGAAGAAGAAAACGATTCATGAACTTCAGGTCGGCGATCAGGCGAGCACAAAGGTGATCATCACGGAAGATCTCGTCAAACAGTTTGCCGATGTCTCCGGCGACAAAAACCCCGTCCATCTCGATGAAGAGTATGCTTCTGCCACTCCGTTTAAAAGCCGCATTGCACACGGCATGCTGGTAGGGAGCCTTTTCTCGACATTGTTGGGAACGGAGCTTCCCGGAGAAGGAACCATCTATCTGGAGCAAAACTTGCGTTTTACGAAGCCCGTTTATTTAGGCGATGAAATCACGGCAAGCGTGACGGTGCGAGAGCTAGTGACAGATAAAAACCGCGTTCTTCTCGACACCGTGGCGACGAATCAAAGAGATGAAGTCGTCATCACCGGTACAGCGGGAGTCTTGGCGCCCAGATAAATTTTCAATGCAAGCTGCTTCTGAAAAGAAGCGGCTTTTTTTGTTGAAGTGAAGAGGGTTGCTACAATGAGGACAGACAACCTACCTATTTGCATGATAGGTGTGGGAAGTCGCGATATGACGAAGGTGTAATTATTACATTTTGTTTGCATCAGGGAGTGAAGCAGGGTAAAATGAAGAGCAATATCAAAGATTGTGGCATGGTGAAAATATGAATTATGAAGAAGTGCTGTCCCGGGAAGACCGGGCAGTCATCGCGCTAAAAGCTCTCTACGAGCAATATGGATATAGGCGGTTTCGGATAGAAAAATTTGAGCCCTATGATCTGTATCGAGACAATAAGAATTTTCTAACGGCGGAAACGGCGATCACATTTCCTGACAGCCGTGGCCGTTTGATGGCGCTGAAACCGGATGTCACTATAAGCATCGTTCGAAGTTTTGATCCTCAAGACATCTCCTCCAAATGGCATTATACCGAAAGCGTATTTCGCCGCGGAGGCGTGTCTGAGGAATTCCGCGAGATTCGACAGATCGGGATAGAATATCTCGGAGGCAATCGAGAATATCCCCAACTTGAAGTGCTGTTATTGGCGATGAAGAGTCTGGAAATCTTTGGCAGAGAGGGAGTCCTTGCTGTCGGGCATATGGGATTGCTGCGCAAACTGATCGATGATATGGCGGAGGACAGGGATGAACTCTTGGGCCTGCTGAGGAGAAAAAATGCACATGATCTAAACGCGAAAGAAAGAGGAAAAGTGCTTGCGTCTCTGATCGAGCTGCCTGCCGATCCGGTGGAAGCGCTGGAATACCTTGCAGATACTCTTCGGACGCATGGCATAGAAAGAGAACTCGATGAGCTACGGACTGTTGTCCGTTTGATGGCTTCTCACGGATACCGGAAACGAGTGCGCATCGATTTTTCCGTCATTCATAACTTGGATTACTATAATGGACTGGTGTTTCAGGGTTTTCTCAGTGGCGTGCCGAAGGTGGTGCTCAACGGCGGAAGATATGATCAGCTTCTTGAAAAAATGCATAAACCGGCCAAAGCTATCGGGTTTGCGATCTATCTCGACGAAGTCATGAGCATTCTCTCTTCGGAGCCGCAACAGGTAGATGCCGTGATATTAAATTACTGTGAGGATATGGATCTATTGTTTGAGGCAGTGGATCAGCTGACGAGTAAAGGCATGAGTGTGCGCGTATATGAAGACCCGGCGGAATGCATTCCATCACACAAAGCTTATATTTTTAGCCGAGAAGCGGTCTTGAAGGAGGTTCATCGTGCTTAAGATAGCTGTGCCTACCGGGAGGATGGGAGAGGCGGCTGTTGAGGTGTTTGAGCGTGCCGGCTTTGACTGCTCCGGATTCAACGGCACAAGAAAGCTGATTCGCCAGATCGGATCTATGCAGATTATCAGGGTGAAGCCGAGCGATGTCGCCGTCTACGTCGAACACGGAGTGGCGGATGTGGGCATCGTCGGCAAAGACATTCTCATGGAGACGGAACCCGACGTATTTGAACTGAGGGACTTGGGGTTTGGGGCGTGCCGAATGGCGGTGGCTGCCCCGGAAGGCTTCCGCGATCAGGGAGACATGATTTTAAAGGTGGCGACCAAATATCCGCATGTAGCGACGAAGTACTTCGGAGCAAAGAATCGCCCGACGGAGATCATCCCCCTCAACGGGAGTATCGAGATCGCTCCTTTGGTCGGCCTGTCCCATGTCATCGTCGACATCGTGGAGACGGGGACGACTCTACGAGAAAACGGCCTGGTCATCGTGGAGGTCATTGCTGAAAGCAGTGCTCGATTTATCGCAAATCAAGCCAGTTATCAGTTCAAAAGAGACGAGATTGAAAAGCTTCTTTCGGCCTGGAGGCTGAGATGATCACTGTTTTAAAAGCTTCTGAATATTCATTCGACCGGCGTTATATTGCTGAGAAAGATGAAAAAGTCGAGGAAACAGTAGCTCGGATCATCGAGGAAGTGAAACAACACGGCGATGAAGCTCTTTTGGAGCTTACAGAACGCTTTGACGGGGTTCGACCTTCACTTACCGTCACCGGTGAAGAGATCGAGAGCGCCTACAAAAGCTGCGATCCGCTGTTTCTTTCCGGTTTGGAGAAGGCAGCAGCCAATATCAGGCGATTTCATAAAGAACAACTTTATACAGGTTTTGAGATTCGAGAAGAAGGCATTGTCCTTGGACAAAGAGTACTTCCTCTTCAAAGGGTAGGGATCTATGTCCCCGGAGGAACGGCGAGCTATCCTTCGACAGTCTTGATGAATGCGATTCCCGCTGTGCTTGCCGGCGTGAAGGAGATTGCCATGGTCTCGCCTCCCGGGAAAGATGCAAAGATTGCCCCGGGTGTATTGGCGGCAGCTAAATTGGCGGGGGTAAGCGAGATATATCGTTGCGGAGGAGTCCAAGCGATTGCGGCGCTTGCCTATGGAACGCAGACGATTGAACCGGTGGACAAGATCGTGGGCCCGGGAAATATATTTGTGGCAACGGCAAAAAAACAGGTATTTGGACTCGTCGACATCGATATGGTCGCAGGGCCGAGCGAGATACTTGTCATCGCCGATGAGAGCGCAAGGGCCGATTTTGTGGCGGCGGATCTTCTGAGTCAGGCGGAGCACGATGTGCTCGCCCGTCCTATGCTCATCTGTTTTTCAGAAGAATTCTCGGAAAAAGTGACGCAGGAGCTAAAAGCTCAACTGGCTCTTTTGGAACGCAAGGAGATTGCCGGGCGATCGCTTCGGGAGCACGGAGTGATCATGATCGCAGATACGATGGAAGAAGCGGTGAAAGCGTGCAACGCTCTGGCTCCGGAGCATCTTGTCTTGGCGGTGCAAAATCCAGTTGAATGGCTCCCTCTCGTCAAGCATGCGGGGAGTATCTTCCTCGGCCATTACTCGCCGGAACCTTTGGGAGATTACTGGGCGGGACCCAATCATACTCTTCCGACGATGGGGACGGCGCGATTTGCCTCGCCTCTTTCGGTAGAAGATTTTGTAAAAAGATCCAGCTACATTCAATATTCAAAACAAGCATTGGAAAATGTGTCGGAAGATATCCGCAGGTTGGCGGAATATGAAGGGCTCGAAGCGCATGCCCGAGCCGTCGACATACGGAGGAAGCGATGAGTCGTTTTTTAGATCAGAAACTTCATGAACTGGAAAGCTATATTCCGGGGGAACAGCCAAAGGGAAGACGAATTGTCAAACTCAACACCAATGAAAATCCGTTTCCGCCTTCGCCTTCTGTGATCGATGCGATCACCGCCGAGGAAGTCGGAAAACTCCGGCTCTATCCCGACCCGGCGGCAGATGATCTCAGTCAGAGCATTGCCTCCTTCTATGGACTCGAAAAGGATCAGATTTTGACCGGAAACGGCAGTGATGAGATCCTTGCCCTCTGTTTTCACGGCTTTTGTCCCGATGGGGTGGCATATTCCGATTTGACATATGGTTTTTATCCGGTGTATGCAAAGATGTTCGGGGTGAAAGAGCGAGTCGTGCCTCTTCGAGAAGACTTTACTCTGGCGGTAGAGGACTATATGGAATTGGGGGAGACGGCGATGATCGTAAATCCCAATGCGCCGACGGGACTTGCCGTTACAAAAAAAGAGATCGAATCCCTCGTGAAAAGCAATCGCGATCGCTTGGTCATCGTCGATGAAGCATATGTCGATTTTGGAGGAGAGTCCAGTATCCCGCTTGTAAAAGAGTATGATAATATCCTCGTTATTCAGACGTTTTCCAAGTCGAGGCAGCTTGCCGGCATGCGTCTGGCATTTGCAGCAGGAGATGCGCAGCTCATCGCAGACCTTGCGAAGATGAAATTCAGTTTCAACCCCTACAGCGTCAATCGCCTCGCTCTCATTGCCGGGAAAGCGGCAATAGAAGATACAGAGTATTTTGAAAAGACGACGAGGGAGATCGTTGAGACTCGAGAGTGGATGAAAAAGGAGCTGGAACGGCTAGGGTGTATTGTCTTGCCTTCTAAGACGAACTTCCTCTTTGTCAGGCCTCCTTTCGCTGCGGGAACAGTATACAAACGGCTGAAAGATCATGATGTGCTCGTGAGATATTTTCCCGGCGAGAGGACAGGAAAGTGGCTTCGCATCAGCGTAGGCACAAGAGAAGATGGAAGAAAGATGCTCGATGCACTGGAGATGATATGGAAGGAGGAAAGCCATGCGTGAGGCAAGAAGACGGCGAGAGACGCGGGAGACGAATATTTTGCTGGAGCTCAACATCGACGGTGCGGGTCGGAGTGAGATCAGGACGGAGTGCGGATTTATGAATCATATGTTGGAGCTCATGAGCTACCACGGGCGCTTTGATCTGCACATTGAGGCGAGCGGGGACACGGATGTGGACTTCCACCACCTGGTGGAAGATCTGGGAATTCTCCTCGGTGAAGCATTTAAAGAAGCGCTCGGTGAAAAGAAGGGAATTCGACGATATGGGCAGAGTCTGCTTCCGATGGATGAGGCGCTTGTTCTTACAGCTGTCGATGCAAGCGGCAGAGCCCACCTGAGTTTTCAAGCGGATATTACGCAACCGACAGTAGGTTTTTTTGACACGGAGCTTGTGGAGGAGTTTTTTCAGGCCTTTGTGCGCAGCTCCGCCATGACGCTGCATATCCATATGATGAGTGGGAAGAATACGCATCATATCATTGAGGCCATCTTTAAGTCGGTGGCAAGAGCTCTCCGTGAAGCCGTCAGCTACGATCAAGCGTTTTCCGAAGAGATTCCCTCTTCTAAGGGAATGATCTAATGCGGGGCAGGAAGATGAAGTTATTTCCCGCCATCGATCTGTTGAACGGCAAATTGGTTCGCCTGGTTCAGGGGGATTTTTCCCGAGTGACGGATTACGGACTTGATCCTGTAGAGACGGCGATTCGCTTCAGAGAAGACGGCGCGGAGTATCTTCATGTGGTAGATCTTGATG
>JGI24709J26583_10000860_pt1 | contig 25723 bp, 29 predicted proteins | sample BioPla2DNA1_FD_26583 | JGI IMG/M metagenome (IMG submission 26583) | reverse complement strand
CAGCACCAATAACAAGTACATCACGGATTTTTGGGTTAACCGCCATTGGTATATGTGTCATCATTTCATGNTATATAAACTCGTCCTTTTCAGTAAGCATCAAGTATCCATCCAACACCAAAACTCTGCCAAAAGCATAAGAATCAAACACATCTATGCGTTGAAACTCACTTTCCAGACTTATTATTGGCCTATCAATCTTAATGGAAAAACGGGCATTCTTAGTATAATATTCAGTAAACCATAAATTCATATTATTCCTCCACTATCATGATGTTTTCTTTACTTCTCCACAATCATGACGTTTTCTTTATTCCTCCACAACTATGATGTTTTCTTTATTCATCAACAACCAAGTGTTTTTCTTTATTTTTCCTTTATTCCCCCACAATCATAATATTTTCTGCCTTCATATCCTGAGTACCCATTAGAAGGCTGCCTTTTTCCTTTGCATAAGCTATATAATCAATGATTTCATCGGTAATTCTTTCGCCGGGGGTTAAGATCGGTATACCGGGCGGATAAGCCATAACGAATTCGCCACTGACCTTACCCGTACTATCTTTTAAGGGCATTGCTTTCTTATTGCTGTAGAATGCTTTTTGTGGGGTGCATACAAAATCAGGCTTAATATAATTGTGACAGAACATATCCGTCGGATCCTTTGCATAAAGTCTTTTAATCTCGTACAGAGCTGATATGAGTCTTTCTATTTCCATAGCTCTGTCACCGGCTGACACGACGGCTAAAATATTGCCCAGATCTCCAAACTCAACCTGTATTCCATAATCATCACGCAAAATATCATAGACTTCGATTCCTGCGAGTCCTATTTCACTGGTATTTATTGAAAGCTTTGCCATATCAAAGTCATACACATTTTCATTATCAATAAGCTCATTGGAAAAAGCATAATATCCTCCCAGATTGTTAATTTCCCTTCTGGCATATTCTGCAAGCTCAATTGTTTTCCTAAATATCTCTCTTCCGTTTAAACTTAGGTTCTTTCTCGCCAGATCCAATGATGTAAGCAGAAGATAAGAAGCACTGGTTGTTTGTGTAAGACCTAATATTTGCCTGATATAGTCATAGTTTACGTTTTCGCCACACAGCAGTAGTGAGCTTTGGGTCAAAGAACCTCCGGTCTTGTGCATGCTGACGGAAGCCATGTCCGCACCGACCTCCATGGCGGAGACAGGCATATTATCTCCAAAGTAAAAGTGAGTGCCGTGAGCTTCATCCACCAGTACCAGCATGTTGTGGCTATGTGCAAGCTCAACTATTTCTTTCAAATTGGAGCATATTCCATAGTATGTCGGATTATTTACCAATATGGCTTTGGCATCCGAATGTTTTTCTATTTCATTTTTTATATCAGTGATTGACATACCCAAGGCTATGCCAAGCCTGTTATTTATGCCGGGATCTATATAAACCGGAACAGCTCCGCTGAGAATCAGTGCATTTATAGCACTTATATGGACATTGCGGGGCATAAGTATCTTTTCACCTGCTTTACAGGCTGACATCACCATGGTCTGAACGGCAGCAGTCGTGCCGTTAACAATAAAAAAGCAGCTATGGGCGCCGAATGCTTCCGCAGCCAATTGCTGTGCATCTTTTATTACCGATACGGGATGGTTCAGGTTGTCCAACGGCTTCATTGAATTAACATCTGCTTTAAGGCATTTTTCTCCAAGAAAATCGGTAAGCTCTCTATTGCCCCGACCGCCCTTGTGTCCCGGAACATCAAAATGCACTATCCGATCAGATCTATGTCTTTCCAAAGCCTCATAAAGAGGAGCGTTTCTCTGGTTCAAGCTGATTACCTCCTATGAGTCGTAAATATTCATGCCGCTGAAGATCTCAATCATTTCTTTCCGAAGGCTGTCTATTATTTTAAGCCTCTTCATAGGAGGCAACTCATATACATCCTGATTAAAGAGATAGTTTTGCAGTTCTATCTCTTTTATAAGCATTTTTGTATGGAATGTATTGGACTGATACACATTCACATCAACAGCATCATATTTTCTTAAAGTTCTATCTTCTATGTAATCCTGTATTGATTTTATATCATGGTCAATATAATATTTTTTTCCATGTATATCACGGGTGAATCCTCTTACCCGATAGTCTATTGTTATTATATCTGAGTCAAAGCTATTTATTAAAAAATCCAATGCATTTAAAGGGGATATCTTGCCACAGGTGGAGACATCAATGTCCACCCGAAAGGTGGAAATGGCATTATCAGGATGATGCTCCGGAAATGTATGCACGGTTACATGGCTTTTGTCCAAATGTGCATGTACGGTTTCGTTCTGCATAACCCTGGATTCATGTATTTCATGGGGAAGCAGTTGTCCCTCTGATATCAAAATGTTAACTGAAGCACCTTGAGGTTCATAATCCTGCTTAGAGATATTCAGAATATTGGCTCCGATAATTTCAGCAACCTTGCATAGAATATTTGTAAGCCTCTCTGAATTATATTGCTCGTCTATATACTCAATATAATCATTCTTTTCTCTTTCACTTGCAGCATAGCACACATCGTAAATATTGAAGCTGAGGGACTTCGTAAGATTATTAAATCCATACAAGGTCAACTTTTTTTCCAACCCGAACACCACTGCCTTTCTAATAAAATTTCAAAATTAAAAAGATTATTACATATTTTGTTTGGAAATGCAATACATTATTTTTAAAGTTTTGAAGTGAAATAAAAGGCAAAAACATGTAAACAAATGCCGGTTAATAAGAATTGAAATTTTTAAATTGTGCGGTGAAGCCGGTATGCATAAAAAGAGCAGTTATAAGGATATTGAGTGATTTATAAAAGGGGTGTACAATAATAATAATCGTAGTACCGCAAAATCCAATATGGGCTTGATAAGTCCGGTAAGTAAATTTGGTTGGTTAAGTTTTAAGGAAGTGAAAAAATGGACAGATATGAACGGATACGATTGCCGTATGAAAATAAAACTATGTTATAATAGAGATCAGAAAAAACAGTAAAAAAAGAGGAGTTGATATACATGATTGCTGAGAACAGCATACGTATTATTTATGGAGACGATCCAAAGCAAATGGTGATCAATTTGCTTGAAGCTATAAAACCTGAAGAAGAAATAGATAACAACGCACTTATTGGGATAAAACCCAATCTCGTCTTAGCAAAACCTTCGAGCTCAGGTGCAACAACCACACCCGAAATTGTGGAAGGGCTTATTGAATATTTAAAATCAAAAGGACGGGATAATATTGTCATCATGGAAGGCTCCTGGATAGGAGGAAGGACATCAGAAGCATTTAAGGTGTGCGGATATGAGGCTTTGTCAAAGAAATACAATGTTCCGCTTATTGACCTTCAGAAGGATAAACACAAGGAATACAAAATAGATGGCATGAAGATTAACATATGTGACTATGTTATGAAGGTGGATTATTTAATAAATATACCGGTCCTTAAAGGTCACTGCCAAACCAACATAACCTGTGCATTAAAGAATATGAAAGGCTGTATACCAAATTTTGAGAAGAGAATGTTTCATGTTATGGGTCTGCATAAGCCTATAGCATATTTGGGTAAGCTTATTAAGCAAAATCTGATAATTGTTGATGGTATGAATGGTGACCTTAACTTTGAAGAAGGCGGTAATCCGGTTCAGATGAACAGGATTATCGTGGGAAAGGATCCTGTGCTGACAGACGCATATGCAGCTCATTTGTTAGGCTTTGGTATTGATGATATTCCGTATATTTCCATAGCTGAAAGTATTGGTGTAGGTACTTCTGATTTAATAAATGCCGATATTATTGAATTGAATAAGGATACCGGAACAAGAAAACTTACTCCTTCAGGAAAAGTAAAGCAGCTATCAAGGTATATAGTCGAGGACAGTGCCTGCTCTGCCTGCTATGGGAGTCTTATCTATGCACTTGAGAGACTGGATGAAAAAGGTCATTTAAACAGATTAAAAGAGAAAATATACATAGGTCAGAATTTTAAAAATAAACGGTATGATGGTATAGGAATCGGTTCATGTACTTCAGGATTTGATAAATATGTTAGAGGATGTCCTCCAAAAGCTAAGGATATTGTAGAGTACCTGGAAGAACATATATAAATCAAAACTAATTGTGTGACAGTTAAATATAAAAGTCTTTCCTTTATCCTGCTAACGTGGTATAATGATAAAGTAAATTCTAGAGTTGGGGGAAAAGAAATGAGAAAATTTAATATTAAGAAATTAATGTCGTTGGTATTGGTACTAATCGTAGCTTTTGCATTAGTAGCTTGCAGTGGTGCCAAGGAGGCTAATAAGTCTCAGAATGAAAGTGATTTGAGTTATGTTAAGAGCACAGGCAGGCTTATTATTGGCTACACTAATTATGCACCTATGAATTATACAGATGAAAATGGTGAATTTACCGGATTTGACACAGAGCTGGCAATCTTGGTTTGTGAGAAGCTTGGTCTTGAGCCTGAATTTGTTGAAATCATCTGGGATACCAAGGAAGTAGAGCTGAATGCAAAATCCATTGACTGTATTTGGAATGGCTTGACAATTGATCCGGAACGTAAGGAAACTATGGAAATTACTAAACCTTATGTAAAGAATGCTCAAGTGGTTTTAATGAAAGAAGGCAGCTCATATGAAAGCACCGCATCCTTAATAGGAAAAACAGTAGTGGCTGAGCAGAGCTCTGCGGGAGAAAAGGCTATCTTAGCTGATGACAACCTAAAGCAGGCAGCCTATGTCCCAAAGACTTTACAGACAGATTGTTTATTGGAATTGAAAGCCGGTACTGCCGATGCGGCTGTGCTGGACTTAACTCTGGCTAAGACCATGACCGGTGAAGGCACCAGTTATGAGGATATTGTTATTGTAGATTACCTGGCAGAAGAGGATTATGGGGTAGCCTTCCGTAAGGGTTCTGATATATGTGAGGAAGTGAATAAGATTTTCGATCAGCTAAAGGAAGACGGCACTATGACTGCTTTGGCTGATAAGTACGGATTAGAATTAGCCGAATAGATTTTTGAAAAATGAAAAAATAAACAAGGGGCAGAGGGTGATCCTCTGTCCCGCCGCTTGTATATAGAGGTAAGAGAGATATGAATGAGATTTCTTTAATCATAAGTCGACTATCTGATAGCTTTTTGCTTAATTGTAAGATCTTTGTTATAACGCTTTTGTTCTCACTACCTTTAGGGTTGGTGATTACTTTTGGTTCCATGAGCCGTTTTTATCCTCTTAGGTGGCTGGTACGAACTTTTGTCTGGATAATCAGGGGAACTCCGCTGATGCTGCAGCTTATAGTTATATATTTCGGACCGGGTCTGTTAAACTTGTCATTTTCCTGGCCTGGGGGCTCATCAGGACGGTTTATAGCAGCAAATGTAGCATTTATTATTAATTATGCCTGTTATTTTTCAGAGATCTATCGCGGCGGTATTGAAAGTGTACCGGCGGGACAATATGAAGCAGGTCTGGTGCTTGGCATGACAAAGAAACAGATATTCTTCAAGATAACCCTGCTTCAGGTAATTAAGCGTATACTTCCTCCGGTTGGTAATGAAGTGATAACCTTGGTAAAGGATACGGCTCTTGCCCGTATCATTGCAAATAAAGAGATTATTATGATGGCCGGAGAATACAGCAATAAAGGACTTATCTGGCCCCTATTTGCAACAGGTATCTATTTCCTTATCTTTGTTGGTGTATTAACAATAATTATTGACTGGTTTGAAAAAAGATTGAGTTATTTCCGTGTGTAAAGGGAGGGGATTCAATTGGCAATATTAGAAGTTCAAGGGATAGAGAAAAGCTTCGGAACCTGCAAGGTTTTGCAGAATATTGATTTTTCCTTGGAAAAAGGAGAGGTTATTGCAATCATTGGTTCATCCGGAAGTGGAAAAACCACATTGCTTAGGTGTCTTAACTTTCTGGAGCGACCTGATCAGGGACGAATCATTGTCAATAATGAGGTGATTTTTGATGCGGCGGACCCCTCTACTCAGCGGGAAAGTGAAGTGCGTAAGAAACGTCTGCATTTTGGTTTGGTTTTTCAAAGCTTCAACCTGTTTCCTCAATATACAGTTCTGAAAAATGTTACACTTGCAGCAGAATTGTTGGCTAAAGAACACCCTAACTTCAAGCAGAAAAAAAAAGATATATTGAAGGATATTCAGGAGCGCGGAAAATCGCTTCTTTACCAAGTAGGTTTATCAGATAAGCTTGACTACTATCCCCATATGATATCAGGTGGACAGCAGCAGCGTGTTGCTATTGCCCGTGCCTTGGCACTTGAGCCGGACATTTTGTGCTTTGATGAGCCTACTTCTGCCTTAGACCCTGAGCTTACAGGGGAAGTGCTTAAGGTTATCAGGAATTTGGCAGACAGAAACACTACAATGATTATTGTAACTCATGAGATGGATTTTGCTCGGGATGTGGCAGACCGAGTTCTCTTTATGGATGATGGTGTAATAGTTGAACAGGGTTCCCCTCAGGAAGTGTTTGAAAATCCTAAGGAAGAGAGAACGAAGCAGTTTTTAATGCGATATAAGAAAGATTGATTTGACTTGGGTCATTCTTTTTATAACTAATTAAAAAGTCCTTATGGGCTTTTTGAACTATATTAAATAATTCTTGTTTTATAATGTAATATGCTCTGCAAAATTGTTTAAATTAGAGTATTCACCGCATCTTTTTGTAGTCTCTGTACAGATTCTCTATCGACCTGTCATAAGTTTTCTCGCCTACTTTGGAAAAGAAGCATCCGGGCACCTCTTTGCTTCTGCGGTGATACGCAACGCATTCACAGCATTTGCCGTGACGGGAACATGAAGTATATGTACAGGTGCAGGCGATAGTATTATTACAAGCCATTTCAAACCCTCCTATGAATTTTATATTTCTTAATTAATATACATAAAAATAAAATCTGATGCAATAAAATATCGAATTATGTAAATTGCATAATCTATTCATTTTATATATTTGTCATTACAACATATGAGAGTTGGGAAAAAGTCTTAGCCGCTGATAAAAATATGTATATCAGAAACTTAAAATAATCAAATCATATAATAGTAATAAATATATTAAGGAATAAGGGTTATTACGGAGTAAATTTTAATGTTTCATATATACTTCCGCAGAATCGCAATAATTACGCGGAATTTATGATTAAGTTTTCAAATATGGTAAAGAATGCAGGATATGAAATAGTATTTAATACTTTAAGCTTAAGCACATTTGAAATTATGACAGGCATAGTATACGAAGGATTTGATTATTCCAGGCTTGTTCAATATGTCGACGGATTATTTCTAATGACATATGAATGGGGAAATTATATAGGTATTCCTACCGGTATTATTTCATTTGATAACATAAGACAGTATGTTCAAGATATGACAGAAAGATTTCCAAAAGAAAAAATTTTTCTGGGCATACCTATTCTCGGATATATGTGGGTATTGCCTTTTGTTCTTGGAGAATCAAGAGGAATAGCAATCTCAAGCAATTCGGCAGTAGAATTATCCGGAGATGTGAATGCCGTAATACACTATGATGATATATCAAAAACCGCATATTTTGGGTTTATAACAGACAGAGAATATATTGTAAGGTTTAGAGATGCCCGGAGTATTTATGAATATCTGAATCTGGTGGACGAATTTGAATTAAATGGAATCTCGATTTGGAATATTATGCAGTTTTATCCTCAGCTTTGGTTAGTTGTTAATGCTCTCTATGACATTAATGTTTTGTAAGATATTTTATTTTGCATTATTTATGAAATAAGTATGCAAAAATGTTATAGTAAAAATAAAACGGAAGTGATAAATTATGATATTTGAAAAGNTTAAACAGGAGATAATGGCTGATCCAATGAACGAAGCCTATACAATAAAGGGAATACCACCACTATTTAAAGCTTCCATAGATGCACGAATTGTAATAGTTGGACAAGCTCCGGGAAGTAAAGCTGAAGCAACCCGCCTGTTCTGGAATGATTTAAGCGGTGACCGATTGAGAGAGTGGATGGGAATATCCCGTGAGACATTTTATAATAATGATTATATTGCTGTTTTGCCTATGGATTTCTACTATCCGGGAAAGGCTAAGTCCGGTGATATGCCACCAAGAAAAGGCTTTGCGGAAAAATGGCATCCGCAATTATTGGAAGCAATGCCCAATATTGAANTTATAATTCTAGTCGGAAACTATGCACAGGAATACTATCTGAATACAAGACGGGAAAAAAATCTTACTGAAACAGTTAGAAATTTTCGAAAATATTTACCTGATTATTTTCCGTTAGTTCATCCTTCTCCACGAAATATTAGGTGGTTCAGGCAAAATCCATGGTTTGAAAATGAGGTTATACCGGTTTTAAAAGAGATTGTGAACAGAATTGTATTTAAAAAATGAAGTGAAAACAATGCCAAGACCTTTAAAATGGAGAAAAGTATGCAGCTTGCCGTAAAGAAATATGTTTGGACCATTGATTGAAGGATGAGAATATCGTCTCTGCGACGAATTAGGTAACGGAAGCGGAAGAGGATGTCAAAGGCATAGGCATAGACGGAGGGGACAGCATGGGCAGAAAAGCTATTGAAAAGAGCCCAATAGGATATGCTATTGAATATCAATCTAATGGACTCTTTTCTTTAATATATATGTTAATTGCTGATTATCTCGGCATATACTAATGTCTGGTTTAGAAGCTGATATGCAACTTCTCCGAATGTTACCGGTCCTGCAAACGGTGGTGTTGCCTTATCGTCAAGCTCACCATAAAGATAATTGAGAATACAGTTGCATGAAAAAATCGGTTTTACGTCTCTAAAACCTTTTAAGTGCTTATTAAAGCTTTCTACATAATCACTGACAGGACGGGCAAAACGATATTCCTTTCCTGAGAACACAGGAGCATAGAAATCTACCGTTTTGTTTTCTTCAGAAACAGATTTAATAGATACATTTACTAATACACTATTATAATCCGCAACTAATGGTAACCGGGTATCAATATTATTCTCAGCTATATAATCTGATAATATGACTTCTTCTCCGTTGACCAAGCATTTTGTGACTGATAAAGAATCCTGCATAAATTCAATTTTTGCATCATTCTCATCAATATTAAAAATATTAACTATGCCAATGGAAGCCATCTTATCTTCGGGTAAGCTAATATGTAATGCAACAGCTTTGTCACCATATGATTCTCCGGTCACGCCATCATAGACCTTTGCACTTGAATCGGTTGAAAGATCATAACCTGAGATCCAGCCAATAGTCGGATTCATAAATATAGCATTTGAATTAGGTGCTTCTTTAGCATAATGTACAGCAACATCACTGGCAAATGGAATAATTAGAAGCGTCATTCCGTTCGGATAGGCATCCTTTGTCATGTCTAATATATTACTGCTGTCATATACCATGGTTTTATAATCAATTGCACATGAGATTTCATTTACAAACAATTTATCTTTACAAGTGATGCCGCCTTGCTCTGTAATAAAGTAAGGGGTAGTTCCTGCAATCCACTTTCCTTTTGGTAATTGTTTCAATAAAGATTCATCAGCTGCTATATGCAGTATTTTGCCTTCTTGAATAAGTTGTATTGCCTCATTAAGATTTACAAACATGTTATATACCTCCTATAATTTTCTCAATGCTTCGATATCTTTGCCTAAAATTGCATTGAATTTTTCAAAGAAAGCTTTCATCTCTTGCATGCATTTATTAAGCTCGTCAGGAGTCTGATTTGTAGAATACTGTTTTTGTAATCTGGTAATCAGCAGATTCAAACCTAAGATAGTAGACTCATATTTCGCCTGCTTTTTGATTAATTTCTCAAAAATCAAATCCAGCTCCATATAATTATCTCCCTTCACGAATCATTTTATCAGGTGTGTGTNCTAATATTGATATAATATACCATATATTATTAAATTGCAATGCTTGACAAGACTTTTTCGATAGTATCAGCCAGCCAAAGATTATATTAAATTATGCTATATTATGAGAAGCTGTGTCTGTCTTTCGATTGAATGAAAACAGAAGAAAAATCCTGCTCAAATTGAAAGAAGGAAAGATTAGTTCCGGTGATTTGGCTGTCTTTCTTAACATGACTCCACAAGCATTATCTTATCATTTATCAAAATTAAAGAAGGCAGATCTTATATATGAAACAAAATACAAGAACTTTATATTTTATGAACTGAATTTATCCATCCTCGATGAGTTTATCATGTGGATAAATGAACTGAAAGGGGAGCAAAAATGAAAATTAAAAGAATTGCGGGGAAGCAAATTTGAAACTTTGCTTATTCCGGTCATTACTGTTCTAATGGGGTTATTTTCGCTTGCTATGGCGAAAATTGCGTCAAAGCAAGAAGAGACAGGAAAAAATAATGAAAATATTGTTTTAATATTAGGTATCGGTACATTTAAGTAATTTAATGCTTAGGATATTATTTCAATATTACTCTGGGATTTCAAGTTATCTTTATAAAGAATTGTATCAAAGACAGTAAATATTTTGTCCAACTCTTCGCTACGATTATCTGCTCTTGCTAATAATGGGGCAATATGTTCTTTAGCTATATAATTTCGACTTAATTCCTTCTAATAATTGTATTTAAGGGAAAATTCAAATAACTTAAATGGTGAGAGATCATAAACATCATTTGGGTCTTTTGATGTTGAATTGAAGATATTAGTAATTCTTATTTACGGATAAGTAATACTAATACAGGTGAATATATATTTGCCATTCACCTGCAGCTTTTTAGGCTGTTCCAATTAATACAAGTTAGTATATTGACAAGTTGGAAATTAAATGTAAAATATACATAAGTTTGTGTATTTCTTTGTCGGAAGGTGGTTCTTCTTGGATTTTATCAAAATATCGTTTTAGAATTCTATGGTATATCGATCCGGTGTATATAAAAGAAATCATTATCGCTACAGAAACTTATTCAAAGATTGGTAAAAGGGGGATTTTATGAGAGCAGAGGATGCATACAGGAGGTTTGCAAAATATTATAACATGTATGTGCAGGAATTTATGGACGATATTCCTGTATATCTTAAATTATGTGAAGGGGCAAAGGATATCGCTGAAGTTGGTTGTGGAACCGGTCGGTTATTGAAGCCGCTGTTGGATTCCGGCTATAGAGTAACCGGTATAGATATTTCAGACGCTATGATGTCTATAGCAGAAATGAAATTAAATTATTATATCGAAGATGGAATGCTGGAGTTAATTAATCATAATTTCATTAAATCATATACCTCAAAACAGTATGACAGAATATTTGTGACCTTTTACACCTTTAATTATCTCATCCATGATGATGAGCAGACACAATTTATAAAAAATGTGTATAAATCCATGAAGCCGAATGGAATTATAACAATTGATTTATTTTATCCAAAGACTATGGCAAATCCGGAATATGAGGATAAATGGAGTGATGAGAAAGAATATTTCCATAACGGAGTAAAGGTTTTGATGAAGGATAATAGAAAGATGATAGGTGAGATTGAAGAAAGAATACAAATCTTTTCTCAAGAAGGTATATCCGACGAGATAAAGACTTGCAGAAGATTTGTCAATAAGAAAGACATGTATAAATTGCTTAAAGATGCAGGATTTTCAAAGATAAGATTTGTTGAGGGATATGATTATTCGGATCTACACGAGTTGGCGGTTGATGAATCAACAACAGCAGGTTTTATGGCAATTGCTGAGAAACTCTAGACTCAATAATTAGATGGAAGGCAAAGGATGTATAATGGATAACTTAAATCTAATTGCCAAAACATTTGAAGACTCCATAGGTAAAGAAGTATATTTTATACATAAATATGATAACATTCCAAATAACCAGGTTTATAAAATTGAAACCGATTCACAGCCTTTCATTTTCAAAATTTACGCTAGGCGAATCTGCCGAATCTTATCGAAGGGCTTTTCTTGACAGCTATGAAACAGAATATGACAAGACTGCTTTTGACAGGCTTGAAGATGTCCTTCATGTGTGGTACGGTTTGGATTACTTGAATTTTTCCGCTGCGACACCTAACTATCATCATCAATTAGAAGCCATAAAGAAGATATTGCAAAAGTCTTTAGCCAATAGCGGAATAGTAAATTGAATACCTTGTTTTTATATCTGCCGCTTTGGAAGAGTATCAAAACAGTACGGAGGTATCAATGAATAAACCGCTTGTAGTAGAATATGCAGACTATATGCTGGATCAGATAGAAAAACATGGACGTAACAAAGAATAATGGAAAGATTATAATTAAGGTAACATAATTACAAATAATGCGATATCTTGACATTTTCGATATATAGATTTACTTGAAATTGTTGGTGTATATGTTATAATTATACTATAGTATTATGGGAAGTATTGTTAATGTGGCTTTAATTATAATGCTAATTATTTCGACAGACTCCAAGATAATGACAAAAATGTTTACTGATGTTCTCCTGATTCTTATAACTATTGTGTTGTTCTTTATAACAAAAGAAGGTGAAAGGCTTATACTGAGCGGGATTAAGAGTGAAGCTCAAACAAAGCGATTATTGGATGAGCTGCAGAATAATATAGATATAATCAGGACAAACACATCAGCTTTAAACAATGATATATCCAAAGGTAACGAGAATTTAAGTATAATTCGTGATATAAGCAGTTCAATAACAGCAGCAACTCAGGAAATTACTACCGGTATTGTTGATCAGAATAAAAGTGTTGTCCAGATTAATCAAATGATAAAAGAAGCAGATAAGAAGATATCTGAGCTGACAGAGTTCTCAGATCAGTTGGAGAATGTTTCACAGAGCGCAAGCAATGTGGTAACAGAAGGATCAGAGAAGATTAATACGATGGATAAACAGATGGATATTATCAACCAAGCGGTTACAAAAGCATTTGAGACCGTCCAGGAGTTGAATGAAAACATGGACGAAATATATAATTTTCTGTCTGCAATAACACAGATCGCAGAACAAACAAATCTGCTTGCGCTTAATGCAACCATTGAAGCTGCCAGAGCCGGAGAATCAGGCAAAGGCTTTGCTGTTGTAGCTCAGGAAGTTAGAAAATTAGCCGATCAAAGTACATATACTGTAAAACAGATTAATCAAATAATATACCGGATAAAGGACAGAACCCAAAATGTTCTTGATGAAGTCAGCAAAGGTCAAATAGCTACTCAGGATGGTGAGGCGGTTGTCAAAACTGTTAATCAGAGCTTTGATATGATACAGGGATCATTTAAGGATATTGACAGATATATAGCGGATGAAATCAGTAGAATTGGAAATATTGCTGACTTATTCTCACAAATTAATGGGGAGGTAGAAAGCATTGCAAGTGTTTCTGACGGACAGGCTGCTGCAACAGAGGAGTTGTTGGCAACACTTGAAGAAAATAATGTGCTCATTGAAGAAATGTATAATTTAATAAAGGACATTAAAGATTCCAGCGATAAACTGCAGGTTATAATTAAATAAGACAAGCACATGCACCCCATTTTACAAGTTCTATTCGGACATAAATGTCCGCATATTACTTTATAAATTGGGATGCTTTTTCTTCTTTCTTCGAAGGCTACCGATCCTGCAAATGGCACGGTTGCCTTTCTGTCAAGCTTAAATGTCTGAAATGGCTGTCTTTAAGATATACAATTATAATGATATTAACGTTGTTCCTATTCTAAAGCCTAATGTAAATGGGTATGAAACTGCCGAGAATGTGGTAAATGGGAATGAGGTTAATGAGAATCAAGCAAGTGAGAATAAAAAAGATAAGGAGTTAACAGTTGAAATGTACAAGAATTATACAGCAAACAGCGATTCAGTAAAACAGTTAGGTCGTACCTATTATTCTGAGGATGGTATTCTTTGGTGTGCTTTTTCAGGTACAGGCGCAGAATTTAAATTTGTCGGTAAAAAATGCACAATTAACATTGTCGGAGATTCTGTAAGTATTACAAATGAATTCGATAATCATGCGCGTATCGGAATTTATGTCAATGATAAGCGTGTTGTTGATGATATGATTTCAAAGTGGAAAAGTGAGTATGTGGTTATTGATGAAAGTGAACCTACAGAAGCAGTCATTAGGGTTATTAAGCTTTCGGAATGTGCCATGTCTACTTTTGGCATTGCTTCAATAGATGTTGAAAAAGGAAGAATTGAACCAACAGATAACAAGGAGCTGTTGATAGAATTCGTTGGAGATTCTATTACCTGCGGATATGGTGTGGATGATGAAAATTATGAGCATCATTTCTCCACCAAAACCGAAGATGTAACTAAGGCTTATGCTTATAAAGCAGCTGAAGCTCTTAATGCCGACTACAGTATGGTAGCTATAAGCGGATACGGCATAATATCAGGATATACCGAGGGTGATGAGCCGATTCCGGAACAGACAATTCCACAGTATTACGATACTCTGGGCTTTTCTTACGGAGGCTTCGGAGCTTCGAAACCACAGGATATTAAGTGGGATTTTACAAAGAGGCAGCCTGATATAATCGTAATTAACCTCGGTACTAACGATAGCAGCTATATCAAAGGGTATGACGACAGGCACGACTGGTTTTTCGGGGAGTATACGGCATTTATCAGGAAGGTCCGCGGGCACAACCCGGATGCGGTAATAATATGCTCTATAGGAATAATGGGAGCCCAGCTTTATCCTGTAATCAGGAATGCTGTCAATACCTATATAAATGAAACAGGTGATTATAATATTGAGGTATTAAAATTCAACATGCAAAGCCAAAGAGACGGATATGCGGCGGATTGGCACCCTACGGAAAGAACACACACAAAAGCGGCCGGTAAACTGGTGGAGAGAATACGGCAGATACTTTATGAACAGGATCCGGCAGAATAAAATGCATATGTAATGTTATGGAACCGGCTATTTTAGGGTGTAATATTTCTTGTCTAAGTACCATTCTTATTTTGGTGAAGGGCAATAAAGAACATATCCATTTGGCACGCACACATACCGGTTTATGGTTTATACACTAGATACGGTACTTGACCTTAATCCGGGTGCCACAAGAAAACAGTTGGAGAAAGCAATGGAAGGGCACATATTGCAGACAGGCCTGCTTGAGGGCATATATGGCAAGTAGCCGTTCGTACGGGCTAAAGCGCTTAATGACATTATTGTTTAGGTTTAATATATTTGTGTATTGTGCCGGATATTTGTCGTATAGAGTGACATATATGTAGCAATATTTTATAACAAACTTGTATGACAACATATAAATTTGCTATTGCTTTTGTATAAAAAATGTGTATAATAATATACAAAGAAGTCTTATTACGACAGATTAAGGTGGAATGACGCAAAATGGCAGATATTAATGGATTACGTTCATTTCAAAGGAAAGATATTCGTGAGCAGGTGTTTGAAGAATTACTTAATCAGATTACTTCCGGAGCATGGAAGCCGGGAGAGAAGATCCCTTCAGAAAATGAACTTACTAAAGCCTTAAATGTGAGCAGAATAACAATCAGAGAAGCTATTCAAAAGCTTGCCGCTATGGATTTGGTTGAATCATATCATGGGAAGGGTACATATGTTAAGGAGTTTACTACCAGTAATTATTTAAAGTCATTAACTCCGATGATTCTGCTTTCACGTGATGATTTGAAGTATATAATTGAATATCGTAGAATTCTGGAAGTTGGTATTATCGAACTTTTTATGAAGAATGTGAATGATAAATACATAAAAAGACTGGAAAACGATCTTATGAATATGATAGCTTACAAGCACGACCTGAATAAATACCAACAATACGATATGGATTTTCATATTACATTATATGAAATGACACATAACCCGTTTATTATAAAAGTAACCAATATGATTCGTGACATATTAGATTCGGAGATGAAAACAGCCATAACCGATAAAGGTGCAGAAGCAGGAATTACCTTCCATACCAATATTTTGAATTTTATAAAGCAAAATGATATCGAAGGTCTTGTCAAGGAAACTAATAAGTTGTTTGATGCAATACTGAGGGATCTTGATGAAGAAAACAACTAAATATATAAAATATTATGGGTAAATTCATTATCAATACATGCGTTATGCTGTGCTGTGCAGGGAATATGAAGGTTACCATAATATTTTAATATAACTTGTAATATGACTTACATATTACAATAATTCTTAACTTTATATTTAGGAGGATAAATATGGGCAAAGCAAAAACAAAAATGACTTTTGTTGAAGGACTGAAGGCTCAATTCACAACCAAATCATTAGTACTGATACCTATAGCAGTTGGTATCAATCTAATCGGAGGATCATTGTGTGCTACATTAAAATTACCTCTTTTCATGGACATGATTGGTACAATTATTACTGCGGTTTTAGCAGGTCCATGGGTAGCAGCATTAGTAGGATTATTGACCAACATATTCCTTGCTATCGTTTCGAATCCGGTATACCTTCCATATGCTCTTGTAAGTATCGGCAGTGGTCTTGTAACCGGATATATGGTTAGAGCCGGATTCTTCAAAAAGGTTTGGGGTGTTGTGCTTACTTGGCTTGCTTGTACACTGGTATCAGTAATTATTGCTTCTACAATCACAATTCTGGTATTTGGTGGCGCTACCGGAGCTACCGGAGCCTCAGTTCTTACTGCAACATTAATTGCAGCAACAAAGAAAATTGTCAGTTCAGTATTCGCATCTTCTATGATTGAAAACCTTGTTGACAGAGGAATTGCATTCTTAATTGCATATGTACTTGTTAAGAAGATCCCTGCAAGATTCCTCAGCCAATATACAGCTTCGGCGACCCGTGACGATGACGAGAGTGATGATGATTAATTTGTAACTATATTAACACAACAGTTACATATCAATTATAGAAATAGTCTGCTGAAAAATAGCTGACTATTTCTATAATAGGAGGTTATTATGGCAAAGGCATATAACAGTTATGTTAAAAGAGACACTTTTATGGAAAACATCAATCCAAATGTGAAGATTTGGGCAATATTCAGTTTTGGACTTAGTGCAATCATTTTCCCCAACATTTATTTGGGACTTGGGCTGATAGTATTTTTGTTCATTTTGGCATTTTTCTCAAAGCTGTTCAAAGGATTTACAAAGATAATGTTAGGGTTTGGTATACCTATTACCCTAATGCTTATATTCATACATGGTTTTTATGGCTCAAAAAATGAAACAATTCTTTATGATTTTGGTCCGGTTCAGTTGGGATTGGAGGGCGTATTACATGCACTAAAAATTGTAAGCTCCTTACTTGTATTTTTGGGAACCTTTTATATTATGAATCATACTACCTATACAGGAAAGTTAGTTGCTTCATTAACAGCCAGCGGAGTAAATCCTAAAGTCGGGTATCTGGTTCTGGCAAGCTTAAATGTTGTTCCTCAGATGCAGAGAAAATTAAGTGTAATACAGGAAGCACAGACAGCAAGAGGTGTTGAGACAAAAGGAAGCTTATGGCATAGATTTAAAGTGTTTGTACCTTTATTGGGACCGGTAGTGCTTTCTTCCCTTACAGATGCACAGGAGAGAGGTATGACACTTGAAACAAGAGGCTTTGGTATTAAGAATGTAAAGCAGACACATTATGTTGAGGTCTCTTATACAAAGACTGATAAGATAATAAAATACATGCTTATAGGTTTCTTTACAGTAACATTAATAATTACGATTCTAATGAGATTATCAGTAATATAGAGACGAGGTGCTGTTTTGAGAGAAGTAGTAGTAAAGGTTGAAGATTTAAAATTCCGTTATAGAGAAGGCAAGAAAAGAGCACTTGACNGTGTAAGCTTTGAGGTATTTAAAGGAGAGTTTTTCTGTATTATTGGTGCTAACGGTTCCGGCAAATCCACCTTATGCAATGCTTTAGTCGGTTTGGTTCCGTATTACTTTACAGGAAATAAAAAAGGCAGTGTGGTTATAGACGGTGTAGATACAGACAATAGTTCTATAGCGGAGTTATCACAGAAAATAGGATTAGTATTCCAAAATCCATTTAATCAATTGTCTTATACTGCCAGTAATGTGGCGGAAGAGCTGGCATATGGATTAGGCAATCATGGTGTTCCCAGAGATGAAATGATAAAAAGAGTAGAATATGTGGCTAAACTGATGAGAATAGACCATATTCTGCATAAGAACCCATTGGAGCTGTCCGGTGGACAGGTACAGAGAGTCGCTTTCGGATCCACATTTATTCTGGAGCCAAACATTCTTGTTCTGGACGAATGTACTACACAGCTTGACCCTTTGGGCAGTGAAGAGATATTTGATATTGTTAAAGAGTTGAATAAGACCGGCATTACTGTAATTATGGTTGATCATGACATGGAGCGGGTAGCCAGATGTGCTGACCGTATTATGGTATTGGATAAAGGAAAAACCGTATGTATAGATACACCGGATGCAATATTTAGCAATCCGGATATTGTAAATTATAATATTGAAGCACCGGACTATGTTTCAATTTGTAAGGCATTAAAGGAAAGAGGCTATTACAGCGGTGATTATAAAATAACCGAAGAGCCGACGGTTGAAGTTGTAAAGGAGGCACTGGTCAAATGAGAATAGAGCTTATAAGTCTGGGGCATGTGTACCCCACTGGTGACGAGGCATTAAAGGGTGTTGACCTAGTGATTGAAGGAACAGAGCCGGTTGCGATTATCGGACAAAACGGAGCAGGTAAAACAACATTGGTTAAGCATTTCAACGGTATACTTAGACCTACCTCCGGTCAGGTTTTGATTAATGGTGAGGATATTAACAATCGCTCAACTGCACAGTGGTCAAGAGACGTAGGCTATGTGTTTCAAAATCCTGATGATCAGATATTCCTTGAAACCATTCGTAAAGAATTCGAGTTTGGACCCAAGCAAATCGGCATGCCGGAGGAAAAAATCAAAGAACAGATGGACTTTGTATCAGAGCTTTGCCTGTTGAAGGATAAATTGGATTTACATCCATTTGACCTTACATTGACTGAGAAGAAGTTTTGTACTATCGGTTCCATTATAATGATGGACCCGAAGGTTATTATCTTTGATGAGCCAACCTGCGGGCAGGATGTCGAAGGTAACAAGAGATTGAAAAACATTGTAAAGACGCTTCAGGATATGGGCAAGCTGTGCATAACCATATCTCATGATATGAAATTTGTTGTTGAGAATTTCAGGCACGTTATTGTTATGTGCAAGGGCAAGGTTTTATTGGACGGAGACTCAAAAGAGGTATTCTCTCAGGTGGATAAATTAAAGCAGAGCTTTGTTTCTCCCCCGCCAATTACCCGTGTAGCCCAGAAAGCAGGTTTTAAAGAAACAGTGTTTAATATAGATGAGTTTATGCGGGAATTTGATAACAGGAAGGAGAAATAAATATGGCAAATGTAATTATTCAAATCTATGGAATCAGAACGATTGAAGATGCAAGAATGGTTATTGACATGGGAGCCCACCACATAGGTGTATCATACGGAAAGATAAAACGTACTCCGGGACAGCTTACATGTGAACAGGCAAAAGAAATATTCGAAGGGGTGCAGCCTCATGCCATAAAGGTCGGACTTACGGTAGCTTATGATATTGATGAAATATCAGGGAATCTGGAATTCGTACTTCCTGATATTCTTCATTTATCAGGTGACATTGAAGGTATTTCACCTGAAAATGTTCAGGTACTAAGAGACCGTTTCCCCGGATTAAAGATTATGCAGGCACTGCCGGTATATCCGGGCGTCCCTTTAGAGGAGCAAAAGGTTTTTGATTTAGTAAAAAGATATGAAGAAACAACAGATTTCTGGCTTATTGATACTAAGATTGAAGGTTCTACAGATATCGGTGCAACCGGTGTTACTCATGATCTTGAGGTTGACAAAGCGATTATCAAAAGTACCAGCAAGCCTTGTATTATAGCAGGTGGTTTGGATGCATCCAATGTTGCTCATGCTATTCGTGTGACTAATCCATATGGTGTGGATTCCTTTAGCCTTACCAACTTTGACCATCCACAGCCCGGTAGAGGCATTAAGGATCCGGTAAAATGCAAAGCATTTATAGAGGCGGCTTTAAATGCATAAAGTAATTGTTGTTGGTGATGCAGTAGTAGATATAATTGTTCCTTATCCGAAATTATTAAATGAAGAAAGAACAAGAGTAGAATATCCCGTACCCTGTATTCAGGGCGGCGGAACAGCTGCCAATACTGCGGTAGCACTTAGCAGATTAGAAATCCCCACCGGCTTTATAGGAACTATTGGCGATGACCAGTATGGAAGATATATTGTCAGGGATTTTAAGAATGAATGTATAGATACGGAACAATTAATAATTGAATCTGATCTGAATACTGTCGGTGTGTTCGCTTTTATTGACGAAACCGGTGAGAGATATCTTTGGGGATGGCCAAGAGTAGATCAGGCTTTTAAAGTATTAGATATGAGTAAAATTAATATGGAAACCATACATAACGCCTCCTGGATTCATTCCTCAGGTATGGCAATCGTACATGACACATCTGCAAGATCATCAATTATTCGAATTTTCAAGGAAGCATATAAACGGGGAATTCCAACATCCTTTGATCTGAATTTGAGAGTAGACCAAGGCAGTCTTGACGAAAAATATAAAGAAGCTGTGCTGGAGGTTATAAAATACAGCAGCTATGTACTTGGGTCTGCAGACGAGGAATTCAGATATCTGGGTGACAGTGAAGATCCCATAGAAAATGCCAGAGCATTTGTGAATAATAACAGAACTGTTATCGCAAGGCTTGGTAAGCAGGGCTCTTATGGATTATCTGTGGATGAAGAGGTTATTGCTGAAGCTTTTAATGTGGAGGTAGTAGATACGGTTGGTGCCGGAGATGTATATAATGCCGGATTTATAGCTGCGGTTCTGCAAGGCTGCAGCCTAAAGGACAGCCTGATTATTGGCAATGCTGTATCCGGATATACAGTGGGGCAAAAGGGTGCCAGAAATTGTCCTCATAAGGACGAGCTTAATGTTTTTCTGAAAAAACATAACAGCGATGTTGCGGCAGGTTGGTAATAGATATTTCATATAGGAAAAGAATGTGAGGTGCAGGATGAAAAAGGTTATTCTTGACTGTGATCCCGGACATGATGATGCATTTGCAATTATGTTGGCAGTACAGCATTTGGATGTTTTAGGAATTACGACAATAGGTGGTAATTGTACATTGGAAAATGTTACTAAGAATGCACTTAAGATATTGGAGGTGCTAGACAAAACGGACATCCCGGTTTATGCCGGACATGAAGGACCTATGGTTGCTCCTTTGGTTACAGCACCGCAATTTCACGGAGAGACAGGGCTTGACGGACCTGATTTACCGGAGCCGAAAATAAAAGCAAAGAAAAAGCATGCTGTTGATTTCATAATAGAAACTGTTATGAACACGGATGATGTTACTCTTATTGCTACAGGTCCATTAACCAATATAGCCGAAGCCATCAGCAGAGAGCCAAGAGTTGCAGAAAGGGCTAAAGAAATATATATTATGGGCGGTTCGGTTACATTCGGCAATTGGACTCCTGCAGCGGAATTTAACATATTCGTGGATCCGGAGGCTGCATACAGGGTATTTAACTCAGGTCTGCTTGTAAATATGTGTGGTATAAATCTTACCAGACAATGCTGTCTGACATTTGAGCATATGCAGAAATTCAGAGAAATCGGAACCAAGGCAGCTAATCTGGCAGCTGATTTATTGGAGTTCTTTATAGGTTCTTCGGTTAGTGTGTCTAAGTTAACCGGTGCAAACCTTCATGATGCATGTCCTGTTGCATGGATAATAAACCCAAAATTAATAAAAGCGGTTCCTATGCATATAGATATTGAACTTAAGGGTGAGTATACCCGGGGTATGACAGTATGCGACTATCGTCATCTCAGAGGTACGGAACCTCATATAGATTTATACAGAACTCCCACTATGGAGCCAAGGGGAGAAGCCCCTAACGCTCAGGGAGCATTGGAATTGGATTTTGAAAGATTTATGGATCTGCTTTATGAAACGTTAAAGAATTACAATTAATATACAGCCTATGAACAAAATACTATGGTTCATAGGCTTCCGACTATAATAGTAAATGACGAATTTGAGGAATTTATATGAAGAACAAAGCCAAACAACATAAATATACAACTTTGGGTATTATAACAATAATAATCTGGGGAACAAGTGCCGCGTTTACGAGGAACCTAAGCACAGGAATAGGAGCCTATACAGCCGCTTCCATAGTAAATATTATCGGAGGTATTGCGGTTCTCATCGGTCAGACCATAAACAAAATGGGAACGAAGGATTTCAGGAAGGTTACTAAATTGTATTGGCCGGTATGCGGTGGACTGTTTATTGTTTATACTGCCACATCGTATGTATCTATGAGTATAGTAACCGGTGAAGAAGCAGTAATGACATTGGTATTGATAAGGTTTCTGTGGCCTTTATTTACACTTATTTTAACAATACCTATTTTGCATCAAAAGGCTTCCCCGTGGTTAATATTCGGAATACTCATCAGCTTTATCGGAATAACTGTTGCTAATATGGGTAATAACGGAATAGGACTGGGAAGCATAATTGCCAATTTTTTGTACGGTGAAAATTTAACGGCATACATACTGGGATTTATCGTATCTCTTTCTTGGGGATTATATACGAATTTTACGAAGAAATTTATAAAATCTATGGATGTGGATGGTTCGGGCATCTTTATGCTGTTATCGGGTTTGCTTCTGGGAGTGATTTCATTTTGGATGGATGAGCCAAGAGCTTTTTCACCGAGCTTGATGGGTCAGATCATATATGCTTCAATTATTGTATCCAGCCTTGCGAATGTAATGTGGAATCTTTCTATTAGGAAAGGAAATATACTTATTGTTGTTTTGATTTCTAACTTTTTACCTATTATTTCAATAATAATAACCGCTATATTGCTTGGATATAAAATGACCATTCCTCATATAGTCGGGGCGTTATTGGTAGTAATAGGAACAATCTGGAGTAAAAAATGCCTGTAGATTTGAAAGGTTGTAATGATGATTTATAATGCGGCGGTTTTTGATTTTGACGGCACAATTGCATACACATCTAAGGATGTCTGGAGCTCTGTTGAATATGCCGCAAAATGTGTTGGCAGTATTGTTCCTCAGGCGGTAAGGTGCGATGACAGTAATCTGGGACTTGGCACGTTTGAGCTTTTTAATAAACTTCAACCGGTACCGCCTATATCAGATTATGATAAGTTTGATAAGGAGATAACCGTACATTATAGGACGGTCAGTATGTATCATGATACCTGTCTGTATCACGGAATAGAAGATTTTATTCAGATGCTTATTAGTAGGAGTATACCCAGATATATAGTTACATTGAAACCTAAGGAGCCGCTTGAACGAATCCTTAAGATTAAAAATTGGGGACATATGTTTGACGGATGGTATACCCCGGATTATTTTGACGGGTGTATCTGTACCAAGGAAGAGTTGCTTAGGATATTGCTCGACACCAAGCTTCAGAACTACAGATGCGTATATATCGGTGACAGCTATACGGATGTGATAGCCGCAAGGAAGAACCATATAGATTCCATAGGAGTGACCTATGGGGACGGCGATACAGATAAGCTTGTTAATCAGAAACCAACATATATATTTAATAATATAAGCGAAGCAGTGAGTCTGTTTTTATAGAATCATTAATGAAATGGAGAAAAATATGCTGAATAATTTTGATTTCTGTGTGTATACAAATTTTATATTTGGTAAAGATGTACATGAAAGATTAGGGAAAGAAATTCGAAATATGAACATAAACTCGGTTTTAATACACCATGATAATGGTATGTATCTGAATAATAATAACTTTTTGATAAATATTAAGAATGATCTGAAAGATAACGGTATAAAGGTATATGAATTAGGCGGTGTGCTTTCGAATCCAAGGCTTAGCCTTGTATATGACGGAGTTAAACTGGTAAAGAGGGAGAATATAACCTTTATACTGGCTATCGGAGGCGGGAGTGTAATCGACTCAGCAAAGGCTATAAGTGCCGGCGCCATGTATAATGGAGATGTATGGGATTTCTTTTCCAAGGGGAAAAGCATAGAGCAGGCTCTGCCCATTGGTGTAATACTTACCAATCCTGCTACAGGAAGTGAATCCGGTGCGGTATCTGTAATCAATAATGAGAAATTGGGTCAAAAATATATGGCTATCTCTCCGTTAATCAGACCCAAGATTGTATTTATGAACCCGGAGCTGACCTATTCGCTTCCTAAATTTCATACGGCTTGTGGTATTGTAGATATGTTCTCCCATGTCTGTGAGCGTTATTTTACTCCGGAGGATGAAATAGGCGTGATAGACCGTATGGCTGAGGGCATACTAAAAACCATAGTCGATATAGGACCAAAGGTTCTAAAGCAGCCTGACTGCTATGAATACCGGGCAGAAATCATGTGGATTGGAACTATTGCACACAACAATACGGTAGGTGTGGGAAGAACCCAGGACTGGGCAACTCATGAAATAGCTAATGAATTAAGTGCATTGTATGATACACCCCATGGTGTGACTTTATCTATAATCATGCCATCCTGGATGCGATATACATATAAAAAGAAGCCGGAGCGTTTTGCCCGTTTTGCCAATCAGGTGTTTGACATACCATGGGATGGACAGGATACGGAAGTAGCGGCAATGAAGGGCATAATTGCCACAGAAGAATTCTTCCGCAGTCTGGGTATGCCGACTTCATTCCACGAATATAATATCCCTACAAACGAAATAGATAAAATGCTGGACCGTATTTTATTCAGAGGTGACGATAATACTATCGGAGGAATGGTTCCCCTAAATCGTAAGGATGTTCAGGCAATTTATGAAATGGCTTTCTGATATTCTATAATCTTATTAATATAGCGGCTGCAGACGATGATTACATTTTTGCAGCCGTCTTTTTTTAATTACCGGAGATAGATGCTGTCATCCTCTTTATCATAGACTGAAATAGTGATGGAACTGATTATTCGGTTATCATCCTTACTAACCTTAAAATTAACACTTACATGATTTTGCTTATATAAAATAAAATCAACATCGTCATCAAAATTTATTTCATGTTGGGTAAAACCCTTATCTTCAATAACTGTTTTTGCATCATTGAATCTTTGTCCTACTGTTATACCGTATAAATGATATGGGGGTTTGGAAATGCATATATTTGCAAGTCGATAATCATTGCTATTATATGGATAACTGAAATAAATTCCATCAATTCCATCTGGTGCTTCTTCTGAAAAATTAGGTAGGATATCAGAAGTTTTATAGGGTTGGCTTTTACCCACGGTTTTGTCTGAATATTCTAGTAGCTTTAAACCACCAAAGTCACTTTTCTGATTAACAACCTCAACTAATGCTAAGGTTTCTTCATATTCTTTATAATCTTTCTTCCTTTTTTTCATTTTATTATTCTCCATAGCAAATATGCATCCTATAATACATACAATTAGTATTACTGCTGATAGAATAGTAATTAATATGCTTTGCTTCATCATTTAATCTCCTTAATTAGATGGTCTGGATACGGCT
>JGI24709J26583_10000859_pt1 | contig 25753 bp, 20 predicted proteins | sample BioPla2DNA1_FD_26583 | JGI IMG/M metagenome (IMG submission 26583) | reverse complement strand
TACCGTTGAGCCTATAGCTGTCGTATATCGGTGGTATGCATGGTACTTACTTGCTTATTCTACTGTGAAGAATGATTACAGAACCTACAAGCTTATTAGGATGAGAAATGCTGAAATAGTTAATGCTGTTTTTACAAAGGAGCATAAAAATGCAGAAATCATATTGAGAGACAAGGACAAACAGATGCCTCAGAAACATACTGAAATAACTGTTCGCTGCAAATCTGAGGCACGATCTAAAGCTATTGAATATTTAAATGGGGAAATAATATGCGAATATGATAATGGTGATTGTGACATGACATTATATGTTATCGAAAATGAACACTTCTGGTTTGGAACACTGTTATCGCTGGGAGATGGGATTGAGATTATAGCACCGGAGCATATCAGGCATCGTGTACTTGAAGCGGCGAAAAAAATTATTTCGTTGTATCAAAAACTATGACATATGGTTGTCGCAATTCTCGCGTTATAATTGATGTATAAAATAACGGAGGTGCCTTATGACGATACAGGATATTAAAGAAAGTTACGGGATTTGCGGCTTGGTTTGCTCACTTTGCAGCTATAACACAAACTGTTCAGGCTGTAAATGCAAAAAAGAAGATTGTGAGATTACATATCACAGAGCAGACAAACTTGCTGGCGATTACGATAGGTGCAAGACCATGGAAGACGTTATTGACTTGCTTAAAAATGGCAAGCCCAACCCATATGATATCTGTCCAACTTATGAAAGTAAAAGCTTTATACTACGGCTGGTGTCGCTAAGCGATGCCGCTAATCTGCTTTTATGTTACAGTAATCCTGAAGCGCAAGCAATATTCAATTCAGACAATTGTACAAGTGACTTTTGCTATTCAACCCTTGATGAAATGAAAAGGTGTATTGAAGGTTGGCTTGATTCATACAATAAGAAATATTTTGTTCGATTTAGTATAATAGATAAGCAAAATGATAAAGTAGTTGGTACGGTTGAGATTTTCGGTAGTGATNAAAATGGTTATAGCGTACTTCGTATAGACATACATCCACAGTATGAAAAGGAAGAGTATCTTGGCGAATTATTCTGTATAGCAGACAGTTTCTTTCATGACTTCGGTTGTTACAGAATTGTCACGAAGGCTATTAACAAGGCAACTGAGCGTATCTTAGCATTGATGAATCACGGCTACGTCTATTATCCCGTTAANGCTGAATGGGAGCGTGAGAATTACTACATAAAAAGACGTTCCTGATGTAAGTGGCCAAACCAGGAATCAACTCACTGATAAAGCAGGTAATCATTTGCCAGAAAGACAAGAGGAATGCCATTGAGATATCCAGATTTGCGAGATAGCGACCTTAACGATCCTAAGCAGAAAAAATCTTAATAGTTTTGCTAAAGTGGCAGTGAGATATATAAGTGTAAACTAGAGATAATATTGAGAAACAAACAAATGATTTTAGGGGGTACAAAAAATGGTTGAATCAAGATATGGCATCTTATGCAGTGAATGTAACTATAAATTAAGAAGTGAATGTGAAGGCTGTACTGATATAGAAAATCCTTTTTGGGGTAAATGTGATGTTAGTATATAACTATTTGTATATTTGATTGTTTGGAACCTTGTTTTTGTGTTTTGCCAACCATATAAAGTAAAAAACAATAACATCGGGCCTGCTAAGTAAGTTAAATAATGGAGAGATATATAATGGATACAAATGAAAGCAAAATAGAAGTAAATAAGCTGGCATGGGGTAAACTTGCAGAAGACCACTACAAGCATTATAAGGCACTATTAAGTAGAGAGGATTTCAAACTAAACCCTATAGTAGAAGAAGAAATAGGAGATGTACGTGGTAAAAGAATTCTACACCTACAATGTAATACTGGGGCAGACTCAATTCATTTAGCACGAAAAGGCGCTATAGTCACTGGTGTAGACCTAGTCCCTGAGAATATTTATTATGCTAAAAAGTTAGCTGAAGACTTTGAACTAAGTAACCTTGAGTTTGTTGAATCGGATGTATTAAAGTTAATGGATGTTCACCAAGGTGAGTATGACATAGTAATGACTACTGACGGTGTACTTGGTTGGTTACCAGATTTAAATAGATGGGGAAAGACAGTATCATATTTCCTTAAGAAAGATGGATTTTTCTATTTGCATGACTCTCATCCTTTTATGATGATTTTTGACGAGGGCCAATTACCTCACGGGAATTTAGTGCCGAAGTATCCTTACTTCAATATGACAGCTGATCTAGATACATCAATTGGAGGTTATGCATCTGAAACTAAGCAAGCAGAAAATTACTTTTGGGGACATCAGCTAAGTACAATAATAAATGGACTTCTATATGGGGGTCTGTATGTAACTTTCTTCAAAGANTATGACCGATGTGTTCCTGGAATGGCTGGAAGCGCAATCGATACAAATGGATTTGCTTACTATCCAGAATTAGAGGGTAAACTACCATTAGTATTCAGCTTAATGGCACAGAAGAAATCATAAATCTGGGAGACTGGAGTCCGAATTCAACTCTAATTATATCGAGGGAAAGAAGGTAATTCAAAACTTAAACATAGAAAATAGTCGACTATACTGTGCACAGATTGTCGGATGGGTAAGCGTATCCTTTGATAATATTGATAGGTAATTGCGAAACGGTACTTTCTTTATGAGCTAGTGCAAGTTTGGCAAGGACCACAAGCAGGTACTCTGAGACCGTCGGTACTTAGCTGCCGTACTTTGGTAGCTTATGTACCGCTACGAGGCGAAGGTAGCGAAAGCGTGCCTGCAGTGGTTTGCTAAACTTGCACAAGAAACAAGGATTTCGTAAGTTTTGCAATTGCCTAATGTGGTTTTATGCCAAAGCACTTTACTCATAACATACAATTTGCTTAATAGGTAATATTTATAAGACCTGCTGTTGGCCTAGTTGGTGTTATGTTCTTGCATTTTAATGTATCTCCTAAAAACAATATTTTTATAGTCAACATGCTTCAAAATATAAGATTTAAAAATAACAATAAAAAAAGGCAGAGTATGACCGCCTAATATAAATGCAACTGGCTGTCATATGAAAAACATTTAGACCCTATAGCTTTGCGTCATAGGCTTTCACCTACTTTGCCAAAAATATTTTATTGACTAAAAATACTTTAAGTTAACTGATTATTCTAATTATAAAATTTTTATTAAATTTTATAAAATAATAGATATAGCATAATTTATAAAATTTGTCAATGCATGTCGACTTATTTGTTTGTTTTTAACAGTATTCAAAAATAAAAAATGGAAATAGAACATAAAAGTACTAAAAGTTCAGAAAACATGGATGTTTATGTGTAAAAATAGAAATATAGACAAAAATTTTAAAAAATTTGTATTTTAATGTTTTCATAAATTACATTATATGGTATAGTTAGGAAAATACACCAAATATCTGCGAAAATTATTAAACAAGAAATTAGAGCTTATATTATGTTTGTAATGATAGGAGTGCGAAGTGAAGAAATATAATATTGAAAAACAACATTTGAAAGGTAAGTATCATGCTATAGAAAGAATCATTTTATTGTTAGATAAGGGCAGCTTCAGAGAAATTGGTTCAGGTATCCTAAATTATGGATATGATTCTTCGGATGAAATAATTGAATATGATGGAGTAATCACAGGAACTGGTAAGGTTTGTGGAAAGCCNATATATGTTTTTTCGCAAGATTTTAGTATAAAAGGAGGAACGCTGGGCTTACGACATGCAAAGAAGATTGCTCATCTAATTGAAATGGCAATTAAATCCAGATGTCCAATCGTTGGTATTTTTGACTCAGGTGGAGCGAGAATTGATGAGGGGATTAATGCATTAGCTGGTTGTGGTGANATGATGTATTTTAATACTTTAGCTTCTGGAGTAATCCCGCAAATTTCAGTTGTAGTGGGACCATGTGCTGGTGCTGCGGCATATTCGCCAGCTATTACAGACTTTGTGTTTGTTGTTGATAACATTGGTTGCATGTTTATTACTGGTGCCGATGTTGTAAAAAGTGTTACGGGTGAGGAATGTAGCTTGCAAGAATTGGGTTCTGCAAGTGTACATAGCATATCATCAGGTGTAGCCCATTTTAGGTTTGAAAGGGAAAAAGAATGTTTTAGTTCAGTACGACAACTATTAGACATATTACCTTCATCCTATACTCAAAAACTTGATTGTAGCTCTCTGACTTACTTTGATAATACTGTCATAGACATCCATGAATTNGTTCCCAATGATTCTAGAAAAGTTTATGATATGATTGGGTTGATTAATAAGATTGTAGATGAGGGAAGCTTCATTGAAGTACATAGGGAATTTGCCACAAATATGGTTACAGGTTTTGCAAAACTTAGTAATATTACAATTGGAATAGTATCCAATCAACCCTGTGTAAATTCCGGTAGCATTGACTGTGATTCAAGTGACAAGGCTGCAAGGTTTGTAAGATTTTGTGATGCATTCAATATTCCAATTGTCACTTTAGTAGATACGCCAGGTTATTTACCCGGTATAGATCAAGAACATCAAGGGATAATACGTCACGGAGCTAAATTGCTATTTGCATATTCTGAGGCTACTGTTCCTAAAGTAACAGTAATTATTAGAAAAGCATATGGGGGAGCTTATATTGCTATGGGAAGCAGGCATTTAGGAAGTGATTTTNTCTATGCTTGGCCAAATGCAGAAATTGCTGTAATGGGGCCTGAAAGTGCAGTATCAGTAATCTATAAGAAAGAGTCCGCTAGTATGTGTGAGAATGACAAGGATATTTTTATTAAGGAAAAGGTGGACGAGTATTCAAGGAAGTATCTAAATGCTGATATTGCAGTTAAAGAAGGTTATGTGGATGAGCTTATTAATCCTAGTAATACAAGAAGGCGGATTTTCGATGATCTTATAAGCTTAAGCAATAAAAATGATTATACGAGGCCAAAGAAAAAACATAGTAACATACCATTATAATGTGATTTTGTTATAGCGATTTACATATTAAGAGAATCTGGGTAGGTACTTATAAAAATTGTACTACTAAAACTGATGCTAATATTATCTTTTTGTTAAGCGGAGGGAAGGAATAAATAATGAAAATAGGTATTACTGAGACGATTTTAAGAGATGCAAATCAATCATTAGTTGCTACACGCATGCCTCTTGATAGTTTTGAACCTATCCTAAATCGTATGGATAAGGCAGGTTACTATTCAATCGAATGTTGGGGAGGAGCGGTATTTGACTCTTGCCTAAGATATTTAAATGAGGACCCATGGGAGCGATTGAAGATAATTCGTAAGCATATGCCTAATAGTAAATTGCAAATGCTATTAAGGGGACAAAGCTTATTAGGCTATAGGCATTATTCAGATGATGTAGTTCGGAAATTTATCTTTAATTCTGTTGAAAAAGGTATCGATATTATTAGAATCTTTGATGCCTTAAATGATATTAAAAATATTGAAGTCGCAGTAGAAGAGACGCTAAGGTGTGGGGCAGAGCCTTCATGTGCTATTTCATATACAGTTAGTCCAGTTCATGATATTGATGGTTACCTTTCTTTGGCAAAAAGTATGGAGAGTATAGGTGCAAGTTCAATTTGTATAAAAGATATGTCTGGTATTTTGACACCTGATATTGCATTTGAATTGATAAGTAGGCTAAAAAGTACTGTGAAGCTACCAATCGTCTTACACTCTCATTGCACAACTGGTATGGCATACATGTCATATTTAAAGGCTATAGAGGCTGGNGTTGATGTTATAGATACTGCGGTTTCTAGTTTTTCTGGAGGTACATCCCAGCCAGCAACAGAGGTAATGATAAAGGTGATTCAGGATCACCATAATGAGTGTCATGTTAATACTCAAGTGGTAAAAGAAATAAATGAGCATTTTTCGAAGGTAAAAAAGGATTTTATAGATTCTGGGATTCTTGATACTCGAGTGTTAGAATGTATTCCGACTACACTTATAGATCAAATTCCTGGAGGAATGTATTCGAATTTGATATCTCAGATGAAAAATGAAGATATATTAGACCGGTTTGATGAGGTATTAGAAGAAATACCACAAGTGAGAAAAGACCTAGGTTTTCCACCTTTAGTTACTCCGATAAGTCAGATGGTCGGAANACAATCAATAATGAATGTATTAACTGGTAAAAGATATCAAACTGTTATAAAGGAAACACATAATTACTTTCTGGGTGAATATGGTAGGCCTCCTGGAAAGGTAAACGAAGAACTTATGATAAGGCTGGTTGGACAAAAGGAATTTGCTAATAAAAGATTATCGAAAGAAATGGAGCCACAATATAAGTTANCAAAGGAAAAATACGCAGATAAGAATTATGGTAGAAGTGATTTGTTGTCATTAATATTATTTCCTGAATTGACTAGAGAGTTTATTAAGAAAAGGGACAGTGATAACTTATATTTAGGCATATATAAAGTTAAAAAGGTTGAACAAGTGGAAAGCGTAAAAAAATATAAAAAGATTGACGTTGAGGATAAATTAAAAGCTGTACTAATNGCAATTATGTCCAATTACTTAGATAAACCAGTTTCTAATATTGATTTAGATGAAATATATGTGATGAGATAGGAGATAGGTTATATGGAGTATGTAATAGAGTTAAATAAGAAAAAATACATAGTTAAAATATCTGANTCTTCTTATGTACAAAGCTGTAATGAGGTAAGTACAACTATAGATGATAATAAAATTTATGATGTAGATGATATTCCTGATCTTAATTTTTTTAACGATAATGCAAATAATTATGGANCTATGATACAGAAATTAAATATGCCAGGAAGAATAGTTGATATATTGGTAGAAGAGGGAGATTTTATTAAAGAGGGATCCCCGATTATAGTTCTGGAATCCATGAAGATGGAAAGTGAGATATATTCAAAATTTACAGGCAAGATTGATAAAATATATATGAGAAAGGGCGATAGAGTAAAAGCAGGTGATGATTTATTAAGTGTTATAGTAGGAGATAATCATAAATAATTGTAGCTATTGTTAAAAACATGGTATCTGGATATAGAAGTTGTCAAATCATCGCAAATATTATATGATAGGCTAATTAGTAAGCATATATATTTTTTACATTGGAGGAAACGATGATTCAGACAGAAAAATTCTATAAATTTTTAGACAACTCAACATCACCATTTTATGTAGTAAAGAATACTAGTGAGATTCTGGACAGAGCAGGCTTTAAGTGTTTATCCTTTGAAGAACCTTGGAATTTACAAAAGGCAGGTTCCTACTATATAAAATTATACGATACAGCTCTATTTGCTTTTAGGCTAGGTAAGTCGCTTAGTGAGGATATGATTCTGCGGATAGCCGCTGCCCATACGGATTTTCCATCCTTTCGAATAAAACCAAATCCAGAGATGAGAGAAAAGGGCTATATTAGACTGAATACAGAAAGCTATGGAGGAATGGTCCTATCTAGTTGGTTTGACCGACCATTATCGGTATCCGGAAAGGTATCACTAAGGAGCCAGCATCTTTTCAAACCAAAAGAAGTGTTGGTTGATATTAAGAAGCCTTTGATGGTCATACCTAATCTTGCAATTCATCTCAACCGGAAAGTGAATTATGGTGTGGAGATAAATAAGCAGAAGGATGTGCTTCCTATAATGGGTACGGCAGATGAAGATATACATAATTACTTTAAAAATCATTTGGCTAGGCATTTGGATGTTTCAGCGGATGATATTCTGGATTATGATTTATTTATCTATAATTTGGATAAAGCTTGCACAGTTGGTGCTTCGGATGAATTTATCTGTGCACCGAGGCTGGATGACCTATCTTCTGTGTATGCCCTGATTCAAGGGATTATCAGCCAAGTAAATGATAATGACATCCATATGATTTGCCTGTTTGATAATGAGGAGATTGGAAATCGAACAAAGCAGGGAAGTGCATCTTTATTTATTACCATGTTGCTTGAAAAGATATTTCAANCCTTAGGAAAGAGTCGAATGGAGTTATATGAAGCGGTCCATAGAAGCTTAATTCTTTCCGTAGATGTAGCACAAGCTTATCATCCCAATTATGGGACAAAATTTGATCCAACCAACACGGCAGAGCTTAATAAAGGCATTGCTTTTAAGATAGATACAGCCCAGCGATATGCATATGATACTGGAGCAATTGCAATTCTTCAGCAGTTATGTGAGGAATATAAAATTCCTTACCAGAAGTTTGTCAACCGGTCAGATGCAACTGCAGGTGGCACCATGGGGCCAGTTATATCAACACAGTTGCCAGCCAGGACTGTTGATATAGGAGTACCTCTTCTGGCTATGCATTCTGCTGTGGAAACAATGGGAGCAAAAGATTTAGATAGTTTAATTCGATTGATGGAAGCATTCTTTACTGCTGAACGTTAAGACATCTTACTTTTAATATGTATTCAAAAAACCTGGTTAGAGATATTAACTCGAGCTAGGTTTTTATATATAGTGATTGAGATAAATTCATTTTTAAAAAAATTTTGCACACATTTAATGCAAGTTTAATGTAATACTTAACACAAAGCATTTGAAACAAGCATTTAAATGTATTAAGATAGGACTAAATGTGAATTTATATGGAGGTTACTATGAAAAAGAAGATAATAATTATATCGTCTATTCTAGTTGCTTTTATTTTTATCGGAGTGCTTATGACAAGGACATCGATAATGTGGGATAAGGAACTAGAGAATATTGAAGGAGAGGTGTATGTATCTGATACCCATGGATTATCCATTAATCTTAAGGTTAAGGATTTGTTTTTTGACGAAGAAAAATTAGAAGTTTTTATAAATGATAAACCTGTCAAAACTGGTATAGAGCTTTCGACACAGCTTAATGGATTTGGTACATATAAGTTGGAGGCTCGTTACAAAAAGCATCACATATCCAAAGAGTTTACCCTTGTAAAAAATTATGAGGGATCAGAATCAATTGACCGAGTTACAGCACTTCTATTCGATAACTCAGAGGATTATTATGAAATGCTTGATACTGATGGTGATGGTATAACTGATATGGAAGAGTTAAATGTCTATGGGACTGATCCTTACAATATGGATACTGATGGTGACGGATACCATGACCTTACTGAGTTGATTCTAGGCTTGAATCCACTTGAAAAGGATGACATTAGTAAGGCACGGACCCACACTATCACACATGAAGATTATGACCTGGTACTAAAGGGTTATGGTAATATAGTTGATGTCTTTCTTGACAAAGTACAAGTAAAAGAGCTTGAGCAAAGTGACTTCCTTATTGGAGATGTTCTTCAGTTATCATCCTCAGTGAAATTTGATAAAGTAGCTGGAAATGATTCGGTTATAAAATCTGCCAGGGTTAGATTTAGCCTGGATAATGTAGACTCTCCTGAAGATGTGGGTGTATTTGAATATGACAGGAAATCTGGTATGATATCATGGCTCGAATCTAATATAGATGCTAAAAAAAACACCATAGATGTATATGTTGATAATTTTCAGGTATTTGGACTGGCCTACTTAAGTAAAAAACCCGACCAGATAAAAACAGAGATAGCTTTGGTTATAGATAACTCAGGCTCTATGTTTTCAGAAGAGTATGTACGAGGTGAAGCTTCTGATCCCCCTTCTCCTGATTTTGGTAATGACATTGAATTTAATAGGCTGAACCTAATGGAAGCGTTATTAGGTGAACTTGATGGAGATAAATTTAGATTTTCTGTAGGAGCATTTCAAAGCTCATATCATCAAGTTACTGAAATGACCGATTCTAAAGAAACCGTTTTGGAAAGTTTAGAAAGATTAAAGACAGAGTATCAGAACTTTGATGGCANAGTTGTTGAGGGAGCTGTAAAAGCTGGACTAAGGGAATTTTCACATAACAAGTTCAATAAGAAATATATGATTTTACTAACTGACGGTTATACTGTATCTAGCTTGTTTACTTATGTTCCNAACTTAGAGGATATACTAGAAACTGCAAATGAAAAAAATGTAGAGATAATTACTATTGGCCTTGGAGACTGTGATGAAGAGTTGCTTAATAAAATATCTTCAGTAACAGATGGTATATATGTCCATGCAGAAGATTCTGATGCTTTGTTAAAGCTTTTGGACAGAATTTTAGCTTCTTTAGATGAACTTGAAATAGATATGGATGGNGACGGTAATAAAGATGCCCAGATGATAGCTGATAGCGGCTTTAAGGCTGAAGTGGATGGCTTTCCATTTGCCAATTTTAGAGATGAAGATTCTCCTACAGGAAACTGTTTTGGATTTTCTCTTACTACGAAACTGATATATGAGAAATCTCTTCCCACCGAACTTGCCGAGACACAGCTAAGGGGCTTGGCTGCATCTTTTTCTGACAATAATATATTAAATGCATATAAGATGGATGATGATAGCATAGAATTAATGAAAAGTAAAAGAACTTATGATATTAAGGTACCCACTTTATTTTTGATTGATAACCCACCATCTGATGATGAACTAAGAAACCCTGAAGAGGGTATAGGTGTTATTGATCCAAAATATAGACAGAGTCTTATTGATATGGGGTATAATATAAAGGTTGTGGATAAAGATGTTGAAGTAGACGGTGTAAAGGTAAAAAAGATTGAAACAGCTAGATTAGATATATGGTCTGAAAAANCCCTTGAAAATGTGCCTGCCACTGAGTTGGATTTTATAAGAATTATTAGTAGAAATCAAAAAGCTCAATTTGATTCCTTACTTAGCCGAGAACTAGGTAATGTAGTTTGGGGAAAGGAAAGAAAACAGACCAAAAAGGATCTAATAGATCCAATGGCTGAGATTCTTGGAAAGGGTAAACCTGCCCTAGTTACAATGGATAGTGCCTATGGAGGTCATGCAGTACTGGTTACAAGTATGGCTTATGATATTAATAATCCCAATATAATTTATCTAACACTGTATGATAGTAATGCACCAGGCCTTAATGTTACTGGAACTTTGGAAAGAGTTGCAGCTACTAAAGAAGGTGAGTTTACAAATAAGTATAAATTCAACTATGAACAAGATGATAAGTTAATCTTTAATACAATTATGCTCAAAGAGATTGAGTTACTTAATGGAGATGAAGTGTTTTATAAACAATAAAACAACATATAACTTCCTAAGTTTAATGGATAATAATGAAAGCTATAATAAAAATAAATTCTTATGACTTCATTTTTTATTATTTAGATAGTTATTGTAGGCCTTTCCATGAAATATTTATTACTTTCGTTTAGCAGTATCTGAATATTCTGTTAATATAGTTACATGNAGGTAACCATTATTATGGGTAGGAATTGAACATGCTGTACTCTTTAAATATATATCCACGTAATATAATAGTATGTATTAGTGTAATGTCTGGCCTATAAGGATATTCCAAAGAAATAATATATAAAAGCCTTTAGACAAAAAATAATCCTCATAGATTAATAGAAATATTAGTCCATGAGGAATTTTCATTTTAATTACTTGTTACTTTCGGTTTTGTCGGTTTTATTTTCTTTAATTTTTTGTTCTTTGATATATTCTTCTAATTCTTTAGGATTTTTATTATATAGTGAGCTATATTCTCTAAGTAGTTCATCTGAATTCCTAATCTCACTTCTACCTAGCAGATAATCAGTTGATACATTAAAGTAATCAGCAAGCTTTATTATAATATCCTGAGGAGGGAATCTTTGCTGTAACTCATAAAAAGAAACCATTTTAGGAGTTAGTCCCAAATAGCTTGATAATTCGCTTTGTGTTATTCCCTTTTCAAGTCTTAATTCTTTAATTCGCTTTCCGAGCATATTGACACCTCTTTTATTTATTGTACGTTGAAAAAAAGGCATTGACAACGTACTAGAAGTACTGTACTATATGTACAGTATCACTTATTAGATTATTATCTTTATATTCATGTCCCCATATATTTTTATATAAATAGATACCTGTATGTGCTATGTAATTTATATCATATACAGGTATCTGTATTTTATGAAACAGGAAAATCTGTTCTGTTACATAAAAAACGGTCTGCTAAGGATATAAAATATGCAAAAAGTCTGTTAGCAAAAAACTTTATAAAAGTTTTATATAAAGTTTATAAAGAAGGGAAATTACTAGTGATTTCATACTCGATTAATTAAGTATTCTGTGGTATTATGTAGGTTGATTTTTATTTTGACATAGTAGATAATTGTGAAACTTGCACAAGAATATAATGCAAAATAACGTTTTGCAATTACCTAATTTGACATAAGAATGAAAGGAAAATAAGACATGCAAGAGACAACAGGGCCTAAGGCTCTTACAGAATACTTATTAAAAATCACCAAAAACAAGGAAAATAAGCCTTACCTTAAATTAATTATACAAGGAATNTTAGCCGGAAGCTACATAGCCATTGGTGCCATAGGTTATTTTAAACTTGCAGGCAGTATTGCAGATCCAGGACTAGCAGCTTTTTTTGCGGCTTTGGTTTTCCCTCTTGGTATTATTGCAGTATTGCAGATGCAAGCAGAACTTTTCACCAGCAATTGCCTGATTATGACTGCTTTATATGCTGGCAAGACAAAGGTTTACAATATTTTAAGAATACTTGCAATGGTTTTACTTGCCAACCTGATAGGAAGTGTTTTTATTTCTTATTTAACAAATGTATCAGGAATTTTTAATGAACAGACTATGGGTTTGGTTTTTGAAAAAGCCATATCAAAGGCACATATGCCCTTTGATAAACTGATATTCAGTAGCATACTCTGTAATATAATAGTATGTACTGGTATGTGTATGGCATACAATACTAAGAATGAAAGTGCTAAGATTATAGTTCTATGGTTAGCGATTACTGTATTCGTTCTTTCAGGGACGGAGCACGTAGTTGCAAATATGTATTATTTATTTACCGCATATTTTGCTGGTGCTGATATAACATTGTTGGAAATAATATATAACTTAGTAGTATCAGGTCTTGGGAACTTTATTGGTGGTGGCCTTATTATTGCAGGGGCCAACTATATAATAGCTAAGTAATAACTATTATTGGTAAAATGAAAGTATAAGATTCCTAGTATATAATTTAATAAAGCTTACATGATTGAGATGCTCCCCTTAAAGGAGACAGTTTATATATTAAAACTGTGTATTTTAAGGAGGAGCTTTTTTATGGAAAAACCATGTATTCAGCTAAAGAAGTGCTTATGACTATAAATTGCAAAAATGGATATAATTTCCTAAAAACACTTAATGTATATAAAGTAAAAAATGGTACAACATAATCTAAATTATGCTTATTAGTAGAAAATAAAGTAAGTGAGATGCTTTATTATAATGATTCCATAATTCACAAAGCGGATAGTTACTATTCGCTTTGTGTTTAGGAGGTTAACATGGAAACAAAGAAAAGTGATATTGAGTATAAAGAACCAAGGAATTGGAAGGAAGAGTCTGATAGACTGGAGTCTTATCATTTCAAAGTGATTGCTGATTCTATGTATGAAAAGTCTAAAAACATTAGTAATGAGAATATAAAATATGCGTTAGAAAAAGCAATGTATTTTCAAAGACAGGCACGCTCAGCCATAATATATGAAGAACACGATTATGAAAGAAAGTATACGGACTTAGCATATATTTATAGTCAGATAGCAATAGAAAAAAATAGCAGAAGAGATGTAGGTGATATACTTAGTCCAAATCAAGCACGTTATCTTCAATACAAAACAAGATATTTGCTAGAGTGGTATAAGACAGATATTGAATCAGCTGAGTATGAAGATAAAATAGACCAGCTATCAATATATTATACTCGAAAGAAAAGCCAAGAGCTGAATACAGATACAATATATGACCCAAGTATATTCTATGATTACATACTTGAATACATATCTGCTGAAGAGAGTAACAAGGATATGTATAATAAATTAGAAACTGTCTTTATGACCTTCTTTAGTGAATTAGAAAAAAACAAATGGACTTTAAGGCTAGCATATAGTACTGATGAAAATCTTATTGAAATATATTATATCTGGTACAAATATTTCAAAAAAGTAGACAAGCAGGAGTTAACAGCTAAAAACGTATATCAAATCTTACGATATGGTTTGTTTTTTTGGAGAAAAGATTAAACCCAAATTAATATAATAAAAGGAGAAAACAATATGGGAATGATAAGTTTTTTATTGTAGAATTTATACTATAATTTAATAGAGCTTAGTGATATAATTATAGGTAGAAGATAAAAGGCTTAGATTGGCTATAAGAATATTGTGTAGCCCTGATGTATTGGAGGGATTATAATGGATAGATTAAGCAAAAAAGATATTAATTCAGGAATACGAATTCGGCTACTACTATTATGCATTATAGTTACTGCTATAGGGTCATCATGCAGTATAATAAATCCTAATAAGAATAGCAATCCTGATATATCTTATGTTGCTAGTATATCTGATGATATAGCTATAGATACTGAGGCAGAAGCTAACATAGAAGAATTGCCCATATCAGAACCTAGTCAAATACTTAAAAACACCCCAACACCCATATTAGATCCAGACCCAAAGCTAGAGATAGCTAAAGATAAAGAACCCACAGAATCAGAAGAATATAATCCGACTGAAGCCCAGACTCAAGAAAATACAGAAGAAAAAAAGCTCACGAAAGCCCAGACTCCGACAAAAACTCCGACAAAAGCAACAGAGGAAAAGTCGACTGTTAGTCCTAAACCTAAGAAAAAGACTGATTCATCCTCTAGTAATGTTACGGCTAATTCGGAATATAGTAAGCAGGCTAATAAGATTATTAATAAGCTTATTACCAAAGATATGAAAGATGTTGAAAAGGTAAAGGCTGTCCATGATTACATAGTTATAAACACCAAGTATGATATAAAAGGTTTGGAGAATGATAATCTACCTGATTCTGCATTTAGTCCANAAGGAGTGTTTGAAAAAGGAAAAGCCGTGTGTCAAGGGTATGCTGAAACATTTCAGCTCTTTATGGAGCTTCTTAATATCGAATCTAAGCTTGTAATAGGTACAGATTTGATTAGCGGTTTGGGACATTCATGGAATATGGTAAGCCTAGATAACAAATGGTACCATATAGATGTTACCTGGGATGATCCTGTACCTGATCAAGGAGAAAATGTTCAGTATAAGTACTTTCTTATCCGAGATGAAGATATAGAAAAGGATCATAAATGGAAGAAAAGTGACTATCCNAAATGTGAAAGCACAGATTATCTTTATTATATTTATTACGATTATATAGTAGATTCTATAGATGATATTGAAGCAAAGTTTATGGACCAATATAATAAGGGTTTGAGGGAAATAACCCTTTTGTATCCAGAGAATGATATGCCTGATTTTGAATTCATGTATGACTATGAATATCTATGGAAGGAAGTTGATGGCGAGCTTAAGCTTAGTTATTCATACTACCCTTTATGGCGCCTAGGCGATTATTATGTATTGACGGTATATATGGAGTAGGTAATAAACATTTACAAATTTGGTCCTATGTCAAATGACATAGGACCAAATTATTGGGATTATTTAAATGGTAGTTCTGGTTTTTTATCGGTGCCATCTGGTGATGCCCATGGAGTATTTAGTGGGTATGGTTTCTTTGGTTCTTCCTTTAGAGGGAAGGGCCAGCATACCTGTTGTTTTTGAAGTAACTTTATGCATAGGTATATAACTGATTTGTCTGTAAATTCTTTAAACTCTTCTTCGTTAGGTAGATGATCAATTGCTCTGCCCTTGTCATTAATATCAGCATCATATATGGCAGACCATTCAAGCTCACAGTAGACTGGTTCATTGAATATCTCGATATTTGACCTGTCGGCTTCTCTGATGTCCTTGCCCATTCTTTTTTCATCGAAGTATCTAGCTACCAAAGCAGGTGGATTTGGTATAATATGTGGTTTGGCTCCACAAAAATCAACCTTGGTATATACTTTGAATGGAACATGAACAGTAGTATCCTTGATAGTACCAGCTATACTGTTGTATTTTGAGCAGGTTTTTGTAGCATATTCAATATTCTTTCGAATATAGCCCTCGATAAATACTTTATTTGTAATAGGAATATATCTACATTGTTGTAAAAATATCTGCTTTTCTATTCTTTTTATCTCATAGGTGGGCTCATTAGTCTAATCTTAGACTCAGAATCAATCTGAATCACAAACTCTGAAAGAACTCTTGGTAGCTTGAAGTCTCCTCCAGGCCAAGGGTAATTTTCAGCACCAGTTAGGGTATCAGATTTCAATACAGCGGCGTCACAATCCTTTTCACACTTACTAGCATATGATTCAGAGCTAACAACTTTAGCACAATTAGATTTGTTATAGTTATCCATACATTACCTCCATATTTATATTTTGAAGCTTTTTTTGCTTCCAATATATAATATTCATTGTGGTAAAAAAATGTGCAGAAATCTGACATATTAGATAAAAAGATGTCGATTTTAAGTCTTAACTCTGGCCTTTCTAAACATCTGTCATACAGTAAGCTATCTATATCAATTCTTGCAAATATTATTTAATGATAGACAAGGAATATAATGATTTAATATAAAACATCATTCTTGTAGGTGACATTTACTTACTCACTGCTAGCTTATATAGAGGAAAATATTAAGGAATATTAGACAAGTGGATAAGACAATTATCATAGAATTTACTTTAAAAGTAAGCCTTTTTATGTTATAATAGAAGTGATGTGCATAATAAAACTTAAGGAGCTTACGCAATGAATATTGCTTATTTTTTAAAAACAAAGGCAGAGGTGTCTTATCTAATGGAGGATTTCACTCTGCGTCAAGGACTTGAAAAGATGCGTAANCACGGNCATACAGCTATTCCAGTATTATCCCGTGATGATAAATATATTGGAACTATCAGTGAAGGGGATTTCCTATGGTTTCTGATTGATGATAGAAGGGATCAGTTACATAAGACCAATATGAAAAGCATTGAGGATATCAAGATTAAGGATATCTTCAAGAAGGGTAAGAATCCTAGTGTGAGAATAACTGCCACTATGGATGAGATGATGATGAGGGCAATGGATCAAAACTTTATCCCCGTGGTAGATGATAGAGATTACTTTATTGGAATAATTACACGTAAGGACATTATGCGTTATATTAATTCCAAGTTAAAAGAGGATTCTGATTTGCTAGAAGATGAGTTTGTCAATTGAAAGAATAAAAAGTATTAAAGATATCAAAACTAGATTAATATGGGCATGAAAGTGCTTTATATAGACAGAAAGGTAAAAAGCATGGAAAATATAGTATTGGTTGGAATGCCTGGAGCAGGAAAAAGTACCGTTGGTGTTATTCTTGCAAAGGTATTGGGTATGAATTTTATTGATTCCGATTTGCTGATTCAAGACCAGGAGGGAAGTCTCCTTAAGGATATTATTAAGAAACAGGGTCTACAGGGATATATAAAAATAGAAAATCAAGTTAATAGGGATATTTCTGTAGAAAACACTGTAATTGCTACAGGAGGTAGTGTAGTCTATTGTCCTGAGGCCATGGAACATTTTCGTGAGACATCAAAGGTGGTTTATATAAAGCTAAGCTTTAATACCATAAATAAAAGGGTTGGTAACATCAAGCAACGAGGTGTTGTGCTTCGAGACGGGCAGACTTTATATGACCTATACAAGGAGCGGACTCCCCTATATGAAAAATATGCACATATCATAGTTGATGCAGAGGGGCTTGGAATTGAAGACCTTATGGAGAGGATATGTATGGAGGTAAGGGATAGATAGGGTAAAAAGATAATGTGACTTTTTGCTGTGATTAATCACCTATAATTGTCTTATATATGAAACAAGTTGAAAGATGGAGAAGCTACTTACTGTACGCTGAAAAAAGCATTTCTAATCAATTGATATTAGAAAAGTATAATTCCTATAAAGACATGCTTTTCCAAATAGCTTTTTCGTATTTAGGCAATAAGTATGATTGTGAAGATGTGACAATTGGAAACGGACATCTTATGATTGAATTTGTAGGATTTGATGTTAGTACTACCCTAATGGATTAATATTAGGGTGGTTTTCTATTTGTACATAAAAACGATTGAAACAAGTTATTGTTTCATATAATATTATAGGGTAGAATATTTAGGTAAGTGAATTCAATACTAATTGAGTTTAAATTCATGTAAATGCCTAAAGTGTATAAAGTGGAGGTTGTTATGAAGATATTGGTAGACGCGGATGCTTGTCCTGTTAAAGATATAATTGAAGAAGTTGCCAAGCAAAATAACATACCTGTTTATATGTTTATAGATACTAGTCATATATTAAGCTCAGATTATAGTAAGGTTATTGTTGTCAGTAAGGCTCCTGATGCGGTAGATTTTGCACTTCTTAATCATACTAGTAAGGGGGATATAGTTGTTACGCAGGATTATGGTGTTGCAGCTATGGCTCTTGGAAAGGGTGCCTATGCTATACACCATAATGGAAGAGAGTATCTTGATGGGACAATTGATAGGATGCTAATGGAAAGGCATATGGCAAGGGAGCTACGACGAACCAAGGGCCGTATAAAGGGAAATATGAAAAAGCGGTCTAAGGCTGAGGATGTAACTTTTCGAGGGTCCTTATATCAATTATGTAATAAAGCAAAAGAAAACAAGGCCAAATAAAGATAAAGAAGAGTAATTGTACTCAATAAAAATACAACAAGAGGTAGATGAAATGCTTAAGTTAGCTAGATACTTAAAATACTTTAAAAAGGAAGTGACTATAGGTCCATTCTTTAAACTGCTTGAGGCGGTGTTTGAACTAATTGTGCCACTAGTCATGGCATCAATTGTAGATATAGGTATAAAAAACAGAGATTCAGCTTACGTGGTCCAGAGAGGAGGAATTATAGTTCTTCTTGGCTTAATGGGGCTTATATTTGCCTATATATGTCAATATTCTGCAGCTAAGGCTTCTCAAGGCTTTGGAACCATGGTTAGAAATGATTTGTATGCCCATATTAACAGCTTGTCCCACGCTGAGCTTGATAAACTAGGGACAAACTCCCTAATCACTATTCTTACTAATGACATAAATCAAATGCAGCTAGCCGTAGCAATGCTAATTAGATTGGTTGTAAGGGTGCCATTTCTTATTATTGGCGCCATAATTATGTCTATGATTTTGGATTTGAAGCTGTCTCTTATTTTCCTAATNNTAGCACCTCTTATCTCCCTTGTATTATTTCTAGTTATGAAACTGTCAGTTCCTTTCTATAGGGTTCGTCAGAAAATGCTTGATAAGGTGTCCCGTATTACTAGAGAGAACTTAAGTGGTGCCAGAGTGATAAGAGCATTTTCAAAACAGGAGTCAGAGATAGAAAGATTTAATGAAGCCAATGACCAGGTTGCAGATGTGGCAATTAATGTTGGAAAGATATCTGCCTTTTTAAATCCAGCAAGCTTTACAATATTAAATATTGCAATCCTCGCCATCTTATGGTTTGGAGGGGACAGGGTTTATACTGGAAGTCTTACTCAGGGAGAGGTCATAGCATTTGTAAATTATATGACCCAGATTTCATTGGCTTTAGTGGTGTTTGCCAACCTAGTTGTTATATTTACTAAGGCCTCAGCATCGGCGACGAGAATTAATAAGGTGTTTGAAACAAGGTCATCTATTACTGAGGGAGATGGCTGCATAGAAAAAACCCTAGTCGGAGAGGAAGACTTACCGATTATTAGTGTGGATAATGTGTCCTTTGCCTATCCTGGTTCAGATGAATATGCTCTTGAGAATATAAATTTTAATATAGGTGAGGGTGAAACTATAGGTATAATTGGTGGAACTGGGTCAGGAAAAACAACTCTTATAAATCTTCTGCCAAGATTCTATGACGTAGATAAGGGCCAGATAAGGCTTAAGGGAAAACCAATTCAGGAATATTCATTTGATGAACTTAGGCGATTATTTGGGATTGTACCTCAAAGGGCTGTGCTTTTTTCAGGCAGTATAAGTGATAACCTTAGGTTTTCAAATGAAGATGCATCCTTAGAGGAAATAGAAAAGGCAATTGAAATGGCACAGGCTAAGGACTTTGTAGACAAACTTCCTTATGGCTATGATACACAGATTAACCAAGGAGGAAGAAATCTATCTGGAGGACAGAGGCAACGCATTACTATAGCAAGGGCCCTTGTTAGGAATCCAAGGATACTTATTCTAGATGATAGCTTTAGTGCCTTAGATTATGCTACTGATTCAAGATTAAGACAGGCTATATATGAGAACTTTCAGGAATCGACTGTGATATTGATATCACAAAGAGCCAATACAATAAAGAATGCTGACCAGATTATTGTACTAGATGATGGTAAAATAGTGGGGATTGGTAAGCATGATAANCTGTATGANNCCTGTAGTATATACAGAGAAATCTGCGATTCTCAATTAAGCCAAGGAGGTAGGCCGTGACTTCATATGACGATAGCAATTCAATTATAAAAAGATTATTTTCTTATGCAAGGCCATACAAGGGCTTTTTAATAGGGGCACTAATTAGTGCTATGATAAGTGTCGTACTGTCTTTATTAATACCTATCTATATAGGAAAGGCAGTTGATTATATTATTGGACCAGGTGAGGTAGATTTTGATGGAGTAATAAATAAAATAATCTACCTAGCCATATTTATTGGAGGTAGTGCTACATTCCAATGGTTTATGTCCTACTGTACCAACAAGATAACTTTTTTAACTATAAAAGATCTAAGAAGCCGTGTGTTTGATAAGTTAAGCTTCATTCCATTAAATGATATTGANCGTACACCCCATGGNAATATTATTAACACCATGGTAAATGATATAGATATTATCTCTGACGGCCTATTACAGGGATTTACTCAGCTGTTTTCAGGACTTATGACTATACTTGGAACTATTGTCTTTATGCTAAGTATTAATATGGGTATAGGGATTGTGGTTGTACTCCTGACCCCCTTATCTTTATTTGTGGCTTCATTTATTGCAAGAAGGACATATAAGAAGTTTACAGAGCAGACTCAGATTAAGGGTGAAATGGGAGGCTTAATTGAGGAAATGCTGGGAAATCAGAAAGTCATCAAGGCATTTTCTTATGAGGATAGGTCATTTGAACGGTTTGAGGAGGTAAATGCTANGCTTCATGAGGTGGGGGTTATGGCCCAGTTTTACTCTTCACTAACCAATCCTAGTACTAGGTTTGTCAATGGTGTTGTATATGCGGCTGTGGGTATTTTGGGAGCATTTTCAGCTATTGCAGGAAAGCTAACNGTTGGACAATTAACTAGCTTTCTCTCCTACGCTAATCAATATACTAAGCCCTTTAATGAAATATCAGGAGTTATAACAGAACTTCAGTCTGCACTTGCTTCTGCTAAGCGGGTATTTACCTTGATAGACCTTGAGCCAGAGCCTTCTGATGAAGGACTTTTATCTAGTGTAGAAACTGATGGAAGAGTTAAGCTTACCGACGTAGCATTCTCATATACCAAGGAGAAAACCCTAATAGAAGGATTTAATCTGGATGTTAAGCCCGGCAGGAGAATTGCAATAGTAGGGCCAACTGGATCCGGTAAAACAACTATTATTAATCTACTTATGCGGTTCTATGATGTGGATAAGGGTAGGATTGAAGTAAGTGGTGTGGATATACAGAAGATGCAAAGAAAGACCTTGAGAAGCATGTATGGTATGGTGCTTCAGGAAACCTGGCTCTTTGAAGGAACAGTTAAAGACAACATTGCATATGGCAAGGAAGATGCCACGGAGGATGAGATTATTAAGGCCGCAAAGGCTTCTTATGCTCATAGCTTTATAAGACGTCTGCCAAATGGTTATGATACTATAATAACTCAGGATGGCGGAAACCTATCTCAGGGACAAAAGCAACTTCTTTGCATAGCTAGGGTGATGCTAATTAAGCCTCCTATGCTTATACTTGATGAGGCTACCAGTAATATAGATACAAGAACAGAAATTCATATTCAGAAGGCGTTTGCAAAGCTGATGAAAGGACGGACAAGCTTCATAGTAGCCCATAGGCTATCTACTATTAAGGAATCTGATCTGATACTGGTAATGAATCAGGGTAATGTTATTGAACAGGGAAGTCATGAAGAATTACTTGATGAGAAGGGCTTTTATTACGAACTTTATAATAGTCAATTTAGTACGACACAGGCTTAGTGGTCATATGCCAGGTGGATAGAAAAAACTATTTACCTGGTTTTGATTTTGAAAAGTATAAGCAACAGGAAACCAAACAAACATTCGAAAATNTGTTGATTTTACTTTTTNGCTATGTTATAATTACTGAACTGGATAGCAATACTAATATTTGGTTATAGATAATTATGAAGGGCAGGTGTCTTATATGGAGTTTAAGCTGGTTTCTGAATTTCTCCCAACAGGGGATCAGCCAGAGGCTATAAGGGTCTTAACAGAAGGCTTTAAAAGTGGTAATCAATTTCAGACCTTACTTGGAGTAACTGGCTCAGGTAAGACCTTTACCATGGCAAATATTATACAGAATATACAGAAGCCAACCTTGATTATAGCTCATAATAAGACATTGGCGGCTCAGTTATATGGAGAGTTCAAGGAGTTTTTTCCTGACAATGCGGTTGAGTACTTTGTTAGTTATTATGATTATTATCAGCCAGAGGCATATGTTCCTTCTACAGACACTTATATAGAGAAGGATTCCGCTATCAATGAGGAGATCGATAAGCTAAGGCATTCAGCAACAGCAGCCTTGACAGAAAGAAATGATGTTATTGTAATTGCCAGTGTATCCTGTATATATGGATTGGGTAGTCCTATTGACTATCAGAAAATGGTTTTGTCCCTACGACCAGGCATGACAAGGGATAGGGATGATGTACTTAGGAAGTTAATAGATATTCAATATAATAGAAATGACATGGATTTTAAGCGAGGAAGCTTCAGAGTCCGTGGTGATGTAGTGGAGATTTTCCCAGCCTCCTCAGCAGATATTGCATATAGGATTGAATTCTTTGGTGATGAGGTGGAAAGGATTTTGGAGATAGATGTACTTACAGGTGAGATTAAGAGTAGCCTAGAGCATATGGTTATATTTCCTGCTTCCCATTACGTCGTATCTCCAGACCAGTTAGAGATAGCCATACAGAATATAGAGGCTGAAGCCGAGGAGAGAGTTCGTTACTTTAAGAGTGAGGACAAGCTTTTAGAGGCCCAGAGAATATCAGAAAGAACTAATTTTGATATAGAGATGCTTAGGGAGACAGGGTTTTGCTCAGGAATTGAGAACTATTCTAGGCATTTAACGGGACTAGAGCCAGGTAAGCCTCCACACACCTTGATGGATTATTTTCCAGAAGATTTTCTGATTATGATAGATGAGTCACATATGACGATTCCTCAGATAAGAGGAATGTATGCAGGGGACCGGTCCAGAAAGCAAACCCTTGTGGATTTTGGTTTTCGTCTACCCTCTGCCTTGGATAACAGACCCCTTAATTTTGATGAATTTGAAAGTAAGATTAGCCAGATGTTGTTCGTATCTGCTACCCCCTCGGTATATGAGAAGGACCATGAGCTACTTCGTGTTGAGCAGGTTATCCGCCCTACTGGCTTATTAGATCCCGAGGTGTCTATACGACCTGTGGAGGGGCAGATAGATGACTTACTTGGTGAGATTCGTAAGGAGATAAATAAGAAGAATAAAGTACTGGTAACTACCCTAACAAAGCGTATGGCAGAGGAATTAACTAATTATCTCAGAGAGGTAGGCATTCGTGTGAAATATCTCCATTCGGATATAGATACTCTAGAGCGATATGAAATTATCAGGGACATGCGAATGGACCTATTTGATGTGCTTGTGGGAATTAATCTGCTTAGGGAAGGACTTGATATTCCAGAGGTGGGATTAGTGGCTATCCTAGATGCGGATAAAGAAGGCTTCTTAAGGTCAGAGACATCTCTGGTACAGACTATAGGAAGAGCAGCACGTAATGCAGAGGGAAGGGTTATTATGTATGCTGAGCGTGAGACTGATTCCATGAGAAAGGCAGTAAGCGAAACCAACCGGAGAAGACAGATTCAGAACGAGTATAATATCAAACATGGAATCACACCAACAAGCATACAAAAGAAGGTGCGAGACTTAATAAGCATATCTAAGAGGGTTGAGCAGAATATTCAGGACATGGAGAAGGACATGGAATCCATGTCAAAACAGGAACTGAATGACTTGGTTAAAAGGATTACTAAGCAGATGCATACAGCAGCGGCAGAGCTTAATTTTGAGCTGGCAGCAGAGTTAAGGGATAAGATGATGGAGGCTAAAAAACATTTGCTNAACTTATAATATTTACAAGAGATAAATCGGTAATATAATAGGCCTTGCTAGTGCTAGAAGCTACAAAGCTTGTTATAATAGGGATTAAAATCATGATTTAAGAAGGATAAATAAACAGGTGAAATTATGTCAGATAAAAAGAACTATATAAGAATTAGAGGGGCCAAGGAAAACAATCTTAGGGATGTGAGCATAGATATACCAAGGGACCAATTTGTTGTACTTACAGGTCTTTCAGGCTCAGGAAAGTCATCCCTAGCCTTTGATACTATTTATGCTGAAGGACAAAGGCGCTATATGGAGTCTCTATCCTCTTATGCAAGGCAGTTTTTGGGACAGATGGAAAAACCCAATGTTGAAAGTATAGAGGGCTTACCTCCTGCTATATCAATAGATCAAAAATCAACTAATCGTAATCCAAGATCAACTGTAGGAACAGTGACGGAGATTTATGATTATTTTAGGTTATTATTTGCTAGGGTTGGTATCCCACATTGCCCTGATTGTGGTATTGAGATTAAGAGGCAGACAGTGGACCAAATGGTAGATGAGATTATGACTTTGCCTCAGGGAACAAGAATCCAGCTACTTGCACCAGTAGTAAGAGGGCGTAAGGGTGCCCATGTAAAGTTATTTCACCAAGCTAAGAGAAGTGGTTATGTAAGAGTAAGAGTTGATGGGAGTATCTATGAATTAAGCGAAGAGATTAAGCTTGATAAGAATCTTAAGCATAATATAGAGATTATTGTTGACCGCTTACTTGTCAAGGAGGGCATAGAGCAGAGACTAGCAGATTCAATAGAAAACGTTCTAAAACTTGCAGAAGGCCTTATGATTGTTGATATCATAGATGGTGAGCCAAGAACATTTAGTCAGAATTTTTCCTGTCCGGACTGTGGAATTAGCATAGAAGAAATGGAGCCAAGGATATTTTCATTTAATAATCCCTTTGGAGCCTGCCATGTTTGTCATGGTATAGGTAATAAGATGGAATTTGAGGAGGATCTTTTAATTCCTGACAAGGAATCGAGTCTAATAGGAGGGGCTATTGCAGCTCCTGGTTGGCAATCGATTAAGGATAAAGGAAGTTATACAAGATGTATTATGGAAGCCTTATCAGAGGAGTACAAATTTGATTTAAATACCCCTTATAAGAATTTACCTGAGAAGATTAAGGATATCTTCATCCATGGAACAAATGGTAAGTCTGTAAAGGTTCACTATCGTAGCCAGAGGGGTGAGGGGATTTATGATGTAGTCTTTGAAGGTCTTATTAAGAATGTAGAGAGACGTTACAGGGAGACTGGTTCTGA
>JGI24709J26583_10000857_pt1 | contig 25772 bp, 25 predicted proteins | sample BioPla2DNA1_FD_26583 | JGI IMG/M metagenome (IMG submission 26583) | reverse complement strand
TGACAGTAAATATAAATCCCGATAAATTGGCATCAAGATATCTGCAATATAGATTTTTTTCATTTTTTTTTTAATTCAATTTTTTTTTACATTAGAACTAAACAATCTATTATAATTTCATCATAAATGTCTAAGATGTAAAAAATTTCAATTATTTTTTTTCCAGAAACTTTTTACTTCTTCTGCTAAAATTTTCCCCTGTTTAAGTCCCGCTTTTGCTGATGCAGCACGGGAATTCACATCTAATGGGTTTTTTCCTTTAGCCTTCAAAGAATTTTCATCAGGTAAAATAACCCAAACTTTAGCTCCGGATTCCTTTAATATTTTCAATTCCTCATTAAAACTGATTCTATGCATGGTAGGGCCCATTAAAGCATGTATCATGTTTGGTTCAGCAACAATAACAAGAACTTTATTATAACCTTGTGCTAAATCTGCATTTGTCCCTGAACTCATACTTCCATCAATGTAGTATTCTCCATTAATTTCAGTGGGAGGATAAATACCCGGAATTGCTGAACTTGCCGCCACTGCCTGTTCGAGTGACACACTGGAATTGTGATCAAATTTCACCCATTCTCCGGTTCTAGCATTAACTGCATTTATTATTAATTTCTTTTTTTGGTTCCATTCTTTATTGGGCAAACGAGAATTTATAATTTTTTGACGTTCTTCCTCACTCATAGTGGCTGAAGATAGTGATGCTTTTCCAATACACGCTCTCGCTGTTTGTGAATCAGGTGAACTCAAAATGGCTGCTGCCATTATCTTTTGAAATTCAGTTCTGTTAAATTGAACTTGACGTTCTTCGCTTTCCTCAATAGGAATCAGTTGAAGTTTATACAGTTCTTCAAGACTGGTTTCGCTGATGATCTGGGCTCCCACAATAGAACCTGCAGATGTGCCAATAATTAGATTTGCATTTGTCACATCCACTCCGCATTCTTCCAATCCCCTGAGAATACCCAATTCCCAAGCTATCCCTGTTATTCCTCCCCCACTTAGTACAAGAGCCTTTTTGGATTCATTATCTTTATTCATCACAAGATCTCCATTTCCAAAAAAATGTTTTAGTATTAAAAAGAATAAAAGGCAATTTTACATTGGATATATTCTAAAAATCATTACACCTCATATTATTCACTATTGGTTTTGATTAATCAGCCATTTCGCGAAATTTTGAAGCTATTTCAGTAAAAGAATGTGCAATGTAGTGAACTTGTTCCTGACTGAAACCATAAACACTGCACTTGAACCATTGCGTTTGCCCCCGCTTGATACCTACAATCTTCCTCTTTTTAAGCTCTTCATAAAGATAAAAACCCTTACGGGGGTGTTTATCTGCTATTCTATGGAAAAATGGGGTTTCAAATCGTACCAAGTCGTGCTCTTTAGGTCTTACACCTACTTGTTTCACTCCACTTATTTTTTCCATTTCAGATACAAAATACAATGTTTTTTGCAATTCAACATCCCAATTATTTACTCTTTCAATTAAATAGGGGAAAGAAGCCATTAAAGTAGCAATAGGAGCTCCTCTGCTGGTGCATCCTAACATTTCTAGTTCTTTAACACGATGTTTATCTGATTTTTTAAGAATCAAATCTGCCCATTCTTCTTGAACCCCTAGAACACCAATGGGTCCGGAGGCAGCCATGCTTTTATGACCACTTCCCACTACAAAATCAACATTCCATTTTTTGGCATCAATTGGCATTCTTCCCATGGAATAAGCACAGTTTAGAAGGAATGGAATACCCATATCATGCGAAATTTTTCCAACAGCTCGGGCATCTGTTAAATTACCATAATCACCATCTACATGAGTTAAAAGGACTAAACTTACTTCTTCGCCACGGTCATAGAGATTTTCTAGTACTTCTTGGTAAACTATAGGATCTATCCTATATTCAGGTTCTGCACTGCTAGGTACTTCCACTATGTTAAGATCATTACGTTCACCTGCTAAATGGCTGGTGTAGTGGGCATTACCATCCATTACTACTGTATCTCCTGGACGGCAAAGTGCGTGCATAACTGCAAATTTCCCTTCTCTTGCACCATGGACGGTCCTAGCATGATCTACATTTATGAAACTCGCTAAATCGCTTAAAAAATTATGTATAGACGGTTTCGGGATTTCGTCTAGGCGACCTGCACAGTAATCGCAGATACTGTATCCGTCTGAGAATTCGTATAATGCTTGACGTGATTCAGGGGGTAGCACACCACCCCGCTGAAGCGGGTTAAGATTAAGATTATTTCTTTCTGTGTTCCGATTTAGGGAGTAATCCTGACATTCCATGAAATTCACCCAATTATGATATCTATTGGTAGATGGATAATTGATTTAATAGTATATTGATGGTTTGCATCACATCGATGATTATGTTGCTTACATTCTTTTTCTCTTTCTAGTTTTATATAAGATTTTTTTGAATTATTATTTTTAATCTGAAAAATTTAGAGATCAAATAATTGGTTGTTAGTAAGCGCCTGATTTATCGAATTCTCATATAAAATCGTTATATATGGAATATGTTTGCTCAAATATCCGATTGGCGACCATCACGTAATGTTTAGTAATTTAGCTGTACAGAATTTCTCAAAAATGATTTTTTTCCCAAAACAAACAAGTTACCACTTTATAATAGCATTTATAATTGAGAAAAATAGGTCGATTATTTTTCATTGTTTGGTACTATCTGAGACCCTCGAATACAATTATAATAATCTGTTTCACATATTTTGCTTGCAAGTATTCCAGATATTATTGTGGTTTTGATTGTGATTACAGATAGCCCTTTTTTATGACAATTTCCCCCATTTTAGGTTCTACAAAACCATCAACAGAACCCTTGCTAAGTGCGTGGAGGTAGTATCTATTTTTACCACAATCAAATTCTTTATAATTTTTTTATTCTAAATAGTCCAAAAAAAGATGCATCTATTATGCAATGAATCTTGAAAAAGGAATAAGGTAGAAAAAAAAATTAATTTATTCCCATATTTTTATTGGTTTTTTCAATGGATTTGGTAGGATCATCTTCCATCTCTAACAAAGCACGTATGCAATCGATATTTTCTGGAACAACATCTGATTCCTGATGTATTGCTTGCATATAGAAAAGTTCACCATCTTTAATGTTTAAAGATTCCTTCCAAACAGCGATTTCATTTAAATCTCCTCTTGGTCGACCTAAATCTCGAGCAAACTCCATTATCTCGGCTGTAGAGTTTAATCCTTTATTTGCTTCAACTAATTTTACTCTAGGTGTGGTTTCTAGGGTTTCAATAACATCATCAAGTGAGGGTGGAGTTTCCAGTTCAACCATGAGGTTGTGTTGGTGCATGATGGTAGTAGGCACCAATAATGCCATGGTGACGATGTCCAAGTCGTACATTACAGTTTGCACATCTGGGCCATGATGAGATGGAACTGTTGGAGGGTTTGGAACTATTGCATTAATAGGGCCCGCTTTTATCTGTCCAGGATCTGATCCTCGCCGTACCATAACTGCACGAACCTTTTTTATCCCACAAAGGTCATCTATTGGTTGGAGGGTTCGGCACAATCCAGTAGTGTTGCAACTAACTACCCGAACGTAGTCAGCACCCAAGTTATCTTTGTAATTTGTAAATGAGTTAAAAGATTTTCCTATCTGTTCGTGTTTTTCTCCACCCTGAAAAATACCTTTAACTCCTTTTTCAGAGTATATTTCTTTATTTTTAGCACCTATACCTCCAGGGGTGCAGTCCACCATTACATCCAATTTATCGTAGAGATCATCAATGGTACCTGCTAATTTTATATCTGCTTCTTCAAAAAGCCCTTCCCTTTCAGGAGCGCTGATGTATAGGGGGAATCCTTTTTCCACTGCCATTTTGGCTTCAAAGTCAGGGGTTCGTTTAGTAACTCCAACAATTTGCATGTCATCCTGACAGGCCACTGCGTCTGCCACTCTTTTTCCAATAGTACCGTATCCATTTATCCCTACGTTTTTCATTATAAAATCCCCGATATAGTAATTATATTTAAAATATGTATCTAGTTTAGAATATTATAAATTTTATGATTTAATTTTTCATATTATAAAAAAAACCAGATTATTTAATCAAATTATTAGCTAAGTTAACATAATCGATTTTTAAATTAAATTTATCTATAATCGTTTATACTTAAAAAAGAATAAATTTAAAAAATTTATATCAGCCTTATAAAGGCTGTTACTTCTAGTTATTCCATTGCATCGAGTTTTTCAGGTAAGTAAGTTTCAACCACATACTCTAATCCGTACTTGGAGAAGGATTGTTGTTCTGCTTTTTTCCCTATCTTGAGCATTTTTTTGATTTCCACTTGCCAAGCATCGTCTTTGTATCTGGGGTCTTTTGAAAGTTCTTTAAGCCTTAAAACATCGATATCTTTCAGGGGATCGGTGGGAAGATCGTAGTTAATAATATCTGATGCGGTAACACCCATGAATCTAGCATCAGGAGTGGCCAGTTGATGGTTTACATGGGCTAATTTAGCACTTCCACTAATTATAACCATGGCAATGTGGAATCCCCATGGATCTCCGTCGTTCATAATATAAACTGGTAAATTAAGCTCATTATTGACACGTTTAAGGAAACGCCGGGTTGCACGAGCAGCTTGACCTTTTAAACCAACAATTAGCGTATTAAATTTTTTATAAGCGTCTTCTTGAACCATCCTATGGAACATACCCATGGTTTCCACGGCAATAACTCGTTCCACGTCGTGATCCAGAAATTTCACTTCATCAATGGTGGGGGATATGGTATAACCTGATTTTCCTGCTTTAAGCGCGTTTATTTCCACATCATCATCTTGAAGTGTGATATTTCCGTAAACTGAAGCCCCGTCTTCTTCAGGCATCAGGCCCAAGTCTTCACGGGTCATTCCCAATGTGACTTCCAAGTCTTCGCCAACAATATTCGATTCTTGCTGCTCTCCGAAGTCCACATCCCATCCTTCAGAAACATAGTACATCTCCCTTAAAGTGGCAGTTTTTCCCCTGCGAACCAGATCCTTGCAAAAATTGGCTACGTATATCATCTGAGCCATCTTGGTTATCTGTTTCACATTACCTAGGGATCTTTTACCATAGCGATCCCCCAGCACATAGTAACGTTTTTCATTATCATAAACTATGTTAGATGTTCCTCGTGATGGAACTTTAATTGTAGGAACGTTGTTTTTTTCAACGTCTTCTAATATTATCTCACCCAAGCTTTTGAGTTTGTTAACAGTGATATCTTTTTTATTCATCTTCAACCACGCCTTCGTATTTTGCTCTGCGTGTAACTTTTGCTAGTACGGCATCATATTCTGGAACATCCTTTTCAGCCAGCACTGCTGCTTCACGAATTATAACTGGAACCAAATTTTCAAATACTTTTGCACGTAATGCTTCTTCTTTCGCAGCTTTTTTAGCGCGTATATATTTTTGCATGCTTCTAGCGATTTTCATGGTTGCTTGTCGGACTTCATGCAGAATTTCTGGTTCAGGTGCCACACTTTGCTTACCTGTTGAAAGGTAGGGCACATTAGTGGAGATGATGTTGACAAAAATGGTCATAGGAGCATTATCCATGTCTTTTATCCCATAACGTTTCCAGTCCACACTTTTAAGAGCTTCAGTTATGGCACAACTGCCCTGATCAAAGGCCAAAGGCACTCGGTTGGCAAATCGCATGATTTCTGCTTTTTTTTGCTCTCCAACCATTCTTCCTGAATCTCCACCATAAGATATGCCGGCTTCAATGATAAAAGAAACTCCTCCACGGAATGTTTTAGGTTTTCGGGTAGTGGTTGCCACGAATTCAGGATTCAAAATCTCTCTTATTCCTTTTTCTATCTGTTCTTTCCCTATTGGTATAAGTCCAGAGGTTGGGGGTGCCATAAAGTCCATTTTGGCAAATGTTTCCACGATTTGTTCTGCTTCCTCCCATTTCATGTCCTTGGGACGCTTGTTAAGATCGATTCCAGTAGTTTTTTCAATCTCTTTCACTCGTTTGGTGGACATCCTGGAAAGGTTACTAGTTAATAGGCTGCGGAAACGACGTTTATCAGTATGTTTTGCCATGAATATCAAGTCATCAGCAGTTACTCCTTTGGGGTGCGGAAGTACCTCCTTAGGTAATGGGGGGATAAAATCTGCAGCTCGATTAAAAATATATTTGTGTCCCGTAGGGTCTCTGAAAGTGATCTTAGCATGTGGATTGCCGATCATGGTTCTACGAATGTATTCATAGGCTCCTTGTTCTGAAAGTGAATATGAAACATCTTTAAATTGCAATTCTATGGAAACTCCGGTGGATTGCACTTCAACATCCTTTCTCTCAAGTATTAATCCCTTATTTTTCTTTACATCCATCTTAAAGGTCATTTCCACACCTTTAAGAGTGTCACCATCTTTATAGCCGGACACAACTTTAGCTGGCTTTCCGGTGGTCATTTGTGATAACAAAACACACCCACTGCACCCTAACCCCTGCTGCCCGCGGGATTGGATGTTCCTGAACTTGGAACCAGCAAACATGGTGCTGTATACTCTGGTGATATAATCTTCAGGGATTCCTGGTCCATTATCGGTATGTCTAAGTATGTAATGATCTTTATCTAAACGTTTGAGGTCTATCTTTATTTCTGGAAGTATTCCTGCCTCTTCTGATGCATCTAGGCTGTTAGTAATTAATTCATGGAATACCATGGTTAAAGACCGGATTTTACCAGAAAAACCCAGCATCTGTTTATTTCTTCTGAAAAATTCAGATGCAGTCAGTTCTTTAAATTCCTCAAATAGTTCAGCTGCTTCTCGCTCCAAACTATGCCTCCTTTAATTGATTTATTATTTTTTTGATAATTTATTTTATGTTCATATAGATGGGTTCATTTTAATTTCTCTAAGTTTCATCTCTTGTTTTTTACGTTCCAGAAACGAGTATACTGTTTTATGTCTAGCACCATCCAAAATCATTTCAACAGCTTCTTTGGCAATTTGTAAATGTTCCATATCACCAATAATTGAGACAGTTTTTCCATAAATCGAAACATGTGTTCCAGTCATTTCAGTGATTATATTCCGGGTTTTCCCATCTTTGCCAATGATACGTCCTTTCTGTCTTAAAATTGCCTTTTTTGACTTACCAACATAATCAGGAAGGTTAATGATCTCTAACATTACCTCGTCATCAATTAATTTAAGGGCTATTCCTGGATTAAAACCTCTACCTATTGCTTTAACCATATAGCGGGCTTTCCACACAGATAAAGGATCTTCTGATTCTTTGTGTGGCGATATGGCCACACTACCAGCTTCACTGTCAACATCAATGATAGTCTGACTTGTTTTTTCAATAGTTTCTTTGGTTTTTCCTTGTGGCCCAATAAGAACCCCTACCCTTTCCTTGGGGATCTTTAAATATTCTGTGTTAGGCAATTTTTCACCTCTACTTTTAAAAAGATATTACATTATCTTTTAAGATATACTTTTCTATCCTCATAAATCCTTAATCTTTCTTTTAACATCATCTTTAGACATTTTGATACCTATTTTTTTAAAATCTTTGATTAAATTGTTAATATCTCGGTTTAAAAGCTCATTTGACAAGGGATGATCAACCACTAGGCTTTGGGATAGATCAATTATGACCGGTTCATCATGGTGTATTAAAATATTGAAGGCAGACAAATCTCCGTGCACTATTTCTGCATCGTTATATAGTTTTTTAACATATTCAATAATTTTTTCAACTATATTATCTGGATTTGAAATTTTTGTCTGTTGCATGAGGCGAGCTGGTGTGCCATTTTTGTCTCCTATAAATTCCATAACAAGAATATTTTTTTTTGCAATTAATGGTTTGGGAACTCGCACTCCAGCATTGTATGCTCGGTTAAGATTTTTAAATTCTTTTAAAACCCAGTTATTAATTAGTTGACGTTTACTATTGCTACGAATGTTAAACCGAGGATCGCCCTGAATATAATATTGCATTTTTTTAAAGTCAGAAGTGGTAACCCGATAAATTTTGACTGCAACCAAATTACCGTCTTCATCAGCACCTTTAAAGACATTTGCCTCTTTCCCAGTACTAATTGCTCCATTTAAAAGGTGAATATGGCCTTGATTGGCCAATTTATACAATGTTTGGAGGGTAATCCGATCGAACACCTCACTCCCTACTCGTCTGTCTTCAACACTCTTCAAGCGTTTGACTTCCCTCATTTTCTGAAGGTGAATATCTGACTTATCAACAGGAGATTCCATATTTAGCACTTGGATTATATTTCTCTTTTAGGTTAGGTGTGGGGTTTTTTTTTATTCTTATTGAAATAAATTAGGTAATGTATAAACAATTTAATATTCCTCAGAATTAAAAAAGGGAATATATTACCAGAAATTGTTATAAAAAAAACCTAAACATTAATTTAGCATGTTTTAATAAAAAATGGAGGTTTAACGATTTAATAAAACATGAAATTAAAGATTTTATAGTTTTAGGAATCCTCGACGTTCTAAATAGTTAGATTCGGTGCGTGTATATCTCCAAATAACGTCTGCCTTTTCATCGCTTTGGAAGTCCCACGGTTTAATTAGAACTACGTCACCTTCTCTGATCCAGATTCTTTTTTTCATTTTTCCGGGAATTCGGCAAAGTCTAGTTTTACCATCGGCACATCTTACTTTAAGCTTCCCATGCCCCATAATTTGTTCCACAACACCTGGTATTTCACCCTTTCTAGGGGATCTCACCCTCCGAAATTCTTGTGATTGTTGATCACGACCACTTCCTCTGCTCAAATACTCTCCTCCTTCTTATAAAATGGCGATAAGTTAAAAGATCAACCGAATAAAGATCATATAATAAGTATTATGGCAATTTATTGAAGTTTAGTTAAACCTTCTGGTAATCAAATAAACTTTCATAATAGGATTTTATTGACTCAACACAGTATTGATCATTTAATCTGCATATTGATCATTTATCTTCTTTTTTATATTGTGTTTTAAAGGTATATAAAAAAATCGTATTTTCCAATTGTGTGAATTTTATAAATCAAAATATTGTAAGTTTCAGTTATACATTGTAATAGTTTCCATAAAAAATATATTTAGATAAATCAATTAATTAATTATCATAATTCATTTTTTATTTTAAAATTTGAAGGGAGTTTTACCAATTATTATATAAATATAAATTAGGAATATATGGAAGATGGTGATCAAATTTGGGAAAAATTTTTGATTCCATTTTTAATCCTGAAAATAAAACCTGAAGATATATTAAATATGAATTTATTGGGTTTTTTAATGGGATGAATTGTAAATATACTTTTTCAATAAGGTTAATAAGAGTTGAATAAATATGGCAAAAGTTAAAGGAACTAAAAAAAGAACTAGAGCAAAACATAAAAAACCAGGAAGTAAAAGAGGAAGAGGGGTTAAAAAATCGTGAATTTGATAGGCTTTGAATATGATTCGCTTTTAAATTGACATCCTTTTTAAGTTATAAAGTCTTTTTTTTTTATTTGGTTAATCCAAATTTTTCAAATGGATTAATTATTTTTCATTATTCCAGCAGTGAAATGTTTAATAATAATTGTAATTAGAATTAATCTTAAATTTATTTAAGAAAAATTAAACTGGGGAAACCATGGGAAATGTTTTTTTGAATTTAATGGACCAAGATGAAGTGAAAAAAATTATTGAATCACTTAAAATCTACAGAAAGATTGAAAAAATTGATTTGTCGGATGTTTATCAACGTATTTTGGCTGAAGATATTTATGCAGTAATAGATCTTCCACCCTTTGATCGTGCAGCAATGGATGGCTATGCAGTAAGAGCTCAGGACACGTTTGGAGCTTCAGAAGATAACCCCTTATCTTTAGATCTAATTGAAAAGATTGGTGCAGGTGATGTTCCTTTAAAAAAAGTGGCAAAAGGTAAATGTACTGAAGTTGGAACAGGCGCCCCAATGCCGGAAGGTGCTGATGCAGTGGTTATGGTTGAGTTCACAAATTTAGAAGATGAAACTGTTCAGATTTATGAAGCAGTGGCTCCTGGAATGAATGTGTCTGCTCGGGGATCAGATATGAAAAAAGGAGAAAAACTTCTTTCTGAAGGCAGCCTACTAACTCCTGAAAGGATAGGTGCGTTAAGTGCTATTGGAATGTCACAAATTCCAGTTTTCTCTAAACCAACAGTAGCCGTGATTTCAACAGGTAACGAACTAATTAAACCTGGTCAAGAACTTAAATATGGGAAATTATACGATATCAACTCTGAAACTATTTCTAATGCTGTTAAAGCTTGCGGATGCATTCCAATTATTTCTAAAATAGTTAAAGATGATTATGATACTATAAAAAATAAAATACATGAATTTAAAGATACTGATATTATTATAACATCTGGAGGTACTTCTGCAGGTGCAGGAGATGTTTTGCGTCAAGTTGTTGATGATATGGGTCGGGTCTTGGTACATGGAATTTCAGTTAAACCTGGTAAACCTACTTTGATAGGCACATTACCAGGGGGTGATGGTGACATAATCCTGTTCGGACTTCCAGGATATCCTGTGTCTGCATTAATGATTTTCAATGCCTTTGTAGCGCCTTTTTTAAGAGAAATAGCTGGTAATTCTGGACACCAGCAGAAAAAAGAATTTTTAACACTTAAATTATCCCGAAGATATCATTCTGCAAGGGGACGAAGCCACTATGCCCTTGCAAAGATTAAAGATAATCTTGCTATCCCCATATTAAAGGATTCAGGTGCCATAACCGCACTCGCAGAGGCTGATGGCTATTTTGAAGTTCCAAAAAATGTGGAAATCATTGAAAAAGGTGAGAAGATCCAATTAATACCATTCCATAATCTTTAATTAAAATTTTTATTTTAATGTTTTTTATAAATAATTGAGATTAATATATCAGGACAACAGTAAACCTAATAAACATCAAAAATATCGCCTAAAACTGCTTTTTTCTTGGTTTTAACAAGTTTAGGTATTTTGCCAAGGGTGCCGGCAGCTTCGCCCACCACTACCATCAATCCTCGGAAATACATGCGAAATTCTTCAGCTTTATCCAGACAGTTTTCAATTATTTCACGATTACTATTGCCTGTGGCATGATTTGCTATGGATGTTGCCAGTGCATCTGCAGTGCTGGCATGAGAAGCGAAAATTGTAACTGAATCTGCTTTCCCAAAGCTGATGGAGTGACCAACTGTGGCAGATGATGTGCATATTCCCATTGGTGTTTTTTGGTGCTTAATTTTAAAACCAATTTTCCCGGAAAGAGAGGATTCACCAGCATACAATCCCATTATCACATCTTTGTTAGTTTTAAGAGCCACATCCCCACCATTATCAACTATAACATATTGTGCACCATTTTTTAGCAAAAAATTTAGAGACAGTTCTGATATTGTCCCTGCAACTGCAGCCATAGGTCCAACTTCAGCTATTTCTGCTGCTTCAGCCATCATTTTTACTATGAGTGGTGCTTCACCAACTTTTAAAGGTTCTAAACTGATTTGAAATTCTTTATGTTTCCAAATATAACTTTTCAGTGCTTTACGCTGTTGAATAATAAAGTTATCCACACCAGATGGTTCTATATCTGATTGGAGCATTATGTTTGTTTCCTCGATAAGGATCCTTTTATTTATCATCATTTACAAGATAGGTAGAAGCAACAGATAAACTATTTAGATTGGGAAGTTAAACTAAGAAATAGTGTATATTTTACGCATAATCCGATGAATAGTTTTGCTGTGGAATGGTGGTAGGAAAAATGTTTAACAGAATGAATGATTCAAATCCAGGGGAAAGGGTTGTTTTTGAAACCCGACCCCGATTTCTGGCCAACATGAAATCAACCATTCTTAAATTGGTAATTTTAGTGGGGATATTTTACTATTTCCGGACAATAATAGCAGCAGCAATAATACTACAAGAATATGTGGTACAGATGGTATGGCTGCCTCTTATTCAGGGAATATTTTATTTATTATTGCTAATCATTNTCTTATTGATCTTGTCCATAATTTTTGAAATTCTTTCATGGAGGGGGAAGAAGTACCANCTTACTAATCAACGAGTTGTAATCCAAAAGGGAATTCTCAGAAGGAAAAGATCATCTATCCAGTACCCTAAGATACAAGACATTGAAATTTCTCAGGGTATAGTAGACAGAATTATTTCAGCAGGAGATATAGAGATATATGGGGGTCATGAGCACACCAACATTGTTTTAGAAGATATTCCAAATCCCCGAGAAGTGGAAGACATGATCGACCGTGTCATGTTAGGGGAAGAGGTTGGGTTCAAAACCCAGCGTAGAAAAACACCCAAAAGATCCATAATTGAAGAATATGACAAAAAGTTTAAAAGATAGTCAGATGAATATTGCATTGTTATAATTCCTTATAGTGGCAGTAATGCTCGATTATTTTGATTTTTTATTATAACTTTGTGAATTATTTAAAGATAAAACTATAATGTTAGTGTTGATATGAAAAACTATGATGTAGTGGTAGTTGGTGCTGGCCCCATAGGTTCAACATTCGCCAGGTCCATGGCAGAAAAGGGATTTAAAGTAGCAATACTGGAGAAAAAGAAGGAAATTGGCGTTCCACTTCAATGTGCCGGGCTTCTAGGTAAGAAAATAAAGAAAGTGAATATTTTACCGGATGAATTCATCATTAACTCTGTTCATGGTGCTTTTTTACACTCTCCAGTTGACACAGTACTTTCTGTAAGCAAAAAAACGCCAGAAGCTTATGTGCTAGATCGTGTTGGTTATGATAAGTTTTTAGCTGAATTAGCATCAAATTCGGGTGTGGACATTTTCTTTAACCATAAAGTAGCGAAAGTAGATTCTATAAATGGGGTTGTCTACCTAAAAAATAGTGAAATAACAAAAATATCAGGCAACGTAATTGCAGGGGCGGATGGTCATTCTTCTATTGTGTCACAATCTTTTAATTCGCCATCAGACTCTTTTCAAGCAGCTCAATATTTAGTAGATGCCGGGGAAAAAAGATTTAACAATGATTTTGTACATCTTTATGTTGATTCAAAAATTTCTCCAGGATTTTTTTGGACAATTCCTTTATCTGAAAGCACAGCCCGAATTGGACTTTTTGCTGATGCCAATTATCCTGATTTGACTAATTATTTAAATGAACTAATCAGCAAAAGGCCTGAACTCGGTGGAGTTACCATTTTAAAAAAATATTATGGCGTAATCCCTAAACAAGACCCACATAAGAGTCTGGTTAAGGATAAAGTTATTCTGTTGGGTGATGCTGCATCCCAAGTTAAACCAACAACCGGGGGTGGACTGATAATGGGATTCACCTCTGCTGAAATGGCATCAAATGTAACATCTCAAGCATTAGAAGCTGAAAACACTGCCATGCTTGAAAATTATTCTAAACTATATCGCGATAAATTCAAAAAAGAGTTAAAAGTACAACTCATGGTTCATAAGGTTTTCAAATCTCTCAGTAACTCTGATTTGGAATATATGTTTATAAAACTTAAAGAAGAAGGAGCAGAAGATATTATATCCGAATATGGGGATATGGATACGCAATCGCCTCTGATTAAAGAAATGATTAAACAGGGAATAATTTTTTCCATCCTCCCCAAAATGTTATCCCGGAGGCTATCCGGCCTATGGAAGTAGCTCTAATTTTATCTCAAGAACATCAAACACTTCCCAAGGCAGAAGTCGAAGCAGTACTTGAATGTGAGGAAATCACTTACTCTATAAAAAAATACTGCGATGGAGTTCTTCTTCTAAATATTCCTGAAAAATATCTGAAAAATCTGCCAAATATTTCTCGGAGACTTTCATATACTCATGAAATGATTCACATCATTCTCAGTGCAGATGAAAACAAATTACTTTCAGAAGCAAAAAAGTGTCCCTGGGAAAAATATGTCCAATCTGATTATGCAGTAAGAGTAAAGAAGATGGATAGAAGATCCTCACACAACACTTCAAATTTAGAATGGGAAGTGGGCAGTATAATTAAGAAAACTCTTGGTAAAAACGCCAGAGTGAAGTTAAAAGATCCTTCAATTCTGATAAGAATTATTCTTCAAGATGAGATGGCTTTATTAGGGTATAGAACAGGGCAAATTTCTAAAAAACACTTCTACAACTTGAAACCCCATAAAAGGCCATTTTTTTATCCGGGTTCAATGAGTCCCAAACTCGCCCGATGTATGGTAAATTTGACACGAATACGCGCTGGGGAAACCCTCTTGGACCCTTTTTGTGGAACTGGAGGAATACTTATTGAAGCAGGGGTTATTGGCACAAGAGTTATAGGAACTGATATTGACTATAAAATGGTTAAAGGAACCAAAGAAAATCTTCAATACTGTGACATTCACGATTACCATGTGTTTCAGGAAGATGCCAGAAAATTAAAGCTTCCAAAAGTAGTAGATGCAATTGTAACTGATCCACCTTATGGTATATCGGCATCCACTGGTGGTGAAAGTAGTGAAAACCTATATCACCAGTCAATGATTTCATTAGAACGATTAATAAAAGATGATGGTCTCATGTGTTTGGCTACTCCTCATTACTTGAATTTAGATGAAATATTTAAGGGTACAAAATTTAAAATAATAGAACAACACCACATAAGAATGCATAAAAGTTTAACTAGAGTCATTTCAGTCCTAAAAAAAATCTAAAATAGAAATTTTTATCTCATGTTTTTAGAAAATGGTAATTTAAGCTCCTAAAAATTACTGGAATTTTATTTAAAATATTCTAATATAATAAATTTCGTAATAAATCCATGAAGATAATTCAACATCATTTATTGATAAATTAATTATAATAATTGGTGGACATCATGAAAGCCAGAATATTTGATACTACTCTCCGTGATGGTGAACAAACCCCTGGAATATCTTTAACTCCAGATGAAAAACTCTTGATAGCCAGAAAATTGGATGAATTAGGTGTAAATGTTATCGAAGCAGGTTCAGCTATCACATCCGAAGGAGAAAGGAATGGTATTAAAAAAATAACCTCAGAAGGTCTTTCTGCCGAGTTATGTAGTTTTACCAGGGCTGTTCAGTTAGATATTGATGCTGCTCTGGAATGCGATGTGGACAGCATCCATTTGGTGGTTCCCACCTCCGACTTGCACTTGGAACACAAGCTGCGCAAATCACGAGAACAAGTAAAAAGAATGGCTGTTGAATCAACACAATATGCTGTGGATCATGGTCTTCTAGTTGAAATATCATCAGAAGATGCAACCCGCAGTGACATGGAATTTATGAAAGAGATTTTTCAAGCAGGCATAGATGCCGGTGCAAAACGCATATGTGCTTGTGATACAGTGGGTATACTCACTCCAGAACGTTCATTTGATTTTTACAGTCAATTAATGGATTTGAATGTTCCTTTAAGTGTGCATTGTCACAATGATTTTGGTTTAGCTGTAGCAAACTCTCTTGCAGGCCTTAGGGCAGGGGCAACCCAAGCCCATGTTACAGTCAATGGAATTGGAGAAAGGGCAGGGAACGCATCATTAGAAGAATTGGTTGTTTCATTATATTCCCTTTATAATGTTCAGACTCAAATTAATATTCAAATGTTATATGAAGTTTCTAAAATGGTTGCCAGGATAACAGGGATGTATTTACAACCAAACAAGGCTATAGTTGGGGAAAACGCCTTTGCCCATGAGTCCGGAATACATGCCGATGGAGTAATGAAAAAGGCGGAAACTTATGAACCAATAATGCCTGAACTCGTTGGTCATAAGCGTCGTTTTGTTATGGGTAAACATGTGGGTTCTCATATCATCAAACAAAGGATTAATGAGATGGGGTTCCGAGTTGATGATGAAAGATTCTCCCAAATATTTAACAGAATCAAATCATTAGGGGACATGGGAAAATGTGTTACAGATGTGGACTTGCAAGCTATAGCTGAAGATGTTATGGGGGTTATGTCCGAAAAACCAGTAGAACTTCAAGAATTAACCATAGTATCTGGAAATAAGGTAACACCAACTGCTTCAGTAAAACTTAAAATCGGAGATGTTGAAAAATTGGAGGCAGGCGTGGGAGTAGGACCAGTGGATGCTGCAATAGTAGCAATCACAAAAACAATAGAAGACCTTGCAAATATCGAATTTGAAGAATACCACGTGGATGCAATAACTGGTGGAACCGATGCCCTTATTGATGTGGTTATCAAACTTAAACATGATGGTAAAGTGGTGAGCGCTAGGAGCACACAACCAGATATTATAAATGCGAGTGTAGAGGCATTTTTAGGTGGAATTAACAAAATACTCACTGATAAGAAGGTTAATGAGTCTAAAAATGTTTAAGTGTGTTTTTTTTTTAAAAAATAGAAAAATTTATACCTTTCACAAATTTTTATTATATGGATTATTATTGGCAAAACCCTTGAATGGTATTTAAAACAACATTTGGCTAAAATTTTGCGTTTAATAGTTCTAAGGATTTACTATAGATCTTTAATTTAGATGGGTGATAAGATAATGAGTCAATTCAACATAATTGATCATAATATTCAAATCGCAGGATTTGACGCCGAAATAAATAATTTGACAGAATTAATGGACTTAATAAAGATTATCAGTGCCGGAAATCAATGTGAAGGTTGTGTAATTCAGTTGTTAAAATCTGATGGAATAGCTGGTGAAAAACATGTGTTACAAGCTATTTCACAAGCTTTGATGGCTTTTAATAGAAATAATAATATGGCTCAGGATTTGGGACTAGAAATATGTGTTAGGGCATCAGCTCAAAGACAAATATCACGTGCTCTTAAGATTTTAGGAATAAAAGAAGGCAAAATAGGTATATGTGCTGTAGCTGTGGATTGTGATGAAAACATTATGTATGAATTAGGTAAGATTTTGGGTGAAAAAAACAATAAAATGTTAAATGCCAATGTTGATGTATTGAAAAAATTGTATAACATTTCCGATGAGGAAATAAAAAGTGCAGGGAATGTTGAAAGAGTTCTAATTGAGAGAACTGCACTGTTAAATCTTGAAATTTGATTTCTTTTATTATCCTTAATTTATTTTCGGTTTTTCTATTTTAGCTATGGCATCTGCAGCACTAATTCGTACATGAGGGTCTTCATCTTGCAGCGCAGATTTTAAAGATTCAAGTGCTTTTTTATCCCCAATTTCTCCCAAGGCTTCTGCAGCTTTTTCTCGAACAATGGAGTTACCTTCATTAAGTGCTTTAATTAATGGATTTACAGCGGGTTTTTTAAATTTACCCAGTGATAATGCTGTTTTCCATCTGACGGCAGCGCTTTTATCATCTAAATTTGCAATCAGTGGTTCGATAGCTCTTAAATCTCTTATTTCTCCCAACGCCCACGCAGCCCTGGTTCTCACACTCTCATTATCATCTTTCAATGCTTCGATAAGGGGTAAAACTGATGGTTCCTTGATTTTTTCCAAGGCCTCTGAAGCCCTCCATTGGACACTGGAATTTTCATCCTTCAAAGTCTTAATCAGTGGAGCAACAGCCCTCGGATCTCTAATTTCACCCAAAACTTCAACTGCACGATGTCTAATATCAGGATCAGGTTCATTCAAGGCTTCAATCAATATTTCCACAGCTTTTTCTTGACCAATTTTTTCAATAGCCTCTTCCAAGCGTTCTTGCGATTTTTTGGCCCTCAAAACTTTATCTTTTCTGGGTATTGTTTTGATTTTAGCATTGGCTTTTATCTTATCAAGAGAAACAATTGCTGTTTTTTGAACATCATCATCTTCATCAAAGAGCATATCTTCTAAATAGGGTATGAAATCTTCATCATCAATTCTACCCATTATTTGGACGGTTTTTTCCCTCACATGAGGATCTCCATCATACAAACAGTCTAGAACAATTTCAAAAGATATTTCATCCATTTTAAATAGTGAATTCAAGCTACACTTACGTACTTGCCAGCTTTCATCATCAAGAGCTTTTTTCAAGTGTTTAGTTGATCGAGGATCACCGATCTCCCCAAGAGCATCAGCTGCACTNTGTCTCACTTCTCTATTACGATCTTTNAGAGCGATAATAAGTGAAGAAGCAGATTCAAAGCTTCCAATTTTTCCAAGGGCTTCGGCTGCCCTCCATCTCATATCATCATTTTCATCATCTTCTAAAACTGAGGTTAAATATTTTACAGCATTTCCTCCTCCAATTTCCCCTAAGGCATAGATTGCAATTTCCTGAAAATCACTTCCCTCATATTGGATTTTTTCAATAATAATATTTGCCGCTCGTTTATCCCCAATTTCACCCAATNAATACACGGCCATATGACGCACAGATTCGTCTTCATCTTCTAGAGCGCCTAAAATATCATAAATTGCAGATTTATCTTCCAAATCTCCTAAAGCTTCAATTGCCCGGTATCTTATCAAGCTATTAGGATGATAAATTGATTTAATCAACTTTTTTATATTTTTGTCATGTTTATAATTTGCCACGTCTTCTTCAGTGATTTTAAAGATTGACATTATAAGATCCTCTAAAATTATAATACAAAATTGTCAAAATTAAGAAATAAACTTATCTATTTTCACTTACAAATCAATAATACTCATTAAAATGAGAGTATGCTCAAGAGCATTAATCATGAGATTTTTACATAAAATCAGAAATGATCTTATTTGTTATTTCTGCTATTTTTCTCAGATTTTCATTTTTCAAACTTTTTATTTCCAAGTTTTTTATTTCCAAACACACTGCTGGTTGTTTTATCCGGTCATAACGTGGACAAGTACTAATCATCCCACCACCATTTACAGGAATTTTTTTTCTCAATTCACGTGCCATCGGTTTAGGGTTTTTTGAAGGTATGGTTACATTTATTCCACGATATTCCTCAAATAAAACCGTTTTAATCTCTTTTTTCAAAAAATTACATGCTTGTAATGTTTTAGAAAGAGTATCNGGTGCTTCTTTAATGGCTTCAACCAAACCTGCGCATATAACAGGGNTTGGGCGTAAAGTTTTTAGAANAAAATTAGAATTATCAAGCATGTTTGGATCATTGGTGGAAATAAATCCTCCACTGCCCAAATTGATGATTTTTGGTGATCCAGTAGATGCCACTATTATATGGGCATGATCACCGCAAGCCAAACTTCTCTGGGGATCACCAATAGCACCTGAAGCATCTTCCACCAAAATCACTCCTCTCTCATCACACAATTCAAATATTTCTTTAACTGGTTGTTCTGCCATATAACCTGCAAAACTAGTTATAAATAGTGAATGAGGTGTTTTAAGTTTAATATTATCATCTAAAACTTCTAAATTGATAATTCCATGATTTGTGGGAAGGTATGATATTTTCAGACCTAAAAAATCGGCAATTTTTTTAAACCCAGTCCAACCACCCTGATCTGGTAATAAAACGGGTCCTTTAATGTTGTTCATTGCGATCATTATAGCTGAATTTCCACTATTAACTACCCGGGCATGTTCATGGCAAGTAAGGTCTTTTAAACTCTCTTCAGCATTCCGATTATGATTTGTTTCTATTTCTCGATTCCCAAGATCTAAAGATGCCTGACACATAGCTTCCCTGGCATTTTTGGTGGGTTTTTTAAAAAAAAAGTCCATATTATCACGATTTTTAATAATTTAGTCATTTATTAAAATTTACTTAAAAAAATTATCAAGAGTGGTCTGTCTTGATTTAAGGAGGTCTTGTAATAGATCACTGGTTTTGATAAAACTATCTATTGGAAGTTTCAAACGAGTATCAATGTAGGCCAAAGCTGATTTCATATCCTCAAATTCGTGATAAGGCTGTTCCATGGCATGTCTAATGTTTTCTCGGACGTTAAAAACGCCCAGTGGCACATATCCGGAATAAGCCTCTCTGAGAACAACAACTCCTGCCTGAATTTTTTGACGAGCTAAAGCTTCCAGAACTGCCATTTTACAAGTGTAATAGCATCCTCCAACCACTGAATATTCTTTTTTTCCATTATAATTTTCATAATCGGAGAAAATGAGTTTTTCCTTTCCTAAAACATGTAAAAATGCTTCCATCCATTCGTATTGCCAAGGCGTGGGAAGTATAAGCACAGCATAATAATTATTAAGACTACTAAACTCGTATACTCGATGGACATCCACTAAATCGTAGTGTTTTACTTCTTTAAGTAACTGGTTAGCTATGGTGGTGTCACAAGCAGTGATAGACCAACGGGTTGGCACAAGGCGTCTTCTTTTATCCACACCCATTGTACCAACAGAAAAAGCCTTCTGCATATGGGAAAATGGCACATCTTTTTGGTGAAGATCCATTAGCGCGTCCTGAGCTTTAAGATCAGTGTCATAATACACTTTCTCCAGTTCACGGTCCCATCTAACGTTATCAATTTCAAACTTCTCTAATATGGCACTAGGCCCATGAGGGGCTTGATATTCACTGAATGAAACTCCTCTTGGTTTTTTCCAGAATTCTGCTTCACTGTCAATGGAACTTGATGCCAATGAGATTTCTTGGAGTTTTTCCACCATCCGGTTATCCAGTTCAGTTACTCCCAACATATTTTTTCCCCTAACCAAGCTCATCCTGTAAGTAATTATATCTTCCTGGTTTTTTTCTCCAGGGATCCATGCCTCTGGAGTGTCCATTATGGTGGTGTCTCCAGATACAGTGGAGATCATGGGACCTGCATAAACCTTTGGATAGTTCCAACTACCAATGAATACTGATGGTGGTGTGCTCCCTTCCAACTCTTTACCCACATCGATTGAAGGTATTTGAAATTTAGAGGTCAATTTTTTCAGGTAAGTTTTCTTACCCATCATATTATCAGATTAGTCCTGTTTTTAAAAAGATTTTAGCAGAGCAGATGAGAAGTAATATATCTTTAATCTATTCACAATTGATTGGGTTGTATTTCTATTTTAACCAAGTTTAGGGAAGCTGAGTTCATGCAGTAGCGTAAACCAGTGGGAGGTGGGCCATCATCAAAAACATGGCCTAAGTGTGCATTGCAACGGGCGCAAAGTACTTCAGTTCGTACCATGAATAGGCTTCGGTCAGTTTTGGTTGCAATATTCTCTTCTGCAACCGGAGCCCAGAAACTGGGCCAGCCAGTACCAGAATCAAATTTGGTTTTGGATTCGAAAAGATCAGTTCCACAGCAAACACATTGGTAAATCCCATCCTCATGACAGTCATGATATTTACCAGTAAATGCAGGTTCAGTTTCATTTTTTCTTGTAATTTGATATGATTCAGGGGATAAAAACGATTTCCAATATTCATCAGATTTTACAATTTTTTCAACCATTTTTATGCTATTTGAATTGGAGAAATATATCGGGATCAAACCATTTTTATCTTTTTCATCTTCCATGTTTGACACCATTCACATTTACAATTTTAAGGATTTAAATTACCCTTGCTTACTTATCATATTAATTTTTTAATTTGGTGGACTTATGTTTTTAGGCAATTTATACATTCACCCACTAAAAAAAAACTATTATGAAATAAAGATTTTTAAGTAGATCATAAAATGGAAATAAATCTTGAAAAATAAGTTATAATAAATACTAATATTAAGAATTAGGTGGGGAAAATAATATTTTTTAAAAAAAGGGCTTTTGATTATGAATCCTAAAACTGTAAAAAGAATGAACAGGGAGAAAAGAGGTCAGATTTCATCAGAAGAGCTAAATGTTTATCGTGGGTTTGCAACCCATGAATTAATTGAAATGCTCAATAATTCTAATCCACAAAAAAGAACAATATCCGCCAGCATATTAGGGGAAAAACAAGACGTTGATGCCATAATTCCCCTTTGCACGGCGTTTAAACGGGAAAAAGCATTATATTCTAGGATGGCAATTTCTGAAGCGTTATCACAAATAGGTGTTCCTGCAATTAGTCCATTATTAGATCTTCTTGGTGAAATTGGAAAAAATCAGGAAACTGAACTTCCCCAGAAATATTTCAACAAAAAAAGTTACCCCTTAGTAAGGGATCTGGCTGCCAGAACACTGGTAAAAATTGGAAAACCAGCAACCCCATACCTTATTGAAGTAATAGAAAATGGAACAGATTATAAAGCCCAGCAAGCCATTGACGCAATCGGGGGAATCGCCGCCAAAACAGGAGATAAAAGAGGTCTAGAGGCACTTTTAAATGTGATGGAAAGAAATTTTGATAATAAGGGTAATAAAATTACTTTATGGAAAACAATAAGGGCTTTAAGCGGATTTAAAAATAGTCAGGAAGCTGCTGATTCATTATTAAATATAATCAGAAGTGATTATGATTCTCCAATTATATGGGAAGCATTGAGGAGCTTGGGTAATTTAAACGTTACAACTCCTGAGACAATTAACTTAATCGTGAGTTTCACTAATAATAAGAATCCAGAAATAAGAAAATCAGCTCAAAAAGCGTTAATAAGTCTGGATAATCTATAATGAACCTCATAATCCTAAAATCATGAACATTTTTTCATCGCATAAAAAATATTTTACCTAGAATTTAAGGGAGGAATATGAGATCAATTAACACAATATCCTTGTTTATTTTCGATATGGATGGACTAATGTTTGACACTACAAATTTGGCAATTTACAGTTGGATCAAGGCAGGAAACACGTATGGTATCCCTATTTCAGAATCAATTGTAATAAAATCAATTGGATTGGATATCCATGGTGCAAAAAAAGTATTTAAAAAAAATTTGGGCAAAAATTTCCCATATCATGAAATTAGAAGTTTAAGATTAAAATATGCCCAGGATTTTATAGAAAAAAATGGAATTCCTGTTAAAAAAGGCCTTTACGAATTAATTGAATTTTTAGACCAAAAACCAGTCTTAAAAGCAGTGGCCACCTCCACCGAAAGGGAAAGGACAGAACAGTTCTTGCTTTCTGCGGGAGTCAAAGAAAAGTTTGATTTAATAGTATGTGGGGATGATGTTTCTAAAGGCAAACCCGAACCTGACATATTTATAACAGTCTCGGAGAAATTGAATTGTAAAAGCAACGAATCTGTGGTATTGGAAGACTCAGCTAATGGTATTCTTGCAGCTTCAAGAGCTAATATGATACCTTTTCTGGTTTTTGATGTAAAAAAACCAGATGAAAATATTGAGAAATTAGCCGAAAAAACCTTTAACTCACTTGTGGAGGTACGCGATTTTTTGCAGAAAATAGATTTCTAATAATTTTTCCCATAATGATAACAATCTCTAAGTTTTCACTTTTTTTGTCCAATATAATAAAATCCATTAGAAACATGGCTATTCATTGTTTTAAAAACAGTTTTTTCCAATAATAATTTTTTATAATTCTTAGTCAATTTCAATACATCTTCAATAGTGTGATGTCTCAAAACCAACCCTTCAGGAAGTTCAAACACGCCATAAATCCCATATTTATCCTCATATTTAGCATAACGTTTAAGATTCCTAGTATCATAATTTAACAGAAAATCACTGATATAGATTATTCCATTTTTTTTCAAAACTCTAGAAATTTCATTTATTAAAATTTCCTGTTCTATATCAGTTACATTACTGGTTAACACTCCAATAAGAAGCACAACATCAAATTCATTATCCGTAAAGGGTAATTTCTCCCCATTATTTTTTACAAACTTTAAGTAGGGATATAATCTCATTCCTCTTTCTAGCATCGCCTCTGAGAAGTCAACACCCGTTAAATTTTTAAAACCATTATTATGGAGTTCATTTAAAATCCTACCATAACCACAGCCAACATCAAGGATATTCATCTCTTTTTTAACATGTTTTTTAATTGCTTCTAGAAAAAATGGTGTGGGGAATTCTTTTTCATCTGCTAATTCATCCCAATATTTTACCTGATCTTGAATAGGCTTCATCATTTCCTCTGTTTATATAAATCGCTATATTTAATTTAAACTTTTTATAATAAAATATTTCATTAAAAAAAATATGATGTTTCTTCAACAGTTAATAACTTCTATTTTCCTTTTCTCATATCCGGGGGACATGATTTCAAGTAAAGTGTTTAAACCATGCATAATTCCTTTACCTGAATTTGCCTCAGTTGGAAGTATTGGAACCTTTGAATGATGACAATTTAATGGTGCATTGTTTAAATCCTGTTTGTTTGCAAATATCACAAAAGGAATTTTTTTCCCCTCTACAATTTTCATCATTTCTTCACATGTGGTTGTAATCCCCTGAGTGTTATCAATTAATATTATAGCGCCGTCTATGTTCGGGGATAATAAGTTTTCGCACGACTTTAATTGTTCTGCCCCAGTTGGGCTAAAAATCTCCAGTTTTTCATTGTAAATAGTAATTTTTCCATAAATCACAGAATCATTTTCCACTAAACTGTGGCACAAATGTTTCAGGGCAGTTTTTTTACCAGAACCAGAGTTTCCCCACATTAAAATCTTTTTAATTTCCATAAATATCTCCCCCCCCAATTGTTTTTAATAAAATCCTCCTTCTTTTATCTAATAATAATTATTTTCACAAATGAATATATCAAAACAGATAGGATAGTGCTTGAAATCACATCATTTATATTATGTGTTGTGGCTTGCAATGTTGGTTATTGGCCAAAAAATGAATTTTGTTAATTAACGCAAAATGGTGGGGTAAAATCAAAAATGAAATAATATAAAAATATTGATTGGCGTTTATTTTGGTTAAATCCTCTAAAAGGGGAAAGAAGTTAAAAAAAAAATTATGCAAATTCAATGGTACTAGGTGGTTTGTCACTCACTGACAAGGCCACATGGGTCACTTCAGGAATCTCTGCAGTAACTCTTTTTGATATTGTTTTCACCAGTTCCCATGGCAGTTTAGGCACATCTGCAGTCATGGCATCAAGAGACTCTACCATTCTAATAACAATTAAATACCCATAATCTCGCATATCCCCTTTCACTCCGGTGACCTTAGTATTAGTAAGAACCGCAAAATACTGCCATAAAGTTTTATCCAAACCCACCTTTTCAACTTCTTCTTCAACTATTGCATTGGTTTTTCTACATATCTCAATTTTTTGTCGGGTTATTTTCCCAACAATACGCACGGCCAAACCTGGGCCAGGATATGGCTGTCGGTTTACTATCCCATCCGGGAGGCCCATTTCACGTCCAAGAATTCTAACTTCGTCCTTATAAAGTTCTCTTATAGGTTCCACAATTTCCAGGACCATTCCGTGAGGAAGAGCTAAATTATGATGTGATTTAATGTTTCCATCACTTTCAATCCAGTCCGGAGCAATTGTACCTTGCACTAAGTAATCAGCACCAATCTTCTCAGCTTCTCTTTCAAAAACTCGTATGAAAACTTCCCCGATGATTTTTCGTTTCTCTTCAGGGTCTTCGACACCTTCTAGTTCATCCAAAAATTCATTACTTGCATCAACATACTTTAAATTCAGTCGGTTTTGGAAAGTTTCTTTGACATAATCTGCTTCCCCTTCACGGAGTAGGCCATGGTTTACAAAAACAGCTGTTAAATTATTTCCAATAGCATTAGAAACCAATACTGATGACACTGAACTGTCAACACCTCCAGAAAGGGCGATTATTGCTTTTTTGTCACCTATGGTTTTTTTGATTTTGTCTATAGATTCTTTAATGAAAGAAGATGGATCTAGCATGTTTATCACCTTAAATTTTGATAATAAAGTTTTATTTTTTT
>JGI24709J26583_10000855_pt1 | contig 25783 bp, 23 predicted proteins | sample BioPla2DNA1_FD_26583 | JGI IMG/M metagenome (IMG submission 26583) | reverse complement strand
CATCAGCTACAAGGTAGATATCTCCGGTTTCACGGTATAGGCTTGTGCCATATGTACTACGAAGCTTGTGAGGAGTAATTTTCTTAAGCTTCGTTACAGAAGAAGAGTACTTCTTTACTAGATTTTCTACTGAACGGACACCCAGTCGCTTCATTTGCATAGATAGAAAAAGAGCATTCTCATGACCAGTTTCAGGGACTAGCTTCTTACGTTGCTCCATATAATTTAGTAATGCTTCTCTAACTTCATCTCCAAAGTAGATAACTACCTCGTTACCACCTTTTCTAACTATCTTTATTCCATCATTTACAAAGTCCACATCATTAATATCAAGTCCCACACATTCAGACACACGAATTCCAGTTCCCAGTAGGAGAGTCATAAGAGCCAGATCTCTTACCTTGGTTTTATTGTGATAAGCTTTTTGCTTCTTCGTCATTGAATCCCCAGATTCTACTTCATCAAGTAACATAGCTACCTCGTCTATATCTAATCTAACAATTTCCTTCTCATTAAGCTTTGGTACATCGACAAATTCTGTTGGATTGGTCTTAATCATCTGTTTTTTGTAGTAGTAGGAATAGAAGCTACGAAGAGAAACAAGCTTTCTTTTCTTTCCGTTAGCCTTATTAATATACTCCTTACCATCGCATACATAGTAGGATAAGTAATCTAAATACTCTTCTATATCTATGGGTTCAATATTATCAAGAACATCTATTTTAATAGATGGGATAGGAGTGTTCTTAAGTTCTGGATTGTTCTTAGATAGGAATTCAAAAAATACTCTTAAGTCATAGGCATAAGCAATCCTTGTTCGTGAAGAGGTTGTGGGCTCAATACCACGGAAAAAGTCGCGACAAAATCGTGGTAATGTTTCTAATATTGATTTGAGTTTTGCTGCATTATCTATATTCACCTGTTCATGATAAGTAAGTTCTGCCATTGTCTAATTCCTCCTTATTCTAAGCAATAACTAGTTCTTGTACATATTATAAATCAATATGTTAAATATATCAAACTGGATAAAGTTCTCTTGCTAGTGCTCACCTTATTAAAACCCCAATATGATAAATATACAATCTCTTATCTTCTAGTAAAAAGTCCATAATTGATTCGATTCTATAATTATAGTTAAAATATAACATAATATGTAATATTGTTATTCTAGTCTGATAGATTAATTGTTACGAAATGTTTCTTGTGTTTTAAAAAATATAAAATAATTATTCGATCGCTGTAGAAAAATAGCAATGAAAATATTAAAAGCAATCTACATGAGTAGAAACCTAATATTACTTGATTTTTTGCAAGATTGTGGTAGAATTTAGGAAGTGTTTTTAATCAAATTTAAGCAGAAATAGAATGATTTTTGTATTATTTAAAAAATGACACAGTTTTAACACTATTTAACACTATTGTAATAATTAACTTGAGTTTACATTATTTGATTAGGAGTTGGTAACAAAGAATGGATGCACATAAGAATATCTACTACACTAAAGAAAAAAGTAATCTAAATTATTTGTTCCTTCTTAAACTAGGATGCATTATAGTTGCTGCTATTATAATGTCTGGATTTTTTAAATCTGAGGCTTTAGCCAGTTCTTCTATGGTGTATTATGATTATGCTTCAAAGAAAGATATTACCTATACCGGTAAGCAGGTAAAGGTTAATTACAATGGTAGAAAAATCAGTAAGGATGAAAATCCCGGTATTATTGTTAATGGTATTGCGCTATTATCCTACAAGGACATATTTGCCAATTCATCAATTGATGCTAGCTGTGTTTATAATAAAGAAGCAGGTACGGTTACTATCTCTAATGGTGACACAACAATAGTTCTTACAATTAATAGTAAGACAGCAATGGTTAATGACAAAAAGGTTAATATGTCAGTTGCACCGATTAAAATTAAGTATCGTACCAACAATGTTGCTAAGATACTTGTTCCATCACGATTTGTGGCTGAGAATCTTGGCTATAAGTATACTTGGTACAGTGGAACTAGTACTGTTGAAATTGAAGGAAGCTCATTGTGGTTATCATATAATGGTGGTTCAAAATTTGCCTATACGGGGTCTACAGCGCAGACTTCCATAGATGGTAGAGTAGTGGGGCATGGTAATATGCCTAATATTATAGTTAATAATACAACTATGGTTAGAGCTAAGAGAGTATTTGCAGATACTGAGATTGGCGCTACTTATTCATATAATAAGAAGGATAAGACTGTTACTTTATCTACTAAAGATACAAGCCTAGTTATGACAATAGGAAGTACTACAGCATATCTTAATGGTAATCCTATTGAAATGTCAATTGCCCCTATGATTGTGACTAATCATGAGGCTAAAACTAATTATGTTATGGTTCCAGGTAGCTTTACAGCATCCTGCTTAGGTTATGATTATAAATGGAACCAAGAAGATAGGATGTCCGAATTGACTTCCCGTCCTCTTAACCCTTCCTCTGGTAATAAGAATAATGATTCGAATTCAAATGATAACTCGAATCATGTTAATAAACCTGATACTAAGGAGGATAATAAAACACCTGTTGAACCAGAATTAGGCGATAATAGTATCGCTTGGGAAAAGGGAAAAATTCTGCACCAATGGCTTTCTAATGAAGTTTTTATAGGCAAGGGTTCCAAAAAACAATCTATATCAGGAACTTCCCCAGGCAATACTGATGATGGTACAATTTTAAGTATTGTTGAGACCTCCTACACACAGATGTTAAATGGGGAAACATTTCAATTTTATGGATCTAAGGCTTATGGAAAAGTTACATCAGAGCTTAAGAAGAATACTATTACTATACAGATTCATGGAATGAATAGCTATGTTCAGAACTTTTATCCTTTGTCCTTAGCTAATTCAGTTGTTCAAAATATTACTGCTAGATATGATATCAATACAAGTATTACTACTATCGAGGTTAAGCTACGGCAAGAGGATGTCTCTTATGACTTAGCCTTATCACCTGACAAGATGAGTTTATATCTTAATATATATAGAAATAGTATCACATCTGCTTCAGTTGGAACCAATGAGTTAGGTGATTACCTTACACTTACTGCTATGGGACCTATGAGGCCTAAGATTAGTGTTCAGAATGGCTACATAATGTTGGACTTCCCTTATACTGCTAATGGTATTGAAGACCAATATACTATGGTCGATGGGGCTAAATATATAAGTCAGATATATATAGCAGATCTTATGGATAGAACTCAGGTTTATCTAGGTCTTAAGAGTGAAGTGGATTATTATATAATAGAGAATGGTGGCTGGTATACTGTATCCTTACAGGCTAAAAACTCTAATTATAAGCCGCCTACACCTGTAGAAGAAGCACCTGTGGTTGAATGGAATAATAAAAATGTAGAAATTATTATACCAAAGCCCGATGGCATTGAAATAGAAATGATCACTGATAAGGATTTATATTTAAAGAAACAGTTTGTTATAATATTACCTGGTGACTATAGGACCTATTTTCAGACTAATCCTATATCAGCTAATTCCAATGTAATCAAGAAGGTTGATGTAAGCCTTAATAACAATTATGAGACAGAGATATGGGTTACAACTAGTAAAATTCAAGGTTATGAATATACCACTGATGATTCATTTATATATATCAATGTTGATAATCCAAAGAATATCTACAAAAATATTGTTGTACTAGACCCGGGCCATGGTGGTGGAGCTAATGGGGCACAGTATTTTAACACTAAGGAAAAGGATATTAATTTTAAGATCCTTTATACATTAGGGGAAAAGTATTTTAATGCTCCTAATTCTAAGATAAAGGCCTATTATACAAGGACTGCGGATAATGATGTTGGCCTTTATGATAGGGCAGCATTTGCCAAAGAAGTTGGTGCTGATTTATTTGTTAGCTTACATATGAATGCCTCAACATCAAAAGCTGTTAAAGGTATGGAGGTTTATTATTCTACCAACAATAACAGTAAGAATAGAGGCGGGCTTAATAGTGAGACTCTAGCCTCAAGATTATTAAATGATTTATTACCTATCATTGGAACTGATAATAGAGGAATCAAAAAAGCCAGATTTGTTGTAGTTCATCATAATACAGTTCCTGCAGTATTAGTTGAATTAGGGTTTATGTCCAATTCCAGCGATTATAATAAGATCACTAATGGAAGCAATCAAGAAAAAGTTGCTAAGCAATTATATGATTCCCTATGCAATATATTTGATAGATATCCTACTGGACGATAAGCATAGCCTTATATTCAAATAACCTAATATATTATAATTATAATTCCCTATATGATTACCGAGATATAAGTCTCTGAAGCATATAGGGAATTTTTTTATCTACGAATTTCTATTCATTTCACATATTACTATTATTTACCTCATAAATAATTCTATTTATTCATAATATGTTCACATTTACAATATATAATAATTCTGTAATATATTTAACACAAATGTAACATTTGACAAATGATGACAGGATTACCATCAAATAGAAGTACATATAAATAGTCTTAATAAAAGATTGTTTCCAGGTTGTATAGGAAAATATTTGTTTTTTAAGGCTGGTTTTCAGGAGGGAAAATGAATAAAACGACGGAAAAGATAGCTATAGGTTGTCTTATTGGAACTATGGCTTTCGCAGGACAGATGAGGAAGGCAGAAGCTTCAGAACTACCGGTAGCAGGAATTAACCTAGCATTAAGTTCATTACATAAATATGAGGAGAATACCAATATAAGTGTTCGAGACTTGTTAATAAATAGCATAGAATCAGAGTATGAAAACATAGGAATTGCTCAGGTGAAAAACTATGTAAACATAAGAAAAAAGGCAAGCACCAAAAGTGAGGTTGTTGGAAAACTATATAAAAATTCAGCAGCAACCATTGTTGGTAAAGATGGAGATTGGTATAAGATCAAGTCTGGTAAAGTAAAAGGGTACATAAAGGAAGATTATTTAATAACTGGTCAAGCAGTTGAAGAAATCGCTGATTCTATTGCAACTAAAGTTGGAACAGTTTCAACGGAAGGTTTAAGAGTTAGAGAAGAGGCAAATACAGAATCAAGAATATTAAGCGTGGTTCCAATGGGTGAAAAGCTTAATATTAAAAAAGATTATGAGGATTGGGTTAAGGTCTCCAACAATAATGGTAAGACCGGTTATGTAGCTTCTGCATATATTGATATTGAAACAAAGTTTAAGGAGGCAATATCAATAGAAGAAGAGAAGGCAAAAATCGCCAAGGAGGAAAAGGAAAGTGGTATGAAACTTCGTAATGATTTGGTTTCATATGCTTTACGTTTTCAGGGAAATCCTTATGTATGGGGCGGAACTAGTTTAACTAGAGGAGCCGATTGCTCAGGCTTCACCCAATCAGTATTTAAGCATTTTGGAATTAAAATTCCTAGAAATTCTAGATCCCAGGCAAGCGGTGGAAGAAGAGTTTCAGTAAGTAATATGAAAAAGGGTGATTTGATTTTCTATAGTAAGAATGGAAGAATTAATCACGTAGCCATATATATAGGCAATGGTAAGGTTGTTGGTGCAAGTAGCAGAAAAGAAGGAATTAAGGTTAAAAGATATAATTATAGACCTGTTACTAGGGTTGTTAGTTATTTAAAATAAAAATATTATTGATTACCCCAAAATTCCAGTCCTTTCAATCGAATATATATAATATAGACCNATATATCTTATATGTTAGAAAGGATTGAAAGGAGTAATTAATGAAAAAACTAATAATTTTAGTGTTAACAGCGGTGCTTATAGCAACCCCATCAACTATAGCATTTGCCAAGAATAAGAATTCCAAGAAAAATGACCCTAAGAAGTTTGACTGGAGTAATGATTTTAAATGGTACGAAGAGGATGAGGATGATGACGACGATGATCGTAAATGGAACAAAAAAGAATTTAAACTAAAGGACTCTCCGGTATTCAAATATGGTAAATACCAGCTCCCCTTAGCTCCAATAGTAAAAGCTATGGATTCTGGAGTGGAGTATAATAAAGATAAAGTCATCTTAACGATTACTAAAAATGATACTGAGATTATAATTGATTTTAAGGATGAAGTTGTTTATGTAAATGGTGTGAAGGATACTAAATCTGATATATTTAACTCCAAGAAAAAGAACAATGGTAAAACAGTGCTAATTAAGTATATTGCAGAGATACTTGATTATGGTCTGGATCTTGATGATGATGAAGTAATTGTTAAAATACCTAACAATAAGTATCTTTCTGATATCAAAATCACCCCTATTGTTTCCAATAATACAGATGTAATTAAGAACACTCTTAACAGCTCTTCAATTGCCCTAGAGGCTAGTGCTAAAATCAAAGCAGGTCATACTCATGGTTCAAAAGCTGAGCTATATGTTGGTTCTAAATTAGTAGCAACGGACAATGTAATCTCACCAAAGGACACAAAGGTAACATTCACAACATCTGATGGTACACCTACTAATAAAGAGCTTATGGCAAGTGTACCTAAGGGTGGAGAGGTAACGGTTAAGCTATACAATGAAAAGAAAGAATTAATATCTAGTAAGACAATGAAAGAAAAGCTTGTAGTTGATTATGTTTCACCAACACTAAAATCCGTAATTGGGGTGAATTATATACCTGCTGCAAAACAGATTAAAATTTCTGTAAGAAATGCTGGGGCAGTTGGTGATAAAGTTAATCTGGATATGATATCCATATTTGATACTAAACTTAGGAAGATTCACACTTTAGATAGCTCTTCGAATAAGGGATCTGAAGGAATTGTTAAAAGCTCTACTTCCTTAGTGATTAACCTTGGTGAAAGAGATTATAAGGCCATATCGGGTTTTGGTAAAGCTAATATGTATCTATCAATATGGGATGGNTCATTAATAAGTGACCAGGCAGGCAATTTATCACCTAAAATGCCTCTTATCCTATTACCAGTTAAAATAATTAAGTAACATTTATATGTGGAGAAAAGTGGAGAATATTTTATAGAAAAAGAATTGCTGCATATTTTAAAATATGTAGCAATTCTTTTTTATATAGAGTTAAACTTTGCATATTGTTTAGGTGAAAGATGAAATTCCTTCTTAAATGTTCTAACAAAGGTGGAGTAATCCAAAAAGCCACATAGAGAACATACCTCACCAGCAGGTATTCCTTTTTTTAAGAGATCTGATGCTTTGATTGCTCGCTTTTTTTGTATGTAACGATATAAAGTAAAACCTGTTTCCTCTTTAAACAGATGCATTAGATAGTATTTATTAATATAGAATTTGTTGGAAATAGTATCAATTGCTAAATCTTCATATAAATTATCATTAATATAGCTTAGGATTTCCTCAATTCTTTCATCGTACTTAATGTCTTCAATATTTTTATTAATATCCATCCCTTGGAATAACCTATTGATTTTTACAATAATCTGAATAAATAGAGCATTTTTTAATATTTCACTTCCAAAGGAAGTATCATGGATTGTTTGGTCAAGCTCAATTAAGTTTTGTCTAAAGGAATTGATATCCGTATTCTTCATCCTTATCAAATTTATTTTTCTTTCTGAGGCCAGTTCAAAGCATTTGAGAAGATTACAATCATTACGATTATGGGCTTCTAAAAAGTGGGAGTTAAGCCAGAAAACCATTCTTTCATAAGGCTTATCAGGACTTATTATGGGGAGATGTAAATCGTTCTTTCCTACAAGCAATATGTCCCAAGGCTTAAGCTTATATGATTTACCCTCTATAATATATGTTACATCACCTGAGATGAAGATAATTATCTTGTTAAAATCATGGTAATGGAATTCGAATTCATTTTTTTGTTGATCTTTAAGATTAAAAAAGAGGAAATCTTCCTTAAGGTAGCCTCTTTTTTGTTTCATCTGATTTTCATCAATAATCATAATATCAATACCTCTCTTAATAATCTAATGAAACATGAGTTAATAGTTATAGTTATTATATCACCTGAAAAGCATTTTTTGCAATATATTTGACAGAGTGTGCAATAAATTAAGCATAAATAATTATATAATTTAATTATTAATGAGTATAGGGAGGTTACATATGGGAAAGCTTTTTAAGAATTATAGGATGTCAATAATTTTAATTCTCTCTGTGATAATTGGAGGAATAGTTGGTCTTCTTATGGGACCTGAAGCCAAAGTACTAGAACCCTTTGGTCAAATCTATCTTAACTTGATATTTACCCTAATTGTGCCACTGGTTTTCTTTGGTGTTACATCAGCTATTAGTAATATGACTGTCATGAAACGACTTGGTAAAATATTAGTTGGTATAACCTTAATTTTCGCTGTTACTGCTTTACTTGCAGGACTTCTGGCTCTAATAGGAGTTTTAATATTTGATCCTCTATCAGGTACGGACACAAGTGATATAAGCAAGATACTTCAACAGGTAGAGCAAGATAAGGGAACTGGTGTGGAGTTATCTATTGCTCAGCAATTAGTCAAGACAATTACCGTTGGAGATTTCTTTGAACTTTTCTCGAAAAACAATATGTTACCTTTAATCGTCATTTCAGTAATATTTGGTGTTGCCCTTGTATTGGCTGGTGACAAAGCTAAAGTAGTTAAAGATTTCTTGAATGGAAGCTCTAGTATACTGATGAAAATGGTAGATATTCTAATGTATTATGCACCAATTGGACTAGGATGTTATTTTGCTTCTATAGTTGGTCAATTGGGAACACAGATACTTGAGGGCTATCTAAAATCATTTATTTTATATTTAGTGTTATCTCTAATATATTATTTTGGTTTCTTTAGTCTATACGCATATATTGCAGCGGGTAAACAGGGCTTTAAAGCTTTTTGGAGAAATATTATTCCCCCTACAATAACAGCCTTAGCAACTTGCTCTAGTGCAGCATCTATCCCGGTTAATCTAGAAGCAACAAAGAGAATAGGTGTACCAGCTGATATAGCCGAAACAGTAATACCTATAGGAATTAATACTCATAAGGATGGATCAGTAATAGGTGGAGTGATAAAAATTGTTTTTTTATTTGCTTTATTTGGAAAGGAATATGATAGTATTTCTATGTTGCTTTCAATATTAGTTGTTAGCTTTTTAGTAGGAGCGGTTATGGGAGCAATACCAGGAGGTGGAATGATAGGAGAGATACTTATCATTAGCCTATATGGTTTTCCACCTGTAGCCCTGCCAGTAATCGCAGTTATTAGTACAATTATTGATGCACCAGCAACCGTTCTTAACTCTACTGGTAATACAGCCAGTGCTATGTTGGTAGCTAGATTTGTTGATGGTAAGGGTTGGTTAAAGAGCGTAAGTAAATAAACGACATTAAAAAGCGTTTTATAGGGCATTACTATTATTTCACCCCTTCTAGCTAGTAAATACCACAATATTTACAACAAATATGTAAATAATATAAAACTTTATGTCAAAATGTCTAGTAATATTCTGATGAATGGTATATAATTGTGGCATAATAATTAAAAAGCATTTTATATTATATAATTGTATTTGTTTGGAAAGGGGCAGGAGAATGAAAGGGAGTTCAAGGCTAAAAGAAGTTGCATCAATGCTTAAATCAAAGCTGACATTTAAACGGACATCTAAGAGGACACCTATGGAGTCATCATTGAAGGAAACAAAAGGTTTTTCAAAGATTTTTAGTATCAGAGTTAAGTTGGTAATTGGTCTACTTATTCCAGTTGCTTTACTTGCTGTATATGGGGTGATATCTTACAATAAATCAGAAACAGCAATTATTAGTAATTATGAGATTAGTTCCGCTGGAACTTTAAATGCAATAAGTGATTATATGGGTTTTGGTTTAAATATTATAGGGGAGAAGACCCAAGAACTCATATCAGATCCAAATGTTAGAGTATATTATAATAAGAAAACAGGTAATGAAGATTTTTTAACCAGTATTAATCAACAATATGATATACAAACAGACATTACTCTTGCTAAGGATACCAATCCTTTTATAGCTGGAATACATATTATTGGTCAATATGGTAAAGGAACTTCAACAGAGGTACCTGCAAGCGATACATTATATAATGCTTTTGCTGAATCTGAACAAGGTAAAGCCATAGAAGGTATAAGTGATACATATACATGGATTGGTAGCCATCCGGGACTAGATGCAGAATTAACCGATGGAGATAAAGTATATTCTACTGACAATTACGCCTTATCGATTGTTAGGAAGTTGAATTCTAATTATGGTTACGTTATAGTAGACGTCTCCATGGAACAGGTAATGGAAATGTTCGCCAAATATGATCTTGGTGAAGGAAGTATAACAGGATTAGTAACTAAGGATGGAAGAGAAGTGGTGTCGGGCTCTATGTCAGATACAGTTTTTTCTACACTTCCTAAATTCCAAGATATAATAAATGAAACTGACAATAATGGATTTTTCTACGAGGATTATGATGGGGAAGAGCATTTGTTCCTATATAGTAAGGTTCCCGATGCTAATATAATTATCTGTGCCTTAATTCCTAGGGCCACCATACTAAGTCAAGTAGAGGATATTAAAAGCTTGAGTTTTTGGTTTGTTACTATATCTTCTATAATTGCAATTGTAATTGCAGGATTTATTGCCGCTGGACTTAGTATTGCTATCAGTAACTTGATGAAATCTATTAACCAGGCATCTAAGGGCGACCTAACTACCAAATTTGACACAAAAAGAAAAGATGAGTTTAGAGCTCTTGGTAATGGAATGACAGACATGCTCGCCAGTATTAGAAAACTCATAGGTGAGGTTCAACAGGTAGGCTCTAAGGTAAATGTTTCTGCAGACTCTTTGTCTAATACATCAGAGGAGCTTTTAACAGCAACTAAGGGAATATCTAGTACGATTGATGAGATAGAAAAAGGTGTTGTGCAACAGGCCAATGATACAGAGAGATGTCTACTTGGAATGTCGGGGCTTTCTGAACAGGTTGATAAAGTATCTAATAATACTGATGAGATAGAAAAGATAGCAGAAAACACTAAAACTGTTACAAATGAGGGTATTGTTATTATTGATGAGCTTAATATGAAGTCTAAAGCAACATCAGATATTACTCATAATATAATCATTAAAATACAAGAATTTGAGAAGCAATCTAAAAATATAGCTGGGTTTGTATCAATAATTAATGAAATAGCAGCTCAAACAAACCTATTATCCCTTAATGCCTCTATTGAAGCCGCAAGAGCTGGAGAAGCGGGTAAAGGATTTGCTGTTGTTGCAGATGAAATTCGAAAACTTGCAGATCAATCCTTACAGGCGGCAGATCAAATTCAAAAGACAGTAAAGGATATTACAAAACAAACCAAGGAGACAATTGATACAGCCAAGGAGGCTGAAGATATTGTAGATAGTCAAACAGTTGCTTTAAATAGTACCATTGAAATATTCAACTCAATTAATGGCCATGTTAATAATCTTGCCAATAATCTTTATAATATTTCTGAAGGTATTAAGAATATAGAAGCAGCCAAAGAGGACTCTATAGGTTCAATTCAAGATATTTCAGCTGTTTCTGAAGAAACTGCAGCTGCTACAGAGGAAGTAAGTGCAACAGCTCTTAACCAGATAAATGCAGTTGAAATGATGAGAAATGCTGCAGTAGAGCTAGCTGACAATGCTAAGGTATTAGAGGATGCAATCAAAGCCTTTACAATCTAGCTTATAAAGAATATAATTAATTAGGGCTGTGTTAATAACAGCCCTAATATATTGCATTAAAATAAGCTAATAATGGACAAAATGATCAGATATAAGACGGTTAGGAGTGACTTAAGATATGTCTAATGTTGTTAGAGATGAGTTAATTACAATTAATCTTACTACTAAATCCATTACAGGGGACAAATTAAGGGAATTGCTGGAATTTTGCTATAAAATCAGCAATAAAGTCTCAATTTGTCAAATGGGAAATAATGGAATGACCTTGGAAGAGGCTAAAAAAGCAATAGATAAATATAATAACAGCTTAAAAGCTATGGAGTTACCTACATTATCTTATGAAATAGATAAAAGCAGTAAGCCTTTTATTTCATCTGAAGATGGTATTAAGAGCTATGTTAAGGAGAATTTATCAAATTATAAGCTAATTAAGCGTATTGTAACATGTACAACAGCCTGTACCTATGGACCAATTCAGGTGATGTATTTTTTTGAATTAGAAGATAATATCAAGAAAACATTCAAGAAGATGAAGGATATATTCGAAGCAGTAATCCATAAGGATGAAAAAGATTTCCTCCTGGAGGATCCAGCATTTTATAATAATAAACAATACGTATTAATAATTAATTCCCGTGAAAAGTATGGAACATTATTCTTAACAGAAAGTCAGTATGATGAATTTAAAAAGTTAGGAATAGAACATAGAATGGGATATGATTTTAATAGTGCATATTAAAGGTGGGAAAAGAGCCATATATCAATGGTTTAGCTGTATATACTGATATAGGGCTCTTTTATACACTAACTATTCATTAAACTTAGGTTTTGCGAATAGTTGGATATAGAATTATATATATTAATACTATTTTTTGTCGAGTGACATAATTTTTACATACCATCCTTTAATGAATAGGTTGCTACCCTCTTTTTCAATAAATTAATAAAGCTATTTATAAATCAATAAAGAATTTACTAATTTCTTCTAAATATAAAGATATTTTTTCTTTATTAATACTATAATATATTCTGTTAGAGGTAACTTCTTCGCATATAAAGCCTAGTTTAGATAATGCACTCATGTGATAAGAAATTGTTGCTGTAGATAAATTCAGTTCATTGGCAATCTCTTTACCATAAGCTGGCTTCTTAGCTATATACTCTAATATATCCATCTTACATTTGATATAGAACCTATTCAATAATTCTTTATTATTGTTCAATATTATGTGTGTGTATTATGTTAAAATCTTTTTTCACCAACGATTCTCTCAAGCTCTAAAAGTTCTGCTCTAGTTAAATCTTGATTTTTTAAATAGTCGGACATAAATGTCGCTAAGGATCCGTTAAATAATTTATTTAACAATGCTTTTGTCTCAATATTTTGAACCGTACGCTTTGATATGGAAGCTTTACATATAAACCCCGGCTCTTCTCTCTTGATTGCTCCCTTATCAATTAAACGCTTAATAACGGTATAGGTAGTATTCTTCTCCCAACCGATATATTCCTTTATGATTTTTGCAATATCCTTTGCAGCCAAATTTTTATTGGACCACAATAATTCCATTACGTTAAGTTCCCCCTCATGAAGTCGTATCTCTGGCTGTGACATAATTAATAACACCCCTTTACCCCATTAAATAACATTCTACAACTGTAATATACAAATATCTACAATGGTAGACGATTACTATAATCCATATTCTACCTCAATAGAAAATATTTGTCAACCTCTTTCTTAATAATTCCTTAATAGATTATACAAGTATTTCCAATACCTACAGAGCATTAATTTCTTATAGGCTTGGGTAGATTATATCTGAAGTATTATATATACATTTATCTTTATCACAAGCAAAATACTGCGTAATAAGGTATGTATTTTACTTGCTTGGTAAACCCATAATTTTTATTAGATATTTTTATTGAATAAGGAATATCATACTTTTGTTTAAGTACACTTATGCTTTTTGATCGGGTATTGCTTTTCCAGTGAAGCTCAACTGGTACTAAATTATCTTCTTTATTAATTAGGAAATCAACCTTAGCCATAGAATCTGATTCCCAGAACCCAAAAGATATTCCTTTGCTATTAAGGGACTGGGCAACATAATTTTCTAATAAGGCCTTATCAATCAGCTCATTGTTACCAATGACTATGCCCTTGTATGTTTTATCATTAAGCTTAATAGACTTATAATCTATAAGGTTTTTCATAATGTACTCTGATATTTTAGTATAAAGAATTCCTGTATCAGGAAAATATAGCTTAAAGCTTGTGTTGTTTTCTTCTTTCCTCTTCTCTTCATGGAAGATGTTATCAAAGCTTCCCTTAAGATTTTCTAAATCTGTACTAGATATTTTATAAGATCTAATAATACTATTGTAATCTTCTAATCTATCTATAGCGTCCTTATACATTCCATAGGTGGTTCCTTTACGAATTAAGTTATATTGGAACTTTTTATTAGTCTTTAAAAGTTGTAAAGGTATACTATCAAATACCTGTTTCATTTTTAAAGTATCACTTTCACCTATATTAATCTGTGAATAGTCATGGTAATAACTAATAAGAGACTTATGGTGCTCATGAATATTAATCAAGGAAGCCATATTTATGTACTCGTTAATGGCTGCTGGCATACCTCCGATTTGAAGATATATCATAAGTAGAGCTAGTAGCTCTTTATGTACAATCTCCGGAACCTTCTTATTAGTAACAAAATGGGTTGTAATTACTTCAATATACCATTCATTACCTGTTGCAACCAAGAATTCATCAAATTCTAAGGGATAGATAGGCAGAATATCAAAAAGCTCTCCCACTTCCTTTGTAATTGGAGTGCTAGAAATAGCAATAATATGGGTGAAAGCTTTTCTGGTATTAACATATTCTATTATTTTAATAAGGTCCTTATCATAGGATAATAAGGGCTTATTAGCATCAGATATATGGGTAGTTGTAGGTATCTCATCTAAAATCAATATTCTTTTAAAGGGATCTTTATCAGGGCTTTCCTCAGAGGCTTCCCTAGAATGATCCTTCTCTTCATGATTTATAATTTGACCCAATACATCATAATCCTTCTCATAATTATAATAAACTATATCTTTAAAAAAGGCCTTAGCAAAATCATATGCAAGATATGTTTTACCCACGCCTTTTGCTCCTGTAAGTAGAATTGGTTTTATAGGGTGTTTATCCGTTGTACTATTCATCCATTCAATTAAGGTGTCGATTGCTTTTCTCTTCAATAAATTATACCCCTATCTATGTCTTAGTTTTGATAATAATTCTGTAAAATAATCTGGAAGGTCCGCTCTAAACTCTACATATTTCTTAGTTGTAGGATGTATAAACCCAAGAACCCCAGCATGTAAAGCCTGTCCCTCTAAGTGAAAAGGATCTTTACTTGGTCCATATACAGTATCCCCCACAAGTGGATGGTGAATACTAGCCATGTGAACCCTAATCTGATGGGTGCGGCCAGTTTCTAAAGAACATTCAACATGGGCATACTTATTACCTAGGTTTTCTAAAACCTTATAATTAGTAGCTGCATCCTTACCGTTCTTATGATTTATGGCCATTTTCTTTCGATCCTTAGGATGTCTACCAATAGGTCCTTCTACTCTGCCAGATCCTTCTTTAAAACTATTATAAACAATGGCTTGGTAACGCCTTGTTATTGAATGAACCTTAAGTTGATCTGCAATAAATTGGTGGGCTTTATCATTTTTACAGGCCACCATTACCCCAGTGGTATCTCTGTCAATTCTATGGACTATTCCTGGTCTAATGACTCCATTGATTCCGGACAATTCATCTTTACAATGATATAGTAAAGCATTAACCAAGGTACCAGAACTGTGTCCAGCTGCAGGATGAACTACCATACCTTTATGCTTGTTGACAATAATTATATCCTTGTCTTCATACAAGATATCGATTGGAAGGTCCTGAGGGACGATTTGAAGCTCTTTTGGCTCTGGGACATATATAATTACCCTTTCACCGGATTTCACCTTAAAATTGGATTTAACGGGCTTACCCTCAAGAATAACTCGATCCTCTTTTATTAATTTTTGAATATGATTACGGGATAAGTCTCCTAATGCCTGAGATAAATATTTATCAATTCGTATACTGTGATATTGTTCTTCCACGATACATTCAATAATCTTATGGTTATCACAGAATTCTATATCATCATCCATCTCATCACTATCAGAAAACTCTATGCTATGGTCCTTCATTATTTATCTTCCTTATTTCTCTTTTTAAACATATTATCAAGGAAAGCAAGGTCCTCCTCCTTATAATAAAAGATTCCTAATATGATAATAAGTATTGAGGAAACAGTAATATAACTATCAGCAACATTAAAAATTGGGAAATTAATTAGTTCAAAGTATATAAAATCTATTACATAGCCATAGCTAAAGCGATCAATCATATTACCGACTGCACCTGCTCCAATAGCTACAAAAATTAGCTTTAAGAGGTTGAATTTGTCCTCTTTAGGAATTTGAAAATATACATATACTAAGGCAGCTAGAATAATTAATGTAAAAACACTAAGAAGTGAGGCTTTTCCCTGTAAAATCCCCCAAACTGCACCACTATTCTCGTGATATTGTAGCTTTAAAACACTGGGAATAATGTCATATGGACCATTGCTTCGAAGAGTTGTTTTAGCCCATAGCTTAGTTAGCAGATCAAGAGAAACTAGTATTAAAAAATAGATTAGATGACGTTTATGTTGTTTCATATAATAACCATGCCTTTCTTCTAGCGTATAATAATATAAATCTATTTCTGTTCTAATATTGATTCTATAGCTTCAATCATTTCATCCTTGGTAACTGTATTATCAATAATTCCTTCACCTATACTCTTAAGGAGTATGAAATTAATACGGCCACCATCCATTTTCTTATCCAGGAAGGTTGTTTCGTATATTACATTAAGATCAAGGCCTTCAACCTTAACAGGCTGATTAAAGGCTTTAAAGGTATCAATGATGTCTTTATATTCTTCATAGGTTAGATAAGAGCGTTTGTATGAAATATAAGCCCCTGCACAAGCCCCTAAGGACACACATTCCCCATGAAGATATGAGAAGTTTTTAAGCTTTTCTACGGAATGACCAACTGTATGACCAAAATTAAGGAGTGCCCTTATACCTGCTTCCATAGGATCCTCTTCTACTACTTCTTTTTTGATCTGACAGCTTCTTTTTATCATTTCTGATATAACTGTATACTTCCTTGCTTTGATATCACTGGCATTATCTTTAAGCCATCTATAAAAACTTGAGTCCATTATAAGCCCATGCTTAATTATCTCACTGACCCCAGAAAGGTACTCAGACATAGGAAGGGTATGTAAAGTATCAATATTCATATATACCAGCTTAGGCTGATAAAAAGCCCCCACCATATTTTTGTAATTATTAAAATCTACTCCTGTTTTCCCACCGATACTAGAGTCAACCATAGCTAGTAGGGATGTTGGCATCTGAATAAAACGAATACCCCTTAGATAGGATGAAGCTACAAATCCGGTTAAATCACCAACCACACCTCCACCTAAGGCAATTAATATGTCCTTACGATCAAATCCCTCAATGATAAGCTGTTCGTAACAATCCTTAACAGTATCAAGGTTCTTACTTTTCTCACCTGCAGGAAATGTAAATATTGATACAGACCTTGCTATTGGAGCCAATAGATCCTGAATCTGCTTGGCATATAAACTACCTACATTACTATCTGTAACAATCATAAATCTACGATTATTCATTTCCAGAGCTCCAAGGGCATCAATTAGATTTGAAAAGTCTGGTTCTATAAGCAGCTCATAGGAAGGAGCATTATTAACATATATAATTAGCTTATTGTTATTCTTAATCATATAAAAATGCATAACCAATCTTCATAGGACTTTGGTTATGCCAACCTCCTTTATATCTTGTATTTACAGATTAGTAACTCAATTCTTGGATTAATCTGCTTATCATGCATATAGTTTTACTTTTACTGAATATCGACCTTTTTTAGTCTTATAAGGTGTTCCCACATATAGGAACTTACCATGTCCACGAACAGAAACAAGATCATTGTCCTTAAGCTCATAGCTATTAGAGATTACCTCCTTGCCATTGACGAAGACCTTTCCACCCTTAATCAAGCCAGTTAAGCTACTTCTGGATTTATTAAAGGCCACCGAAAGAATGCTGTCTAAGCGAATAGATGATACTGTGCCAGAGATATCTTTAAATTTAGGTTCATAATGAAAGTCCTGTTTATTAATTATTGATGCACTTATGTTGGTATGCTTTATTTTAATAAGATTATCAGCAATAAATTCACTAATGGATCTTGTGCAGAATATATATGCCTCTATATCGTTAATTATTATATCCCCAACTATAGATCTATCTATACCAAGATTCAAAACAGCTCCAAGATAATCCCTATGGGTCAAAGCATCAGAAAACTTACGGTTCTGTGGCTTTATGGATACAACAGAGATAGGAAATTCTATGTCTTCTGTTTTTTTAACATTATCATCACCAGAAAAGCATATCATTCTTCTCTCTGCTTCAAGAAATCCTCCATATGAAAAATAAGGAATTCCCGGCAGCTCATGCTTCATACATTCTAATATATTTTGTTCGTGTAAATTTAAAAAATCAGAGAATACGCAGATACCTTTATAATATGCGTTGTTAGCCAAATCGTAAAGGCGTCTGCGTAAAAGTTGTTCATCCTTATCCATATTAGTTCTACCTAAAACTGTGAGTGAAATGTTGGTGGTTCAAATCCACTATCTTGAATTATATCAAGATAATCTCCTGAGATATCTATCGTATCAGGAGATACAATAAATATATTGTTGGAGATGCGGTGAAGCTTTCCATTAATCGCATAAACTGAACCTGAAACAAAATCCATTGTTCTTTGTGCTAATTTGTCATCAAAGCCTTCCAAATTAATAACTGTCGCTCTACCTGAGAGGAGCATATCACATATTTCCTGTGAATCCTCAAAAGAAGTGGGCTTTAATATACAGACCTCAAGCCCTTTGGAAGTAGTTCGAATTGGAACGACTTTATTAGCCGAGCTTCTTTCCATTCTAAACACCTTCTCCTTTTTCACGTCTGAAGATACCGAGGACCTGCTTAAAGCTTGTTCTAAGTTTGCTTCAGCTTTTTGAGCTTTTCTTTCTTGACGTGAAGGCTTTACAACTTCCTTTTCATCATCAAGATAATCATCAAAATCATCATCATCTTCGGTAAGCTTCATGGAATTCAAGAAACTTTTTAAAATATTCGCCATGGGTAAATTCTCCAATCTTTAATACTAAGCCTACATAATGCCACTATGGGGCAACTCAAGATCCTTGAAGAACAAGGAGAGAGCACCACTGTGCCGGTATCGCAGGTTCTTCTCGTGGGAAGATGCTTTTTCTTCACACTGATTACTTTGTACTATAATTCCTCTGGCCAAATATGCCTGTCCCAACTCTTACCATGGTTGCACCTTCTTCAATAGCAACTTCAAAGTCGCCGGTCATGCCCATAGAAAGAATATTAAAGTAATTACTAAAGTTCTTCTCTAAATTAATATTATCTGAAATATGCTTATAATAGTCCCATTTTTTCTCTTTATCATTATTATCAATGTTTTTGCTTTTGATGTCAATATATAAATCTCGCAAATTCTTGAAATACTCCCTATTATTCTCGGGATTTGTACAATATGGTGCAATTGTCATGAGGCCTCTTGCACGAATATGGGGAAATTTAGATATTTCCTCCAATAAAGGTAGAACCTCCTTGGGCTCCACTCCATCCTTAGTCTCCTCCCCTGCAATGTTCACTTGAATTAATATGTCGGAGAGAACCTTCTTCTTAGCCGCCTCCCTTTCAATCTGCTCTGCCAAACGCAGGGAATCTACAGAATGGATTAATAAAACCTTATCAACTATATATTTTACTTTGTTTCTCTGTAAATGTCCAATTTGGTGCCAGTAGATTTTCTTATCTACTATCTCAGATAATTGATTGTATTTTTGTGTTAACTCCTGTACCTTGTTTTCTCCAAAATGCAACATTCCAGAGTTAGAAGCCTCTAAAACCATTGAAGCTGGTTTGGTTTTGCTAACGGCTATAAGGGTCACTTCTGAAGGATCCCTACCTACCCTCTCGCATGCTGCCTTTATTTTGTTTTCTATATCCTTAATATTATCCTTTAACAAAAAATCACTCCATTCATAAAACTAGTAAATTATAGCCTGATTTATAGCTGTACTTCCATCCAGTGCAATATGATCATATGCTGAAAGACCAAAGGCAGTATTCTTATCAATGATATAATATTCTGTATCCTCATATAAGATTTCTATTCGCTTAAATACTGAATATCCAGTATTAATACAATATACACCGGTAAGCTTACTCATCTGGCTTAAGGACAATCGGTTTAGGTTGTTATCAGATACAATGCCTTGTCCAATTTCAAATATATCAGAGTCCACATATCCATATACTTCGTCTTGATAATAAATATCTGTAGGTACAAACTGATAGGTTATATCACCTTTTTCAGAAAATACCTCTTTAATAAGACCCTTCCTATTACTATCTCCTCCTTCAGTGAAGTATTCCAATGGAACAAGATAAAAATCCTTTTGGACTATAGATGATTTAGGTATCTTTAATCCTTCAACAGAATTTATATGCAGCTCCACATCAAGGAAACGATCACTAATATAATTGGTCATATATTTATCTAAGGTTAGTTCTGCATAGAATTCAGAGCCATTCTGAAATAATTCAATCTTAGCCCTTGTATCTAACTTATCCTTAAGAATTGTAATTTTTGTTTGTTCTAGGTCTCTTAAGGACATATACTGTTCTGAAGTTAAAGGAAGAATAATATTCCATATATCAGACGTGACTATTTTATATATAGGGCTATTAATTGGTAGCATAGAAGTTGCCCGAAGATGGGTTTTGTTATAATTATCTTTCTCAAATATGCTTGATGATATCTGGTTCCTAGTTAGGGCCTCATATGAATCAACATAGTATGAGACAACTCCAGCATTGTTACTGTTATACATGTTATAGGAGTAGTTAAGACCAGTTTCATCCTCTATAGTTTGTCCATAATTAAGCATAGTTGTATTAAGTAAATCCAAGACCAGGCTACTGGCATCTTCTTTAAAGCTATATACTGAGGAAAAGTTACTTCCTGAGAAAGTTTTATGAAAGGACATAATCTCATGACTAATCTGAGAGCTATCCTTCTTGGTTAACTTAATAGGTACATCCCCACTTAAAATAACATCAACAATCTCACGGCTTTCATCAACTGCATAGACAGAGGAATTACGTGATACCCTTGCTCCCTCTTTTTGAAAATATGTAATGTAACCAGCCTTCTCTGATAAAATAACTTGCTCTTGTCTTATGACCAGTCCATTAATACGATTATCCTTTGCTGTAGTTCCTTCATGAACCTCATATATGGATATATGATCCTTAGTAAAATATATATAAACATTAATAATTATATAAATAAAAATAACAAGAAAGACGATTATACCTATGTTTAAAGTTTTTCTTTTTTTGAATTTAACAATTTTATTGTTACCAGCCAATATCTCGCCTCCAATCTAGCTATTCTCATATATTATACTTACTTTTCATTGAATTTTAAAGCCTTAATTTATAATACAGTAAAATGTATTACAACTTATGAATAAACAAGGTAAAAAGGGGTGAAAATAAGCAAAGAAGGATAACATGACTAAGTAAGAAGGAGGTAATAAATGAAAACTATAGATTATATTGCGCTAATTCTAGTTATTATTGGAGCTATTAACTGGGGCTTGATTGGGTTTTTTAGATTAGATTTAGTGAGATTGATTTTTGGAGATATGACAATGCTTTCAAGAATAGTATATAGCTTAGTTGGTATCGCTGGTTTATATTCTTTAACCTTCTTTGGTAGAATCAGAAACGACTAATCTCATATCGTTCAAAAACATGGTTAAAACAGGGTGCGGGAAAGCCATTCTTTCCTGCACCCTGTTTTAGGTTTCATAATATAATTATTAGTTTTTCATTTATAAAAAATGTCTTATCTAAAAAGATATGACTTTATAATTCTTTAGGCTCTCTTGTCTACAAGGAAACAGCGACATACTTTTGAATACTCTCAGGTAGTTGATCCTTATTCATTGACAAGCTAATAACAAAATCAACATTAAAATGGGAGGATAATTTATCTAACTTATTCATAACCTCTATCAAATTGTCATTATTAATGTAGGCTATTTTTAAGAAACTATCAAGATAAACTGATTGTAAGTCATGATCACAAGAAATGACTCCACTGATAAAACCTAGAAATTCATTATGATTTTCGATATAATAATCCAAAACGTTAACTAATCTTATCTTATTACTTAGTTCATACATATGTTTGTTGCTTTTGTCAAGATAAACAATGCTTCCATGTGCAGCTTTAGCTTCGGTATTCACCTGCTCGATAAGGATCTTTGTCTTACCCTTACCTTTTTCACCAGAAATTATCCGTATCATTGTAATCTCCTCCTTATGATGGGCGCAACGTTTCATTTGCTATGCCTGTTATTGTGCTAATTGTATAGAAATAATTTAATTCTAATCTAATTATAGTATAATTGTATTTCAAAGGCAACTATTAAATTCCATTCTTATCATATTATTAGCTTAAAGTCAGATATTTAATTCATATTTAATAAAGTTTAGGAAAATTATCATATTATTAGCCTAATTACAGATTAGAGCTTACGGATTACATGGACTAATCTATCTGGTTAACAGTCAGCATTGATAGCATATGGGACATCTGAGAATACAATTCAGTCCTATTATCACCTTTCAAAATCAAAGATATATATGAGTTTTGATTATTATCCTTTGTCAGCAAAATAAGGCAATTCCCAGCTTTAGAGGTTGTACCTGTTTTACCACCAATTATATTAAGGGTTTCAAGACCCTCTTTTAAGCTGTTTGATCTTTCGTCCAAATATAGGTTGGTTGAAGCAAAGGTCTTAGTAATATCCTTATTGTCCTTGTCCTTATAAACTGCTGTATATGTTGGGTTATCAATGATAGAAAGAAAAGTGTCATACTGAACTAACTGATTAAAAATAAGATATAAATCATATGCAGTGGAATAATGATTGTCATTATGAAGTCCATGGGAATTAGTAAAATTGGTATCGACAGCACCAATTTTAATTGCTTCCTCATTCATCATCTTTGAAAAGTTCTCTTCTGATCCAGCAATATGCTCAGCTATAGCTATACCAGCATCATTACCGGAATAAATAAGTAGAGAATTGAGAAGAACATCCATGGAGACAATATCACCTTCATTGAAGCCACAAAGCTTAGCTCCTGATTCAGTAATATGGGATGCATTATAACTAATAGTAACTGTATCGGTTAGTTCTCCATAACGTAAAACAATAAGAGCAGTCATAAGCTTGGTAAGACTGGCAGGATAAAGCTTTTCATATACATTATCCCCATATATAATTTCATTATTTGTGATATTAACTAACAATGAGGCTTCAGAAGTAATATCAGGGTCACCCCCCTGATTATCTTCTTCAGTAATTATAGCCAAATTTTTAGCAAAAAAATCAGTTTCTGTAATTTCATTATTGATTACAGAATTACTTAGTACATTTTCATTATTATAAGCAAGTAATTCATCAGAGTTTTTTTGACAGCCTCCAAAAGAAAAACATGCAAATAAAAGGAAGACGAGTAACTTTATTTTCATAAGTTCTATCCTCTCTAGAATTTATCTTATGTTACAACAATGTTAGGACTTATAGAGCTCTCTCCAGTCCAAATCTCCACGATCTAATGCCTTAATTAATAGTTCTGCAGTAGCAAGGTTAGTTGCTAATGGAATATTGTGCTCATCACATAATTGGAATATGTTATTAACTTCTGGTTCATGAGATTTCTTTGTAAGTGGATCTCTTAGAAAAATCATAATATCTATTTGATTATGACCAATCTGTGAGCCTAACTGTTGTTCTCCACCAAGATGACCAGCTAAAAACTTGTGTACTGGCAGATTAGTTACTTCTTCAATAAGGCGCCCTGTTGTGCCTGTTGCGTAAAGAGTATGCTTGCTTAATATTCCGCGATATGCGATACAAAAGTTTTGCATTAGTTTTTTCTTTGCGTCATGGGCGATCATTCCGATATTCATATATTCAACCCCCTAGAGTGATTTATTTGTGTAAGGTGAATCAGCGGATTCCATGTGAATCACTATGCTTCCCTTTACGTTGTATACTTATATTTAAAATAATTCCTATAGATATCATATAACTTAAAATTCCACTTAAGCCTGAGCTTAAAAATGGAAGTGGAATCCCCGTATTAGGTAAAATCTGAGTGGCAACCCCAATATTAACAAATACTTGGAACATAAACATTGAGGAAATACCTATACCTAAGAGCATACCCATCTTATCAGGGGCTCTCATTCCAACTATTATGCATTTATAAACAATATATGCAAATAGTAAAATGATAAAGCAGCTTCCTAGAAATCCAAACTCCTCTCCTAATACAGAGAAGATAAAATCGCTTTCTGAAATTGGTACATAGTCGTAGCCTCTAACACCTGATGGTTCTAAAAACTTTCCATAGAGCTGACCAGAACCTATAGCTTGAATTGAGTTTTCCTGTTGATACATGATCTCAGGATAAAGCTCAGGATTCAAAATTGAAAGTACCCTTTCCTGCTGAGTAGGTGATAATAAAACTTGATAATCCTGCTGAACATACCAAAAAAGAGTACCAAAAACCGGTAGTCCAATTGCTAGAATTGGAATAATAATCTTCCAGCTTAAACCAGCTACAAATATCATCATTACAAAGGTAAACATTATTACCATACTTGAAGATAGATCAGTCTGGGTTAATATTAATAAAGTTGGTATAGCCATTAACCCAACAGAAATTAGGATGAAAAATCCATTGTTTATTTTATGCTCAAAATTAGTGAATATTACTGCCAAGAAGATAATGAGTATTATCTTACTTAGCTCAGAAGGCTGNATCTGNATTCCATTNTCTCCACCAATAAGTAGCCATCGGGTAGCATAATTTATTGTCTTACCAAATAGTTTAACCATTATTAGCAAAACTAGATTGATTATATATAAAATAATATAAAATTTGCAGATAAAATGATAATCAATTAAGGATACAATTATTGCAATAACTAAACCCATGGCAAGTCCCATCAAATGCTTCTGAAATAAATTCTCATCCTCGGCTTGTACAAGTCTAATTAAATATGCTCCAACTGACATTAAGGTAATAACTACAGTAAGCATAGCAAAATTGTATTTTTTTAAGTCATAATTCTTAAAATTAAATATCATTGATAATAGATTAAACATTAGGTATACGTCCTTATTTTACTTGATTCTTCATGTCCTTGATTGGAATATTAGCAAATAGTGCAGGTACAGAACCATTATGGCTTTCAGAATCTGTCTGTGAAATCTTAATATCCAGACCGTCTGTATCAATTTCAATATATTTTGATATTACAGCTATAATATCGTTCTTGATCTGTTCCAGAATTTCTGGTGAGCATCCAGCACGATCAGAAACTAATACCAGTTTCAGACGATCCTTAGCAATACTACTTGAACCCTTCTTTTTAAAATAATCTAGTAATCCCATGGTGCACCCCCTAATTCTTTTTTAACTTGCCAAATAGTTTCGTAAATAGATTATCCTTTTCATTTAAGTCAAGAAAAGGAACTTCCTCCCCAACAATTCTTTTACATATGTTCATATAAGCACGACCAGCTAAGCAGTCAGAGCCTACCAATGGTTCACCCTGGTTTGTAGAAATAACAATATTCTCATCATCAGGAACAATGCCAATTAAGTCTATGGCAAGAATTTCTTCAACATCCTCGCTAGACATCATATCTCCTCGCTTAACCATGTCCATACGTAGACGATT
>JGI24709J26583_10000839_pt1 | contig 26005 bp, 11 predicted proteins | sample BioPla2DNA1_FD_26583 | JGI IMG/M metagenome (IMG submission 26583) | reverse complement strand
ATGTAGAGTACAGGGCAACCTTTAAATCAACATATATTGAGTATAAAGTTAAATGGCTAAATCATGATGGTAGTACAATAAAAACAGACTCTTTACATTATAATCAATTGCCTCGATTTACAGGTGCAGTTCCAACAAAAGCAGCTGATAAAACATATACATATACCTTTAATGGTTGGGATAAGGAGGTTGTCAATGTAGCTGGCAATGCAGAATATACTGCAATATTCAAAAGTGTGTACATTAAATATACAGTTACTTTCTACGCAGAAGATGGTGAAACTGAAATCCTCAAAAAAGCTGATTATCATTATGGTGAGCTAGTTACTAAACCAGCTGATCCAGAAAAAGCAGCAGATAAGACATATACATATGCATTTGCTGGCTGGGAAGGCTGGAATGATGCGGCAAAGAACGTGGCTGGAAGTGCAAGCTACACAGCAACATTCACTGCAACAAAAATTCCATATACATTTACAATTACTGGTGGGACTGTTGATGAAACAGAGGAAGCTCCTGCAACGGTAAATGATGGAGATGAAATTACAGTAACAGCAGCGGTAGCGCCAGAAGGGAAGAAATTCGAAGGTTGGTATCTAAATGGCAACTTGGTGTCCACTGATCCAAATTACACCTATACTTTTGATGCCGAAAGAGCAGTAGCTGGCGAATTTAAACTAGAAGCAAGATATGGAGATGCGACTGGAGAAAATGTCGATATAGATAATCCACCAAGCACAGATACTGTTGTAGAGGGCAAAAAGGGACTTAATGGTGGTGCAATCGCAGGAATCGTCATAGCTTGTCTAGTTGTTGCAGGTGTAGGCGGGTTTGCAATATTCTGGTTTGTCATCAAGAAAAAGACTTTAGCTGACCTTACAAAGATTTTCAACAAGAAAACAAAAAAAGAAGGCAAAGCTGAAGAAGAGGAAAAAGAAGACAAAAAACAAGAATAACTACACTTAATACTACTTTAAACCGCTCTTTTTAAGGGCGGTTTTTTTGTGCAAAAAAATGTTTTCTGAATTTTTTAAAAGTCAGATAAGTGAAGTCTATGCATAACAAAAAAAAGGGAGTATAATTTATATAATAATATAAATATATTAAGGGAGGAAACTCACCATGAAAACGAAGATTCAATCTAAGCATTTTATGCTTATAGCTTTAGCGCTTTTTCTAAGCCTAATTTTTGTCTTTGCCTTTGTGCCAAATTCAAGCAATGTAGCATATGCAGAGACAGTGTCCACTGTAGACATAAGCAATGTACAAAAAGCCCTAATTGGTAATGAGATGTTCTTTGAGGTTAGCTGGTTGAAAGTCCCAGAAGGTGCAGTTTATTCAGTTCAAAGTGTAGAATGGTGGAATGTGACAGATGCCACTCCTGTTCAGTGTGAACTAGGGGATACGTTTCTTGCAGATAATAATTATGAAGTGCGTATCACCATTGCGCTTGAAGAGGGTGGTGGTCATACTTTTGATACTTCTGTAGTAGCTACAATAAATGGTACTACTCCAGCAGATTTTCTTGACAATTATGATGACACTGCGGTTGTGTCACATGACTTTGGAACTGCAGTTGCTCCTTCACCACTTACCATTACATTTGTTCCTGGTACTGGAGGTGGCACCCAATATACGAAGACAGCATATGAAGAGAGAATGTTTTATGACTTTGATCCTCCAACTGACTTTGATCCTCCTGCAACTCCAGCAAATTCGGCTTTTAAAGGCTGGACTGTTCCTCTTCCTGGATACAACACTAAGCCAATTACACCAGGGGGTGGTAAATAGGTTATATTCCCATCAGACACAACTGTAACTGCTCATTGGGAAGAACAATATAAAGTCACGGTCACAAATGGTAAAGTGGAAGGTGAAAACTTTAAATACTATTTTGCAGGTACAAAAGATATTTCTATTCTAGCAAACGATAGAGAGGCAGAGGGGTTAGTATTTAATAATTGGTCAGTTTCACCGGATACTGTTATGATATCCTCACCAAATGAAGCAAGCACAAAGTTTGGTATGCCAGACACACTAACTTCAGGAACAACCATTGAATTTACAGCACATTATTCGTTTAAGATTTACCAAGTCATGTATAGCTCAGGTTCAAGTACTGACCCAGCACCAAGTAATGGTGAGAAAACTCACGGGCAAGAATTTACAACTTTTGCCGCATGTAGTTTAACAAGAGGAGGATATGTTCATGTTGGGTGGAAGAGGGATGGAGAAAGTGAAGTCCCTTCAAGTGCAATCAATAAAATAGAGGCAAATGTTAATCAAGATGTAAAATTGTATCCTGTCTGGAGCAAAAAACATGCAATTACTTGTCAAAATTGTACAAGTGATCAAGACCCACCTGTTGCTATTGAAGGGACTGCTGTTACTGTAACAGCAAATACCCCTGGTGGTGGTGAAAGATTTGATGGCTGGGAAGTTACCCCGTCAAGCGTTATCATCGCCCCTGTATCAGACCAGCCCTTAAAAGGTACATTTAATATGCCAAGCAGCGATGTTACTGTAAGAGCAAAGTATAAAAATGTATATTATGTTGAAGTTATAAATGGTACAGGTGATGGGGACTATGCTCAAGGTGATACAGTTACTATAGTAGCAGATGATCCAGGGGCAGGTCGAAGATTTACAGGCTGGGTTACTACCCCATTTAATGTTGTAGAGATAGTTCCTGCAGGGGCAGATAAGCCTTTAGAAGCCACATTTGTAATGACAAATCAGACTATCAAGGTAGAACCACGATACGAAAATGTATATAACATTACTGTCACAAACGGTACATGTGATAAAAATCCAGCTGTTGCGGCTAAAAATGAACCTGTTACAATAACAGCAAACGATCCAGGTGCAAACCAAAGATTTACAGGATGGACGGTTTTACCAGATACTGTTGTTTTGAGTACTGACGGATTAAATCCTCTAAAAGCTACATTTACGATGATAGAAGAAGAAGTCACTGCTACAGCAAATTATGCAACTGAATATACAGTTACTTTATCTATTGCTGGTGAAAATGAATATAAGAAGTATATTGAAAACGAGATTGTTAATTTGGCAGCGGAAGAAGAAGAAATATATTCAGAAGATAAAGGCAACTGGAGATTTTCATACTGGAAAATTACTGGTGACGAAACCATTGAAATTACTAACAAAACTTCTTATACTGGTGCTAGCTTTAAAATGCCAGCAAAAAATATTACCGTTCAAGGAAACTATGTAAAAATATATCTAGTTACTGTTGTTGGTGGTGAGGGCGGGGGATATTATGCTTCCAATGATTTTGACCCAACTTATACCCCTGATACAGTTAATATTCAAGCCAATGCACCGCAAGATGGGCAAAGATTTAAAAACTGGACAATTGAAGGGGAAGGTGTTACCTTAGGTAGTGCAACTTCTGCAAGCACTTCATTTACAATGCCAGGAAATGCAGTCACAGTTACAGCGAATTATGAATATATATATACAATTACTATCAACGGTGGTACATGTAATAAAAATCCTATGGTTGCTGCTGAAAATGAGCGCGTCAATATATATGCAAATGATCCAGCAGAAGGATATGAATTTGTGAATTGGACAATCGATTTTGGTGATTTTGTTTTTGGCGCACCAAATTCGGCGGATACCTTTTTTGATATGCCAGCATCAAGGGCTGAGGTTACTGCAAATTACAAAAAAATAACATATGCAATAACATATAACAAAGGAGCCTTTGAAGGAGTTACGGGCGATCTTCCAGAAAATGAGGTAAAGACTTATGGCGAAGATTATGCTGTTTCTACAACATATCTAACAAGAACAGGATATACCCAAATTGGTTGGAAAGTAGGAGTTGAAAGTACAGACGGACAAGGAGCTGTCAGCACATTACAAACAAATGCTGTTGCAACTCTATATCCTGTTTGGAAAATCAATACATATACAATTAAGTGGCTTAAGGAAGATGGAACATTAGTAAAAACTGATACTGTAAATTACAATGTCAAGCCCGTATTTGTAGGTGTTGCTCCAACAAAAGAAGCAGACAATACATACACTTATACTTTCAAAGATTGGGGCAATGTGGTAAATGCAGTTGCTAATGCAGAGTATAGAGCAGTTTATACAAAAATATTCATTAATTATACAGTTACCTTCAAAGATGGGGATGAAGTTTTAAGTACAAAAGCTGACTACCATTACGGAGATGAAGTTGTTGTACCAAATGTTTCAGAAAAAGAAGGATATAAGTTTAAAGGCTGGGCACCAGAATTTTCAGAGACATGTAATGGAAATGCTGAATATGCAACTGTTTTCCTAAAAACATATACGTTTGCAGTTTCTGGAAATGCCACTGAAAGTGGAAGCGATGAAGTGCCTGAAACAGTTGTGGATGGAGACGAAGTTACTGTAACTGCAGCTGCAGCTCCAGAAGGCAAGGAATTTGCAGGCTGGTATGTCAACGGAGAGTTGGTTTCTACAAATCCTACATATAAATATACCTTTAATCCTGATGATGGCGACGTTGTCCTAGAAGCAAGATATGAAGATATAACAGTAGCACCAAGTCCAGAGGTAATTACAAGCAACAAAAAGAATCTTGGAGCTGGAGCTATTGCTGGAATAGTTATAGCTGGGTTAGCTGTTTTAGGCGTTGCTATATTCTTTATAGTAAGGAAAAAGAAACAATAAAATGAATTGTAGAATTTAATTTACACTTAAACCGCTCTTTATAGGGCGGTTTTTTGTTAAAAACATTTTTAAGGGTTGCTTTCTTGAGGCGGTGATATCGTTCTAGAGGTGGCAGTTAAATTGTTCTAAAAGCAACTGTGCTATCGTTTAAAAGTGACTGTGCTACCGTTTTAAAGTGGTTACATACTGTTCTAAAAGAGGTTGTTAAACTGTTCTAAAAATAGACCAAAGAGTGTAGAAAAAACTTGATAAGTATACACTGTGATACTACTCTAAAAGCAGACCAAAGAGTGTAGAAAAAACGATAGTAATGATATAGCTGCTTGGTAGTTGAGTTTGCGTTTTTGCATGTTTTAAGATATTTTGAGTTTGCGTTTTTACATGTTTTGGGGTGTTTTGAGTTTGCGTTTTTCTGAAATTTATGTATAATATAGCTATAAAGGAGATAAAAATATGATTCTCAAGCGAAAAATATATGCAAAATTACTTGATTGGAAAAATGTAGCTAAAGGCAGCAAGGCTTTATTAATTGAGGGCGCAAGACGAATTGGAAAATCAACGATTGTAGAGGAGTTTGCTAAAAACGAATATAAAAGCTATATTTTAATAGATTTCAACGATGCAACTGATATTGTATTTGATGCATTTAATAAATATCTTAATGATTTAGACACTTTTTTTATGATTTTATCTACAGAGTATGGTAAACAACTTTATCCGAGGGAATCGCTTATCATATTTGATGAAGTACAACAATTTCCAAAGGCAAGGCAATCAATAAAAAAACTTGTGAAAGACGGAAGATACGATTACATTGAGACGGGCTCTTTAATTTCTATCAAAGAAAATGTTAAAGATATAACGATTCCATCTGAAGAGCGGGTTATTAAAATGTATCCTCTTGATTTTGAGGAGTTTTGTATAAATCTTGGTGAAAAAATGCTCTTGTCATACATAAAACAATGCTTTAATGAGTTAAAGCCTTTAGAGGATGATTTTCATCATAAAGCGATGCTTCTTTTTAAGCAATATATTCTTGTTGGAGGAATGCCTCAAAGTATTGTTGCATACCTTGAAAATAGCCGTAGTTTTGTAAAAGCTGATGGCGAAAAAAGAGATATTCTTTCACTTTATAGAAATGATATTGGTAAAGCGGATTTAAAGTATCGTACGAGAGTATTGTCAATTTTTGAGCAGATTCCTGCATTTTTGTCCTTACATGAAAAGCGTATTCGTTTATCTAACATCGAACGCAATGCAACTTATCCAATGTATCAAGATACATTTTTTTGGCTCAGTAACTCAATGATTACAAATGAATGCTTTAAATGTAATGATCCAAATATTGGATTATCCTTAAATGAAGATAGGACATTTATAAAATGCTATATGGGGGATACTGGACTTTTAGTTAGTCACGCTTTTTCTGAAAGTGAAATAGCAAAAGGTGAACTTTATAGGCAAATTCTACATGGAAACCTCTCTATTAATAAAGGTATGCTTTTTGAAAATGCTATTGCACAATGTCTTGTTGCAAATGGTCATAAATTATATTTTTATACTAGATACAACAAAGAAAAGCGGAGAAATGATATAGAGATTGATTTTTTAATTTCAAATGGCAGTGTAACAAAACCAAAAGTTTTTCCAATTGAAGTCAAGTCAAGCAAACGTTATCAGACGGTATCTTTAGAAAAGTTTATATCTCAATATAAAGAGCGCATCGGAAGGGCATATGTTATTCATCCCAAAAATCTTTCCATAAAAAAAGACATTATATATATTCCTTCCTATATGACAATATGTCTATAAAGCATTAATCTATAGCTTAAATGCAAGATTTAATAGTAAATATACTAAAAATTTTTGTCCTATATGACTATATTTTCGTGAGACATTATGCTCTAGTTTAACTATAGGTACAAATAATATACAATACTGTATAACAAGATTTAATAATGATTTATGCTATATTAGGTTAGCTTATTTTTGAAAAACTGAAAGTTTTTAATTTTATATGCTTATATAGTTGGTTCATACTTAACATATTATATACGCGCGCGCGAATTAAATATTAAAATATTAATATTTTATTTACAAAATCTCAAATTCATGATATAATATTGAAGTTATAGGATTTTTAAAGGGATGGCAAAAATATCGCTAGGCGCATTAAAATTGCTTTAATTTAAAAGATTAGAAGATTTATGAGGAGATGTGCAAGAGCTAGCGAAAAACACTTTAAATTGGCAAATATAACAAAACACATAGTTTAAAAAAGTAAAAGTAGAATTTATATCAAAAATAAAAGGAGATTAGTACATGAGTGATAATAATGTAAGAGAATATGGCCAAGATCAAATTCAGGTGCTAGAAGGGTTAGAGGCTGTTAGAAAAAGACCTGGAATGTATATTGGCACAACGGACCTTAGAGGATTGCATCATTTAATTCAAGAAATTGTAGACAACAGCATAGACGAAGCTCTAGCTGGCTGTTGTTCGCATATTGAAATTACTTTAAATGCAGATGGTTCTTGTACAGTTCAAGATAATGGTAGAGGTATTCCAACAGGAATATTAAAAAAAGAAGGAGTTTCTGCCGTAGAGGTTGTTTTAACCAAATTACATGCTGGTGGTAAGTTTGGCGGTGGTGGATATAAAATATCTGGCGGACTACATGGAGTTGGTTTAGCTGTTGTTAATGCCTTATCTGAGTATCTAACTGTTGAAGTAAGACAAAATGGCAAGCTATATAGACAAGAATATAAAGTTGGTCGTCCACAAGCTCCTCTTTCTGTAGTTGGTGAAAGTGATGAAACTGGCACAACTATGAATTTTAAGCCCGATGCTACGATTTTTGAAAGCATTGATTGGGTTTTTGATGACATAAAAGTAAGAATTAGAGAGCTTGCATTTTTAAATAAAGGGCTGAAATTAACCATTGAAGATAAAAGAGAAGGTAGAGAAAGAATTGAAACATATTGCTATGATGGTGGAATTATAGATTTTGTTGAACAGTTAAATAAAAACAAAGTTGCTATGTTACCATCAGTTTTTTATATCAATGAAACCTCAGGAGACAATGTTGTTGAGATAGCTTTGCAATACAACGATGGATATGATGAAAAAATTTATGCTTTTGCAAACAACATAAATACCCAAGAAGGTGGAGTTCATGTAGATGGATTTAAAGCTGCTTTGACTAAGGTTTTCAACGATTATGGTTTAAATAACAAGATTTTAAAGGAAAATGAAAAACTATCTGGTGATGACGTAAGAGAAGGGTTAACTGCAGTTATTTCAGTTAAGTTAGTAGATCCTCAATTTGAAGGACAAACAAAAACTAAGCTTGGAAATAGAGAAATGAGAACATTGGTGCACAAGGTGTTTAGTGATGCACTTAGTGAATACCTTGAAAAAAGACCAGCAGTTGGGAAAGAGCTAATATTTAAGTCTGTGAATGCTCAAAGGGCAAGAGAAGCGGCAAGAAAAGCAAGGGAAGCAATGAGAAAGGGAGCAATGGAAGGCTCAACACTTCCAGGCAAACTTACTGATTGCATTGATAAAAATCCTTTAAATTGCGAAATATACCTTGTTGAAGGAGATAGTGCTGGTGGTACAGCTAAAAGTGGTAGAGATAGGCAATTTCAAGCCGTATTGCCTCTTCGTGGTAAAATCCTAAATGTTGAAAAAGCAAGAGAACATAGAATTTTAGATAATGAAGAAATAAAATCAATGATTCAAGCTTTTGGTTGTGGATTTGAAAGAAAAGTAAGAGAGGATCAAGAAGAAAAAGGCGGAAAAGAAGAAAAAGGCTTTGATTTAGAAAAAAGAAGATATGATAGAATCATTTGCATGACAGACGCAGACGTTGATGGAAGTCATATTAGGACACTTCTATTGACATTCTTCTATCGCTTTATGAAGCCTTTAGTAGAAAATGGGCATGTATATGTTGCTCTACCTCCTCTATACAAAGTTACAAGAGGAAAAGAGATTAAATATTTTTATTCTGATGAAGAGTTAAAAGCTTATCAAGAAGAAATTGGAACAGCAAGATATGAATTACAAAGATATAAAGGTCTTGGAGAGATGAATGCTGAACAACTTTGGGACACAACAATGGATCCTGAAAAGAGAACACTTGTGAGGGTTACAGTTGAAGACGCAGAAGCTGCTGATGAGATTTTCATAACTTTGATGGGAGATCAACCAGAACTTAGAAGGGCTTTTATTGAAGAAAATGCGAAGTTGGTTGAAGACCTAGATATATAGAGGTGAAATATGAGTAAAGATGAAAAAGTATTAACTATTCAAGATAAATTAAGAAAGACAAAAATTGTAGAAAAAGACATTGTTCAAGAAATGAGCAAAAGCTTTGTTGCTTATGCTATGGCAGTTAATGTAAGTCGTGCTATTCCAGATGTTAGAGATGGGCTAAAGCCAGTTCATAGAAGAATCTTATTTAGCATGAATGACTTAGGCATCACCCACACATCACAGTATAAAAAGTGTGCAAGAATCGTCGGTGATGTTTTGGGTAAATATCATCCACATGGAGATAGCTCAATTTATGATGCTCTAGTAAGACTTGCACAAGATTTTTCCATTAGAGCACCTCTTGTTGATGGGCATGGAAACTTTGGTTCAGTTGATGGTGATGGTGCAGCTGCTATGAGGTATACAGAAGCCCGTTTATCAAAGATTGCAAGCGAACTTGTAAAGGATATAGATAAAGATACTGTAGACTTTTATCCAAACTTTGATGATACCTGCATGCAACCTGTAGTGTTGCCAGCAAAATTTCCAAATCTTTTAGTAAATGGCTCTGAAGGTATTGCAGTTGGTATGGCCACAAGCATTCCCCCTCACAATCTAGGGGAAGTTATTGATGCCACAATCGCTTTGTTAAATGATCCTGAGCTTGAGGTAGATGATTTAATGGAATATATACCATGTCCAGATTATCCAACAGGTGGTTATGTTTTAGGGCTATCAAGAGTGCGCCAAGCATATAGGACAGGCCGTGGCGGAGTGGTAATGAGAGCTAGAGCTGAGATTGAAGAAGTCCACGGAAAGCATATTATCGTAGTTACCGAAATCCCATACCAAGTTAACAAAGCAAATCTCATTAAAGATATAGCAGAGAAAGTTAAAGATAAAAAGCTTGAAGGAATTTCTAATATTAGAGATGAGTCTGATAGAGTTGGAATGAGAATAGTTATTGAAATAAAACAAAATGCAGATCCATATGTTGTTTTAAATTCTCTATATAAACAAACCAACTTGCAAGTAAGTACAGGAATCACTTTGCTTGCATTAAGAGATGGTGTTCCAAGTGTATTAAATCTAAAGGAAATTTTGGAAGCATATATAGCTCATCAAAAAGAAGTTTTGGTTAGAAAAACAAGATTTTTACTTGGTAAAGCTGAAGAGAGAGAGCATATCTTAAAGGGACTAGTTATAGCTCTTGCAAATATAGATGAAGTAATTGAAGTTATTAAAAAATCGAAAGATAATGCAGATGCTAGAGAAAATTTAATGTCTAAATTTGAGCTTAGTGAAAAACAAGCTAATGCAATTTTGGAAATGCAACTTCGTCGTTTAACTTCACTTGAAGTAGATAAACTCAAAAAAGAACTTGAAGATATCGAAAAAGCAATAGCAGATTACAAAGATATCTTAGCAAGGGAAGAAAGGGTTATTGAAATCATTTCTACTGAACTTGCTGAAGTTAAAGAAACATACAATACTCCAAGAAAATCTGAATTAAGCTTTGATGATTCCGATATTGATATAGAAGATTTAATTGAAAAAGAAGATATCGTTGTTACAATGACATATCAAGGATATCTCAAGAGGATATCTTTAGATGAATATAGGATTCAAAATAGAGGCGGTGTTGGAATTAGAGCAACAAATATAAAATCAAGTGCAGAAGATGATGACTTTGTAACAGTAATGGATATTTGTCATACTCATGATGATATATTGTTCTTTACTAATGTTGGGAAGGTTTATCGTATTAGAGGTTTCCAAATACCAGAAGGTAGTAGAAATTCTAGAGGAAGGGCTGCAGTAAACATCTTGCCACTTGCAAAAGATGAAAAAATTACAACATTTATTTCAATTGATAGGGAAAGCGACGATCTTGCAGGAAGCTATTTGTTGATGGCAACAAAGAATGGATTAGTAAAAAAGACTGCTCTAGAAGAATTTATTTCAATTAGAGTAAATGGAAAAATTGCAATCACTTTAGTAGATGACGATGAGCTAATAGGCGTTTCTCTAACTCATGGTGATGCACAAGTAATTGTTGCTTCATCTGGTGGAAAATGTATTAGATTTTCTGAAAAAGATGTTAGACCTACAGGTAGAACTTCTCAAGGTGTCAAGAGTATGAATATTTCTAAGAAAGAACATATTGTAGATATGGCAGTTATTACAAGTGATGATTGTGAGCTAATTACCATTTCAGAGTATGGTTTTGGAAAACGTTCTCATATATCTGACTATACTTTACAAAGAAGAGCAGGAAAAGGTGTAAAAGCTGGAAACTTCACGAAAGAAACTGGTGGTCTTGTAAATCTAAAGATTATAAATGAAGATGAAGACATCATTGTAATTTCAGATACTGGAATAACTATTAGGGTTGAAAGAGAAATGGTTTCACTAATTGGTCGTGCAACAAAAGGTGTTAGAATTATGAGGCTAAAAGATGGTGGAAAGGTTGCAGCACTAGCTTTAACTCCACATGAAGATGATGCAGAGTTTACAGCAGTTGAAGTAGACCCAGATGAAAATCCTGAAGAAGCAGCAGTTGAAGATATCGATGATGACACCACTGATGTAGATACACCTGACGAAGAATAAGATATACTTATATATAACAATGTTACAACAGGGGCTCGTTTTGTAGCTCCTGTTTTTTGTCTTTAGCTTAAACCATATATTTTATTGATGCTACTCTAAAAGTAGACACAAGAGTGTAGAAAAAAACGATAGTAATGATATAGTCTAATGAATAATTTTACCCCAAATCATAACAACAAAATGCCTCAAATCATAACAACAAAATACCCCAAATCATAACAACGAAATGCCCCAAATCATAACAACAAAATACCCCAAATCATAACAAAAGGCATTTACAAACGATTAGGTATGTGTTATTATTTAGTTAGCAAGGAGATGGAATATGGATTATAAAAAAAGAGTTATTGATGACTTGTTGGATTTAAAACTGGAGTCTTTTGGTGCAACATTGATAGTGGGTCCTAAAGGCTGCGGTAAAACAACCTCAGCAAAACAAAAAGCAAAGAGTGTTGTTGAATTTCAAGATGAAGATCAAAGAAAAAATTTGCTTGCAGTTGCAAATAATGTGCCAAGCAAGCTACTTATTGGAGAAAAACCTAGGCTGTTTGATGAATGGCAAGATGCACCTAAACTTTGGGGTGCAATCAGAAAATCTATAGATGATGAAAGAAAAAATGGCTTATATATTTTAACTGGTTCTTCTTCAAAAGAAATTGAAGTTCCGCATACTGGCACAATGCGAATTAGTCGTTTGCAAATGTATCCTATGAGTCTATATGAAAGTGAAGAATCAAACGGGTCTGTATCTTTGATGCAATTATTTGATAATCCAGATTCATTTGATGGGTGTGTATCAAGCATGTCAGTTGACGATGTTATTTTTTCTATATGCCGAGGTGGTTGGCCTAAAAGCCTTTCAAATCCCACAACACGTTCAAAATTAGAGGTAGCAAAAGATTTGTTTCGTCAAACATATTCAGTGGATATATCAAATGTTGATAATGTCAAAAGAAATGGAAAATGGGCACAAGCAATTTTGCAATCATATAGTCGTAATATATGCACATTAGCAGAAACGAAAACAATATGGGGTGATGTAAAAGCAAACTTTGATATTAGTCAATCTACTTTTAATGATTATATTCGTGCATTAGAAAAGCTTTATATAATCAATGATATTGATGCTTGGAGTCCAGCTATCCGTTCACGAACATCTATTCGATCTTCCAAAAAGAGAAATCTTATAGATCCATCAATTGCAGTTGCCGCTTTAGGTCTTTCTCCACAATATTTTAATAGAGATTTTAATACGCTTGGATTTTTATTTGAATCTTTATGTATTAGAGATTTGACAATTTATTCCTCCGCTTTAGACGGCTCTATGTCATATTATCGTGATAGGTATGGATTAGAAGCGGATGGTGTTTTGCATCTTAACGATGGTAGATTTGCTTTAATAGAATTTAAGATAGGTTCAAGTGGCATTGAGGAAGGAGCTAAACATTTGCTTGAAATAGAGAGGCTAATTAAGGAATACAATCAAAAAGAAAAGCAAAGCCCTATGCATCTTCCTAATTTAAAAATAGTGATTACTGCAACTAAATATGGATATAGGCGAGATGATGGTGTTTTCGTTATTCCTATAGGCTGCTTAAAGCCATAAAATTCAATTTTGTTATAAAGCCCAGTTTATATATCAAACAAAAGAAAAGAATCAACTAGGGTAGTCTTTGTAGTTAAAAAAATACCAGAAATGTACAATCATCTCTGGTATTTAGTTTTGTTTTATCAGTGTTTATTTTTCTAATTTAAAAAATCTTTTAACTGTTCATCTATTTTAACTTCTTCTTGTTCTCTATTTTTTGTTTGTTTTGCTTTATCTACATCCTTTTTCTTACCGCAATGTCTATTTCTATAATCTTTTTGACGCTGAGTTTCAGGAAAGACATTATTTTTGATTTCATTCCAATGTTTTTTTTGTTCTTTGCGGCCTTTAATCTTAAAATATGTTTCATTATTTTGGTTTTCTAGCCCTAATATAAATTCAGCTTCTTCAATTTTATTACATTCCAAAATTGCATCTTTATGTTCTTTCTTTACTCTTGGAAAAGCTCTGACTTTAGCAGCAGCAGCTTTACCATCTTCTGCTTCTATAAAAAAGACACCTCTATAATAGCGGTGCCTTCCAACGTGTCCACATTTTGCAACAACTTCAAAATACGCCATAAGGCCTCCTAAAAAATAATTGAATTTTCACTTTATTTGTTTTAAATAAGTGATTAAATTTATTGTAACACATATTTTTTAGATGTCAAAATTTGGGTAAAAATCAAGACTTAAATGCATAAAAACAAAAAATTGCAAAAGTGTAAAGTAAATTAGTTTAATCTTATGGGTAGCTAGTTTTTTATTTAAATTAAAAGGCTCATTTAATTTTACAACTTGGGGCAAAGGCTAAAAATTAATAACCAAAGAAGTGTTTTGCCCATTCGTTAACACGATTATAATATGCTTTTAATTCTTTATGGTTTTCTAAAAAGAGGTGAGAGCATCCATCACAAACAATTATTTCATTTTCAAATGGTTTTAGTGTAAGCAGCTCCTCAATATCCGCTACTTGTTTAAAGGAAATAATGTCATCAGCATTTGCATAGCATTGTAATAAAGGTGGATTATCATCACTCATATAATATGCTGGAGATATTTCTTTTAATTTTTGCAAAACTTCTGGTTTATATATAACATCTTTGTGAGAAAGTTTTTTGCCATTAGCATCATTTCTTAAAGGGCTGTCATGTAAGCCACCGCCAAAAACGCCACCAGTATATACAATATCTGGAGGATAATAACTTGGCTCATTGAATATAAAGACACCAGCTTTTGCTGCAATATATGAAATTTCAAAAGGAGATTTATCTTTGCATTTATATCCATAAAGCATTGATAAGTGAGCTCCTGCAGAATATCCATTTAATGAAATCTTTGTTACATTCCAGCCATTTTTATCAGAATATTTTTTAAATTCATTTAAAGCTAAGGTTATATCATCAAGCAAATCATCCATGTCAAAATCATTAGAGTCATTCAAAAAGCGATAATTCATAAACATAGTTATATAACCTTGCTTTGCTGCTCTTCTAGCATCTGAAGAACAAAGGTTTTTATCACCGGCATTCCAGCCACCAGGATGCAAATAAATCATTGCAGCATTTTCTTCTCTAGCTAAAGCACTTTTGGGGACATAAATTGTCATGGTGTTTCTTATCCCATATGGTCCATAGCTTACATCTTTGTATTCTTTAGCAAAGCCTACTGGTAAAGAGCTATAGTACATGGCATTTATTGCAAAAGTATGTAAAATGACCGTGCAAATTATACAAATTATAGCGATAACAATGGTAGTTATTTTAGAAACAGTGCTTGAAGAAATTTTGCATTTTTTTGATTCGTTTTTATGAAAATTATTTTTATATAAAATAGCTATTACAATAGAATTTAAAATCCCAGAGGCTGCAGCTATGGTTGATGTGAAAAAGCTAAGCACATAATCTCTTGAAAAAATAAAAGCAAGTTGTAAAATTATAGATATACCCAATAAGATTATACTTGAAAGTATAAGTTTATTTTTCTCTTTATAGATAATCATCAATGCTAGTGCAAATGCTGTCATTACTAGCAAGGCATATGAGAAGCCTAGGGTGTTTAGTATAAAGTATAGGGCGAATGTTCCAACGCCAAAGACCGATATAAAAAATCCAAGTATGAATAATAAAATTAAAGAGATTTTATTTGTAAATATATCAAATTTTGCTTTTTCTTGATCCATTTAAAATACCCATCATAATAATGCATATATTTTAAACAATATTTTTTAAAAAACAAACTGTTTACTTGAAGTATGTTTTTGCAAAGCGCGCAAATTCGGCATAATATTTATCAAGTTGCTTTCTATCTTCAACTAGAAAATGTGAAGACTTTTCAAATATGACGTAAGAGTGTTCAACATCATAGTCTTCTAATGCTTGTTTAAAATCTTGTCCTTCATTAATGCTTACTAGCTTATCTTTTGTTGCAAATGTAAACAAAGTAGGGGGTGCATTAGGGTGCACAACTTTATGAGGAGATATATGTTTAACTATATTTGAAACAAAATCTTTATATGATAGTTCTGATTGTTGACTATTTTGTTTGTACTTTGCATACATGATTTCTGGATCTTCACCTAGACAGAATCTTGCAAAATTATCCATTTGTTTTTCGCTCCAATGGTCGTAGCTAAGTACAGCAGGCCCTACCTTTGATGCAACAAAAGCTATTTCAAAAGGAGAGGCTTCGGCCATTGTATAGGCATATAGTAAAGAAAGATGACCACCTGCAGAATATCCTGTTAGAGCGATCTTTGAAATGTTCCAGCCATATTCATTAGACATTGCTTTAAGTTGTTTTAATGCATTTGTAATGTCATTTAAAGTTTCTTCTATTTTGTTTTCTTTGGTTTTTAAAAATGTATAGTTAATAGTAACTGCCAAATGTCCTTCTTTTGCAATTTTTTTAGCTTCACCGCTAATTCTTTCTTTATGTCCACTTACCCATGAGCCACCATGGATGACTATAACTGCATAACGTTTTTCATTTTTCAAATAATCTGCTGGGATATATAAATCCATAGAATTTCTAATAGGGTCTTCACCATATCGAACGTCTTTATAAATTTTTCCATGATAAAAGGCAAATTCTTCGTGATAGCCTGCTCTATACAATAAAACATTTGATGCAATGCCAGCTACCATGGTGATGATTAAAAGTACAATAACAATGCTTTTCCCAACAACTTTATTTTTCTTTGCAAAAGGATTAGCTTTTGATTGACTGAGTATTGCCATTATAACTACAACAATGCCAAGCAAAGATCCAAAGATGGTAACTAGATAATACACTACTAAATTATGGGTTACCACCATAGCTGCTTCTAAAAGAAACAAAGCTCCATATGCATAAGATAAAAATGATTTTTTTTGCATTTTACTCTCATATATGGAGGCAAATAGAAAAAATAGGGCGGTATGTGCCATTAAAATATATGCCAAAGCTGGAGTATCGCCTTGCGAATATGCTAAATTTGCTAAAGCACACATCAAAGCAATTATGACAGCAAAAAATATAGATAATCCACCAATAAAGGGCTGATAAATTTTTTCGCTTTCAGTATTAGATTTCTTTATTTCTTCCATTGATTTTTCATGTTCAACTTTTGATAAATCAGTTGAATCTGTATTTTTTACTATTGTTTCGGCTTTTTTATCCATGACATTACTCCTATATTTATCAAATTATATCATAAAGAGTTTATGAAGATATATCTTTAAAAGATATAATATCAAAATAACGTTTGTTTCCTTTTTAATTTTAGCTTGTTTATAAATGTTAAATCAGCATAAGCTTTCATAACACATTCAAGCATGTTGCAACATTATTTGCAACATTGTTTGCAACATGAATGCAACATCAAAAACTTTGAAAATATGCGGATAGAAAGCGAAATTACATAAAAAACTATTTTATTTTTATAAAAATGCAACATTATTTGCAACATTATTTGCAACATAAATGCAACATTAAAAATTCTTAGAAATATGCTATAAAATCATCCTTATCTCTAGTCTAAGTCATTAGTATTTAAGTTATTTAAAAAAACGATGCATCTAAGTTAATTACAAACTTTATGCTATGCGGCATTTTCAAGCCTTACTCTATCAAAATGTTTTTTAACCCATTTGAAGTACAAATCATAAAAGCCATTATGCTGTCTTCTTCCAGAAAATGAAAGGTGAGATGAATCTTCATAGACATAATATTGATATTCAACATTTTTTTCTTCAAAGAGCCTTATCAAATCTTCTGACTGAGTTGGTGCAACAAGCTTATCATTTTCTGCATAGGAAAAAAGAGTAGGTGGGATGTTGGAGTTAATATAAGTGTGGGGTGAAATATCTTTAGCGACATCTTCAAGATAGGTAAGTTTCTCATCTTCATCTATCATTTTGTCTAATTTTTCATTAACATCAATGCCAGTGCCGCCTTCCGCAATTCTTCTTAAAGTTTTTGGTTTCCAGTGATCTCTTGTAAAAACTGCTGGTGAATTTTTAGCAATTGTAAAGCAAATTTTATATGGGGAGTTTTCGGCTCTTTTGTAGGTGTACATCAAAGCTAGATGTCCTCCTGCAGAAAATCCAGAGACTCCGATGCGCTTAATATTCCAGCCTCTTTTATCATTTTCTTCTTTAAGTTTTAATAAGGCTAGATCAATATCATCTAAAACATCTTCCATTGTAACTTTAAAAGGTTCCACGAAAGAATAGTTCATTGTGGCTCCAATATATCCAGCTTTAGCAACCCTTTTACCTTCGTTGCTGATTTGCTCCTTACTTCCTTTTGTCCATGAACCACCGTGTATAATTAGGATAGCTTCATTATCTGCATTTGGGTCTAAATCTTTTGGAAGATAAAAGCTCATAGTATTTCTTATGTGTTTTGGTCCATAGGAAACATCTCTTATAGCTGTGCCATCCCAAGCTGTGAATGACTCATGGTATCCACCGTTATATATTAAAATATTGCCAAGTATAGCAATTGGCAAGAAGGTGAAAATTAATATTGAAACAATTATTTGTGTCACAAAGCGTGGCATGGTCTTATGATTTTTGGGTGTTGTGTGAAATAGATTTATTACGCAATATAGAGAAACTGCTAAGCCAATCGCTGCTCCCAAAGCCCCTAAGGTTAGAAATAGGGCTATATGCAAAGTTATTGCAGTTGCAATTTCAATAACTAATAGTATGGCAAGAGCAATGAAAAAATATCTTGTATATTTTATTTGTTTATTTTTACGCAAGAAGCTAAAAATCATCCCCATAACTGTATAAGCTATTGAAACATATAAAAAAACAGTGGTATCGTTTAAAGCATAAGTAACTCCAACAAAAGCAGTAACAAAACCAAGTGCTGCTCCAAAAACTAAAAGCACAATAGAAAAAAATCTATGATTATTTGTCTCCTGATAAGTTTTTTCGTTTTCCATTTTAACTTCTCCATCCATTTGTTTAAAGTGTTTTCACCTTATATTATAACAGCTATAAAAACAAAAATGTTTACATAATATTTTAAAGTTTTATTTACACTAATATTTACTTGTATCTATAAGCAAATCTTACAAATAATGTTTGTTTTAAGTCCATTTAGCATAAAGAGTTGCACTAGAATATTATAGTAGCTACAAAATAAAAATGTTTATACAATATTTTAAAGCTTTATCTGCACTAATATTTAATTGTATCTATAAGCAAATCTTACAAGTAATGTTTGTTTTAAGTCCACTTAGCATAAAGGGTTATATCAGAAGTTACGGTATCTAGAGCGAAATCCCATAGATTTGTGTGTCCAGGTTCTTTATACCATCCAGCAAATGTATATCCTTGTCGTATCGGATCCTCTTCAGGGCTAGCTACAGTTGCACCATGCTCAACTGGGTTAGAGAAAAAGATTGGCGTTCCTTCTTCTTCTGGCTCGAGCATAGTGTCGAAGGTAACTTGATAAGTTCTTGTTTCAGAAGTTGCATATAGGGTAATATTTCCAATGGTATCAGGATTTGGATTTATTACAGTAACTTTATATGCAGGATTTTCATTATGATTTTCTATGTTATACCAATCTTTTGTTTGGAAAAATTCGCCACCAATTTGCCAATATGCTTTTTCTAAATCAATTGTAGGACTTTCAAGAGAGTAGGTAGTTATAGATGGATATACTATATTTGTAGCACCCTCTGGCAAAACATACGTGATGTTATATTCTATCGGTGTCCATTTTGCATATAGGTTATAATTGTTTCTTTGTTTTCCATCTAAACCCTCTACTGGAACTTTTGAATCATCAGATAAACTGTAATCAGTATGCCAACTTGCAAATTCATAATGTGCTTTTGTTGGGTTATTTAAGGTTATATGTTGACTTTCTTCATGCTCGCTATTTTTAAAGCTATCAAGATTATCTTGATGGTTAGAGCCACCATTAAGGTTATATGTAATCATCCATTCGTGCTCTTTCCATGTCGCCCATAGGGTAAGATGACCTATTGAACCTTTTGTAATACGTGTGATTACCTCTCCCTCTGCGTCTGTAACTTTCCATTGATCAATATCATGAACATATTCTATAGTACCTGAATCGTTTAAAAGTCTATTCATTTGCCAGTAATATTTTGATAAATCTATAGTTGGAGTTTCTACAGTGTATGTTTCTGCAAATCGACCAGTCACAGCTTCTGCAGGGATATTGTCATATGTGATATTGTATGTAATGATAGACCATTTTGTATATATTTCTAGATTTGAAGTAGCAAGGGTTGTAAAATCAAATTCATTTAGACCTTCTAAATCAGCAAAATAACCTTCAAAAGTATAGCCATCTCTACTAGCATTGCTAGGTTTATTATCTACCCAAGAAGCTTGCCCATAATTCCAAGGTTTTTTCATATCAACAGTAATATTAAAGTATCCATTTTTATTAGGATCTAGTTCGTGACTTCCACCTAAAAGATTTACTTTCAACGTATATTGTTTTACTTTCCATTTTGCTTTTAAGTCAACACTTTCTGTAGCTTGACCGAAGGCAAAAGCTGTATCTTCATCGGGTGATCCCTCTGTTGGTACAACATACCAATGAACCAATTCATACTCTAATTGGCTATCACCTTCACCTGTTGTTTTTGTAGGATCAGTAGGTTTTGTCCAAGTGCTTAGGGCATTTTTTGTTTGAGGAGAAACAGTAGAACCTCCATCTGAATTAAATGTTAATGTATATTGTTTTATATCAAAGTTTGCAAATATTTCTTTATGTGCAGTTGCTTTAGTTGCAAAATTAAAAATCCCACCTTGACCCGATTTTTGATTATACCAATTATCAAAAGTATAATGGCTAGGATGTTGATAGTGACTAGGATCACTTGGTTTAGTCCAAGATGAATCATAGTTTGCAGTTAAAGTATCTATTAGGGTGCCACTTTCATTAGAGTGTTTTAATGTTAAATTGTATGTATTAATTTGCCATTTTGCAAAATATTCTTTATGACCATACGAGCCTTCAGGAAGACTTATAATGGCATCACCACTAAATGTGCCGTTGTCATACCAACCTAAAAATTGATAACCTACTCTTGAAGGATTGGTAAAGTTGTATGTTGCATCGGTTATTTTATATGTATTTTTAGCACCTTGATGTGTAATTGGATGACTTTCATCACCAAGAGTATAGCGATTCCAAGTTATGTTATATACACGAGGTTCCCATTGAGCTTGTAGGGTTATATTTTCTGTTGCAGCAGTAGTAAAGTCAAAGTTTACTGAATATCCTGCTTTTCTCCAGCCGATGAAATTATATCCGTCTGCTTCTGGATCTATGGGCTTTTTGCTTTCCCAAGTATTACCATATGAGACTTCTTCTACTTTAGGATAGTTTGCAGAGTCAAATGTATTATTTAAAGTTAGCGTATAAACAGAGGGAGCCCAAGATGCATGGATAGTTTTGCTTCCTGTTGTTTTTGCAGTTTTTGTAAAGTCAAATGCAGTATCACTAGCATCAAGCCAACCTTGAAAATCATAGTGAGCCTTTTGCGGTGTCGGCGCTACTTCTGCCCATATTTGGTCGAAATCTTTAGTAATTTGAGTTTGTGTGCCCGATGTATATCCATCTAAATATTCATCATTTTGCAAAGTAATGGTTAGAGTATATTGGGTTTTTGTCCATTTTGCTCTCAAAATCAAATCAAAATCAGGCATATATGCTAAATCTAGTGCCTCATATGTTGAATTTGCAGGATTTAAATAGTCCCAGCCATTAAATATATGATCATCATATGTGACTGATGGCAAATGAGCTGATAGTGGCTCTTCATATCCTACTGCTGTTTCTCCTGTTCTATATGGGATTGGTTCTACTTCATTTCCTGTTATATAGTAGCTAATGTCATATGTATTTTTTTGCCACATTGCATAAATTATACGTTCATTTGCTTCTTTTGCTAGAGTGTCCCAGTCATATATATTTACAAATGGGTCTCTTTCTAAGTACCAATTAACAACGGAGTGGCCTTTTTTAGTAGGTGGATCAAAACTATCTAATGTCCATGGAGTGCCAAAGTCTGCTTTAATAACTTTAGTTTCACTAATAATAAATTTTCCGCCATTTGCATTCAACGTTAAATTGTATTTTATTGGAATCCATCCAGCATATACATTTAAATTGTCCGTTGCTATTTTCGTTTGAAAATTAAAGGCAATTGTTCTTGAAGCATCTTCGTACCATTTGTCAAAGTTATGTCCTTCTTTAACTGGTATTTGAGAAGGTTCACCCCAACGAGATTCATATGGGGCACTTGCTTTTGGAATTTCATTTTCAATTTCTGTTATGAAAGTTAATTCATATATTTTTCTAGTATATGAAGCCTTTATTGTTAAATTAGAGGTTGCTATTGCATTTTCAAAATCAAATGTTTTGCTAGACTCTGCAGGAATTACCCACTTGTTAAACTCATAATGTTCTTTAGTAGGTCTATCGCTATAAGTTGGAATGTTAGCTTTCCATGCTTCTTGATATTCTTTTGTAATTATGTAATTTTCAGTAAATGTTGTATGTGAGCCACCATCTAATTGAATGGTCAAGTTATATTGTTTCTTTTGCCATTTTGCATAAAGAGTTATATTTTTAGTAATTTTAGTGTTTACAAAATCAAATGCGACATCGCCATCTTGTTCAGTCATCCAATTTACAAAGTTATATCCAGTTTTTATAGGATTTGATGGTTTTTCAACCAAACTATCGTATTGTACGACTTTATCTGGAAGTCCTGGTCCACCTTCAATATTGGTAATAAATTTTACAGAATATGCTTTGATTAACCATTTTGCATAAAGGGTAAGATTTCCTGTGCTACCTGTTTCTATTTTTGTTATCTTTGAAGTAGAAACAAAGTTTTCTGTTGTGTACCAACCAGAAAATGTATAACCTTCTCTTGATGCATTTGTAATATTTATATTGTCAGATGTAATAGTGTAGTTTGAAACAGTATTTGGATTTTCTACACCTTCTAGATGACCTTCTTTTAATCCATTTGCAATAGAGTATTCAATGGAGTAGTTAATTATTTCCCATTTAGCATAAATTGTTATTTGACTTTCACTTTTTGCAAGATTTTGAGTTCCATCAAAAGCAAACTCATTTTCTAAAGAGCCATCTTCATTTTTTGTTTTAAACCAACCTTGAAATGCAAAGCCAGCTCTTGTCATTTGTGGTGCTTGCCATAAGGTGTTGTAGTCGGAAGTAATGGTTTTAACAGGTACAGTACCATAGTTGTAGTCTAGTGTTAGGGTGTATCTATTTATTTTAAACCTAGCTTCAAGAGATATATCTTGAGCTTGGGTAACTGGTTCATTAAAATCAAAAAATACACCATTTGCAAAAAACCATCCACTAAAAGTATGTTCAGCTTTTGAAGGATTGTCTGGCTTTGGAACCTTTGTCCCAGTATCAACAATATGTTTTCTATATTCTTCTCCTTCAAGCATAAAAGTGACGGTTACTTTTTTTGCCTTTTGAGTATATTTTGCTACAAAAACAGTGTCGCCAGTAATTGGATACTCGGATATTTTGGGAGTTGATTCAGTGTCAGCTAACTTCCATCCATAAAATTGATAGATATATGTTTCTGTTTCAGGTCTACTAGGTTCTTTAGAAGGAGTTGTTGCAAAGCTAGAATCTACTACATTTTGAGTGGCAACCACCACGCCATCATAGTTTTTAAATTCAACTTTATGAATCTTTCTCCATTTTGCATAGATTTTAGTATTTGTGTTTATTTCGACATTTTCTAAATCATCAATGTATGAAGAAAAATTAGAATCTTCATACCAGCCATCAAAAACAAAGCCGTTTCTTATGGGTTCTGGAATATTGCTAAGTTTAGTGCCTGCTGCTAAAGTTTGAGAGCTGTAAGTCCCATCTGGATATGCAAAGCCCAAATCAAATGAGGCTGTATACAAAGGGACTGATGTAAAAACTGCTCTAAATGTTGTGTCGCCTGTAATTTGAAACTTTGAAAAATCAATAGGATTTGATGAATCAGAAGTTGTCCAATATGAAAATTGAAGTTGTTCAAACTCCTTGTCAATACTTGAAACTGTAGGGGGAGAAACAGTCTTTCCTTTCGACACTTTTTTTAAATCAACAACTTGTCCATCAGCTTCGAAAGTAACGGTAAATTTTTTGCTAAGTAGCACACCAGCAACAATAGCACCAGCAACGGCAAGTACTAAAACAACGGCAATTAAAATGGTGGCAACTTTTTTACTCATAATTACCTAAGATAAAATTTTATTCGCACACAAAGATAAAATTTTATACACACATACATTATATACAAAAAATAATCTTTTTTCTCTAGAAAGACATGAATGAAATATAAAATTCTTAAAAAGGACATATAAAAAACAAAAATGATATCCCAAACTTACCACAATAATGTTCAATCTCTTTATTTTAATAAACTTACCACAATAACGCTTAATTTCTTTGTTTCAATAGACTTACCACGATAATGCTCAATTTCTTTGTTTCAATAGACTTGCCACAATAACGCTCAATTTCTTTGTTTCAATAGACATAAAATAAACAATATAAGCACCAATAAGTATGTAAATATGGTGAAATTAAGATTTTAAATCTAAAAATATTTTTTGCAAAAGAAAACAAAAAACAAAGCAAGATTAATGTGAAAATACATATAAAAAAGAAAAAGACACATAAAATACTTACGTGTCTTCATCTTTGGTGGGCGCAGACGGGCTCGAACCGCCGACATCTTGCTTGTAAGGCAAGCGCTCTCCCAGCTGAGCTATGCGCCCGAAAGGAATATATTGGTGACTCCTACGGGAATCGAACCCGTGTCTCAGCCGTGAAAGGGCCGTGTCTTAACCTCTTGACTAAGGAGCCGTTAAATTTACGATGGTAGCGATGGTGGGACTCGAACCTACGACCCTTCGGGTATGAACCGAATGCTCTAGCCAACTAAGCTACATCGCCACAAAATATTGGTAGCGGGGATAGGATTCGAACCTATGACCTTCGGGTTATGAGCCCGACGAGCTGCCACTGCTCCACCCCGCATCATTAATTTAAGCTTTAAACTCTCAAGGTACACATCTTTTTTGCATTAGCGATAAGATGCTTTTCTATGATATCAATAAAGCAAAACCTTGTCAACTAAAATTTAAAAAGGACTTGAAAACCTCAAGTCCTTAGTAAGTTGAATGAAAAATACTTTTAATGTAAATATTTTGATTATATTTTTGTAATTACGTATGGAAGATCGGCAGTTTTATTGAAGCACCAGCCATCTTCAAATTTTTTTAGCAAAGTAGATTCAGAGGCAGTTGAGGTTGTATATAAATGAATTCTTTCAATTCCAGTGTTGCCAAAAGCTAAAGTGCCACATTTTGCAGAGCTAGAAATTTTAAGACTTAAAATTCCCATTATATTGCTTCTACCAAAAAAAGCAAGCTTACCAATATCTGTTAGAGCAGGAGCGATATTCATGTCAGCAAAAGTAATCTCTATATTGTTAACAAGGAGCTTATCATTGTCAATTGAAAAAGCCTCTTCCCCAATGTATGTGGTTTTGGATAAATTGATAGATGAAAGCAAATTGCAGTTTTTAAAAGCTTCATTTTCAATTTTTTTAACTTTTGATGTATCTATGTCTTTTAAAGAGGTGCAGCCAGCAAAAGCTCTTAATCCTACTGCATAGCTAGATGATGGATTTGCTAGATTTAATGTCACTGTATGAAGGCTTGTCGCATTTTCTAAAAAAGAGGCTGGTACACCAGCGGTAACTTTTCTAATATTAACTTCTTCTATACTGGTACAATCTTTAAAGACTCCTATGCTTATTTTTGTAACATCATTGTCAAATTTTTTAAGGCTAGTGCAACCAGCAAATACTTCTTGTCCAAGTTCATAAATTTGAGGTAATTTTATTTCTTCAAGTTTCGTGCAATTTTTAAATGCATCTTTGTATATGTATTTAACTTTATTTAAAGATATGGATTCAATAGCTGTTGCTAAAAAAGCACCTTCATCAATTGTAGTTAGACTATCTGGAAAAACTACCGTTTTTAATTTTTCGCAGTTATTAAAAACATTTTTTTCAATTTTTGTCATACCTTGCGGAAGGATTACTTCTTCTAAATTAGCGCAAGCTTTGAAAGCAGTGTGATTTATTTTAGCGCCTTGAGCAAATTCTATTTTTTTAAGAGAAACACAACCTAAGAATGCTTCTTGAGATACTGTAACCCGAGTTGTAAGATTAAATGAACCTTTTATGTAAAAGAAAAGACCCATAGGTCCATTCACTGCTATAATGTTTTTGAACAAACAACAAAGTAACAGG
>JGI24709J26583_10000837_pt1 | contig 26057 bp, 18 predicted proteins | sample BioPla2DNA1_FD_26583 | JGI IMG/M metagenome (IMG submission 26583) | reverse complement strand
CCATTATGTTAACAGAAGCCTTAGAAAAACTTAAGGAAAAAAATCTAAAGGTTACTCATGCAAGTATTGTAGTGCTACTAGAAAAGCCAAAACTAGCCGATTACATACCAATTATGAGGGTAAAACTTGGAAATGTACTAAAGATTCCCTCATCTGATGTTACAATTTCAGCAAAAACTGGAGAAGGCTTAGGCGAGATAGGGGAAGGTAAAGCCATAGCAGCATATGCTATGGTAATAGCAAACTAGCATATAGTCAAAACATTGTGGCGTTTAGTATAAACTGCTAATTTCAATTGAGTTGTAAAAACCTTTAATATACAAGATTTACAAGAAAAATAACAAAAGCTTAGGGACAGATGAAGAAAGTAAAAATCACAGTAAAGAAAATTGTAGTTCATAAAGATTTAATTGCAAAGTATGAAAATCCCATCGAAAATGCTTGTAATTTAGTGGAAGGACAGATTTTTGTTGCTAATGGCTATGAAAAGCCAAGTGGTTTTTGCGATAGTGCCTGGTGTACAATCTTGCCATTTGTTATGACTTTAGCTCATGGAGGCGAGGATATTTATAACGGTTGGATGAAGAACAAAAAATCTGCAATGATATCTTGTAACGATGGCTTTCGACCTGTCAGTTTTTTGCTAGAAACTATGGATGAAGATGTTGATTGATGGTGCGACCCACATAAAACAAAACATGTTTACAATAGAAAAGAATTGCAAATAAAACAGTTATTTTTTAACGTTTACTCCGTATAAATGTGTTAGATTCATGTCTTTTGGAATGTTTTTACCATGTTGGCCAAGGCCATACCATTCGCGGTGAGTTCCGTGATCTGGAGCAAAGGTCATAAAGGTGTTATACTCTGCCCAATATTTTTTTACAGCTTCGGCGAGTTTTACAAAGTATTTAACATAGTTTTTTGCGGCTTTTTTTGCAAAAATTGACTTTGGATGCGTCATGTGCATTATGTCATCATATTGTTGGTTATATACTTCAATGACATCATAGTCACTATTTTCTATCAACTCTAGGGCTTTTTCCACAACGGGCTTATCATAGTTTAATAGATAATAATCGATGTCTCTATTCGCATAAATTTTGGGTATACTTTGACCTTTTATTGCCACCATCGCCACTTTTTTATTTGCTCTTCTAAGACTATCAAAAAGGGTATCTATGGTAATAACTGGCTTAACATATGCTTGGATTCCATGAACCTCAGGAGTGGCTCCGGTAAACATAGTGCCAAAACAAACAGGAGTCTTTGGCGGAAATGCTGTTAAATAGTCAACTCTAATATCAAGATATGGCTTTAAGGGCTCAAAATAATGATTATATTTTTCGAAAAACCATTGTCCTATTGCATCAGGATTATATATAAGCATTTTATCAACGGTTTCTTTACCCGTTTTTTCTTTCACGGCTTTTATAACCTCATCAACATAGTTTGTATCTGCTTGTTTNGGGATTTCAACATTCATAAGTTTTGCCATTGTTGCAGCAAATTGAGTTAATGGTCTATCGTTAAATTCAGTCATCTATNGCTCCTATTAAAAGTTAAGTATCATAAAATGATTATATCTTTTTAACACACGGTGATTCAAGCAAAAGCAAAGATGTGAAAACAAGAAGTATCTATAAACAGTTATGCTGCGACTATAGAAAAAGCGAAAAAGGTATGATGCAAAACCTAAAGGCTAATAATCTTTAAGGTCGTAGAAACTGTTTAAATTGTGGATTAGTCAGCATTTGGGGTTACATTGTTTATTGCATCAAAGTATGCACCGTTAACTTCGTCATAGGTTAAAGCGTTGTCTATCAGGGCAGATGCATTAATTATATCAACGCTAGTGTTAGCATATAATCTGGTTAACTGATTTTTTCTTACATTCTTGTAATTGTAAAATGCAGAAGTGTGCTTAGCAAGTTTATGCTCTTCTAACCATTCTCGAAGCAAATAAGCAATAATTAAGATATATTGTTTTTTAGATTTTAGGTAATTAGTTCATCTAGAACAAAGCAATCACGTAAAAACTACAAATTATGTGATTATTTTCACATAAATATCGAAAAATATGTGATTTAGATATTGGCTATAGTAAATTTTATAGTTATTATTAAATTATATTTTGAGGTGTTTATATGAAAAGATTTATTATTGAAAATTTAAGGGCATGGAAAGAATATAAAAGACGAAAACCACTTATCATTCGTGGCGCAAGACAAGTAGGTAAAACATGGATTCTTGAAGAGTTTGGAAAAGAATTTGCTGATGGATTTGTTAGGATTAATTTTGATAAAGAACCTGAATATAAACAATTTTTCGAAACCACAAAAGATGTTAAGAGAATAATAAGTAATTTAGCCTTAGCAACTGGTAAAAAAATAACGACTGAAACATTGATTATTTTTGATGAAATACAAGCATGCCCTAATGCCCTTAACTCTTTAAAATACTTCTGCGAAGATGCACCAGAATACTATATAGCATCTGCAGGCTCTCTTCTGGGGCTAACTTTGACAAGTGGGTTAGCAACAGTTAGTTAAAGTCTATAAAAATCTATAAAAACCTATAACATTTTTATAGGTTCTCGGTTGTAAAATTACTATATTCTGCCTCCATTAGATATGGTATTAACGATTGATTTACTAACAAAAACACAAAAAATCGAGCAGTTTTCTAAATGGTGTACTTTTTTTAGGACACGTAAATTTAGGGGGATGGTATTTCTTTTTGCGGTGTGCTATAGTGTGTACGCTAGACAGATAGAAAGACTAATGCATGTGTGTCTTGTAGATAGTGGTTTAGTCAGTAAAAATGGCAGGAGGTGATGCTTTTAACGGGTTTGATTCAAAAGCAGGAAGTGTATCTAGGTTAAAAAGATGTAATGCATGTGCAAAATTAAGGAGCATGATACAAAATTTTGGATTAATAAATAGAAAACCAATATAAAATTAATCCATATTAATTAAGTGAAAACAAAATGAAAATAATAAGCAGTAGGGCTAGTTTGGCCCGAATTAACGCCTGCGGACTTGACGGCTCTGCTCTCTCGTTCCGAAATTAACGGGTTAGCAACCAGCAAGGTAGAAACAGGAATTCAACAGAAAGCCTAACGAAGTTTTATAGATTTTTATAGATTTTTGTAGGTTTTTATAGGTTTGAAAAAACGGTTTCCTGTTGGTAAAGTAGATTTTTTAGATATGGGACCTATGACATTTAAAGAGTTTTTATTAGCTTGCGGGAATGGTAATTTAGTTGAATATATTAATTCAATAAATCAACTTGAACAAATACCTGATATTTTCGAAAATCAGCTTATTGAAAAACTAAAAATGTATTTTATTATTGGTGGGATGCCAGAAGCAGTAAAAGTATGGGCTCAAGATCAAGATATAAAAGAAGTAGATAAAATTCAACGAGATATTTTAGATTCCTATGAAAGTGATTTTGGCAAGCATGCGCCAGAAATTGATGTCCCTAAAATCAGATTGATTTGGTCATCATTACCTTCGCAACTTGCAAGAGAAAATAAAAAGTTTTTTTACAGTGTTGTAAGGGAAGGTGCCAGAGCAAGGGAATACGAAAACGCTCTTAACTGGTTAATAAATGCAGATTTAGTAAAAAAGGTTGCCAAAGTTTCAAAACCAGGGCTACCAATGTCGGCTTATGAGGATTTAACGGCATTTAAAATCTATATGGGTGATGTTGGATTGCTTCGTAGGCATTCTTTTTTAGCATCAACTGCTTTTTTAGAAGGAAATAGACTTTTTACCGAATTTAAAGGCGCATTAACTGAAAATTTTGTTCTACAAAGTTTAATTAGACAGTTTGAGGTTAATCCGTATTACTGGGCAGAAAATCCGCATGAAGTTGACTTTATAATTCAAAAAGAAAATGATATATTCCCAGTTGAAGTAAAAGTAGGTAAAAATATTGGTAGTGCAAGCATTAAACAATATTTGAAAAAATACGGACAAGAGACTAAGTTCGCGATTAGGCTTTCACTTAGGAATTTATCTTTTGATGGAAAGGTTTTTAATATCCCATTATATCTAATCGACGAGTTGGATAGATTAATTAATATTTATTGCGAAATCATGTAAATAGTGTTAGAAACTATAATGTTGCAATAATGGTAAAATAATTTAGTTATATCCTTAAGTAAGAAGGTTAAAAATCCTTTGAATATTCAGGAGCAATAAATATGAAAAAAAGAAAAGAATGGCAGGATGCATTAGATAGGCTTAATAATTTAAAGAAGCAAGCAAAAGAGCTATTAGGCAAAGATAGTAATTTTACAGTCAAAGACTTTGAAAAATATATTCAATTGCTATATGGAGCGACATTTTATAATTCTTTAGAGGAATTTTATAAAATCTGCAAAAACACTGTGATATTATCTGAAGAAATTACAAACTACATCGATTGTTTAGGTTACGATGTAATTAAGTCAAAATACAAGGTTACTGAAATATTTGATAAATCTAGTAGAAAGAGTGCGATGATATACTTCAATTATGAAGCAAATAAAATTACAAAAGTTTATCTTGAAGGTGATAGAGTAGGCAACATGAACGGTTTTGGTTTATCTTGAAGGTGATAGAGAAAGTAAAATCAAAAAANGTTTAAAGCAGCGGTATGGCATGCCTGAAAGGAAAGCAGAGAGGCTGGTAAAAAAACTTTTGTAATAGATTNTATTAAATTGGNAAGAGNTAGATTGTGTAAGTAGAAATTACATAGACGGCTTAAATACAAAAATAGTTCTGATTTTAATACGTAAGATTTGAAGGAACGGTTATTTATAATGACTAAATAATTTCTTAATGATAAAATACATTAGGGTAAAAATAATAATATTTATTCGGAGGGTGGAGGGGTTTATGCAATCGCTAAGGGAGTTATATAGGGTAGGAATCGGGCCTTCAAGCTCGCATACTATGGGGCCAGAAAAGACTGCGAAAATTATTTTAGAAAGATATAAAAATGCTAAGAATATTGATGTTGTTTTATATGGTTCTTTAGCTTTAACTGGTAAAGGGCATGGAACAGATAACGTTTTGAGACAGGTGTTAGGGGAGAGTACTGTTATAACATTTGATATGGAAACAATTGATATTAAGCATCCAAACACCCTAGATTTTATAATCAGTACGGAAGAAGATAAAAATATTGTTGAGAGAGTATATAGCATTGGCGGAGGAGAAATCAGGTTTGAAAATGAGGAATATATAGCACCTCCAAGCGTATATTCGCTTAAATCATTCAAAGACATAAAAGAATACTGCAATGAAAAAGAAATTAGATTATGCGATTATGTTTTTGAGACAGAGCCAGATATTTGGGAATATCTTGAAGACGTTTGGGAATATATGTGTGCAAGCATAAAAGCAGGATTAAAAGCTACGGGTATTCTTCCAGGAGGGCTAGGAGTACAACGCAAAGCAGAGGTTCTTTTTAAGCAAAAACACATTGATGAAGCTCCTGAAACGCGCGAAAGCAGAATGGTTTGTTCATATGCTTTTGCGGTAGCTGAACAAAATGCTGCTGGTGGAGTGATTGTAACTGCTCCGACTTGTGGTGCTTGTGGGGTGGTTCCTGCGGTACTATATTATATGCAGCAAAAACACTCCTTTGAAAATGAACGGATTATTAAAGCTCTTGCAACTGCAGGGTTGATTGGCAACCTTATCAAGTCGAATGCGTCAATAAGTGGAGCTGAGTGTGGTTGTCAAGCGGAGATAGGAAGTGCATGTTCAATGGGTGCAGTGGCCCTTGCAGAATTGTTCGAGATGGATATAGATCAGATAGAGTATGCCTCAGAGATAGCTATCGAACATCACTTGGGTTTAACTTGCGACCCGATTAAAGGATTAGTTCAAATACCATGTATTGAAAGAAACGCTGTCGCTGCAATGCGCTCTATTAACTGTTTAAATCTAGCTAACTTTTTAACATACACAAGAAAAATTTCTTTAGATATAATAATTCAAACGATGTATGAAACTGGAAAAGATTTGAATAGAATATATAGAGAAACTAGCGAGGGCGGTCTCGCTAAGCTATACAAAGAATAGTTTTGTATGTCTTAAGCAAGTATTGTCAAAGGCTGGTTTTATAATTTTGGCGGTATGTGGTGGGAAGGTATGATTGGGCTTATAATCTGCACTAATTTTCATCTTTAATTCAAATGTTAACGCATATTAGTTTTGGCATATTTGTAAAATATGCTCTTGAAATAGAGAAAAGCTTCATATATAATACATGTATGAGTCTAATATGTTTGACTTGATTAATTTTATATAATCCCGATTTTCGTTTTGTATATACAACGCGTACGTGTACGTGTGCGTTTTTTTAAAAATTTCACTTTTTTAGTTGACATACTTGAATTATGTGTATAAAATGGTATCTTGTGTAATATGCGAAAAATAGCGGGTCGGGAATTGGTAATGTTTTTTATTGTGTTTTTTTACACAGAGGAAGCCAAAAATAATAAATCATAATGTTTAACCCTATTTGGGTGCTATTATGTACCACTATTTAATCTCAATTTATTATGCAAAAAAATTTTTAAGGAGCGTAACGAATGTCTCAAAGAACTCACACAATCAAACTCGGGAATGTTGAAAGGCAAAGTTTTGGTAAGATAAAACAAACCATCGACATTCCTTATTTAATCGAAATTCAAAAGAAATCTTATGAAAACTTTATCATTAATGGGATTAGAGAAATCCTAGATGATTTTTCACCAATGGTGGGCACGAACAATAAGTACGAGCTTGAGTTTTTAGATTTCAGAATTGAAGATAAGTGCAAGTATGACATCAAAGAATGTAAAGAACGTGATGTTACTTATAACTTGTCAATAAGAGTAAATGTACGTTTAACGCACAAAGAAACTGGTCATATTGCTGAACAGGAGATATTTTTAGGTGAATATCCGAAAATGACAGAAAACGGAACTTTCATAATCAATGGTGCCGAAAGAGTTGTGGTTAGCCAATTGGTTAGAAGTCCTGGTGTGTATTCTGAAGAAGGAATACTAGACAAAAATGGAATTCCTAGATATAAGACCCAAATGATACCAGTAAGAGGTGCTTGGCTGGAGTTTTTGCAAGAAGCAACAAACACTTCCTCAGTCAGGCTAGATAGAAAGAAAAAGATAAGCACGACTACGCTACTCAGAGCATTAGGCTTTGAAGATACTATGGATATTGCCAAATTATTTGGAAATGATCTATTAATTTTAAATACTCTTTCTAAAGACACTGCGCTTACAGTTGAGGATGCGAAAAGAGAAACTTTTATGAGGTTAAAACCTGGTGAGAATCTGCTTCAAAACAACGTAGATGCCCATCTTCCTACCTTACTTTATGAAAGAAAGCGTTATGACTTAACAAGGGTTGGCAGATATATGTACAACAAGCATTTATCACTTGCTAACAGAATCGAGGGTAGAACTCTTGCTAAAGATGTTGTAGCTGAAGGCGAAATTATTGCAAAAGCTGGTGAGGAAATCACTCTTGAAAAAGGCTGGGAAATTCAAAACGCAGGTGTCAATGCTGTTTGGGTTAACCTTAACGATGATTATGAAGAGCTAACCATGCCAGAGGTGGTATTTTTTGCTGACATTCCTAACGTAGGTCAAAAGATTGATCCAAAGAAAGTAGGTCTATCAGAAGGTAAGGTTTTCCGTCCGTTTGTAGATGCAATCGTTAGAAAACATAATGAAGACAAAGACGACAAGGAGTTAATTAAAGACCTTAAAAAAAATGCAGAATCACTACTTGTCCCACAAGGAATGGCAATAATAATAGGAAACAACACTGTGCAATTGGATGAGGTCTTAAAAGGAACGCTTACAAAAGAAGATATTGAAGAAATTGGAATCAAAGAAAATGTATATTATCCAGTGCTAAAAGAAATTTTAGATAGAGACGATATTGATTCAACCGATCATCTAAAGATGGCACTAAAAGCTAGAGCTGAGGATTTAGTAGTAAGACATATAACCCTTGATGATATAATTGCCGCCATCAATGCTAACGTAAGTATGAGATTTGGCTTCAAAAAGGGAGATAATATTGACCACTTAGCAAGCAGAAGAGTAAGAGCAGTTGGCGAGCTTCTCCAAAATACCTTCCGTGAAGGAATGGGCAGAATGGAAAGAATCGTAAGGGAGAGAATGCTTTCTCAAAAACCTGAAGATGTAACTCCAGTTAGTTTAGTTAATGTAAAACCAATAACAAGTAAGGTAAAAGAGTTCTTCGGGAGTTCACAACTTTCTCAATTTATGGATCAACCCAACCCAATAGCAGAACTAACTCACAAGAGAAAGTTATCCGCATTAGGACCTGGTGGACTAAACAGAGAAAGAGCAGGTTTTGAAGTTCGTGACGTTCACCACTCTCACTATGGAAGGATGTGTCCAATAGAAACTCCAGAAGGACAAAATATTGGTCTTATCACATCACTTTCTTCATATGCAAAAATTAATGAATATGGATTTATTGAAACTCCATATCGTAAGGTGAACAAAAAGACTGGTGTTGTTACTAGTGAGGTTGTATATCTTGCTGCAGACTTAGAAGATAGATATAAGATAGCTCAGGCAAATGAGCCTTTAGATGCTAAAGAAAAATTTGTTAACGAAAGAGTACTATGCCGCTATAGAGACCTAATCAAAGAGTACCCAAGATCAGAAGTTGATTTGATGGACGTTTCTCCGCAACAATTGGTATCCATAGCTACATCTCTAATCCCATTCTTGGAAAATGATGACGCCCAGCGTGCACTAATGGGTTCGAACATGCAGCGTCAAGCAGTGCCGCTGCTAAGACCGCAAGCCCCAATAGTTGGAACAGGTATGGAACATAAAGTCGCAGTAGACAGTGGTGTTTGTGTTATAGCAAAAGAAGATGGCGTGTGTAAGAGAGTTACAGCTAACTATATCGAAGTTGAAGGGAAGAGTGGCTTGGAAAAATATGAGTTGATGAAGTTTATGAGAAGCAACCAAGGAACTTGTATAAACCAAAAACCGCTAGTTAAGAAAGGCCAAAAGGTCAAGGCTGGAGAAATCATCGCTGATGGTCCAAGCATTGATAACGGGGAATTAGCTCTTGGCAGAAACGTGTTAATTGGTTTCATGCCATGGGAAGGATATAACTATGAAGATGCTATCCTAATAAGCGAAGAACTAGTTAAAGAAGACGTTTTCACTTCTATTCATATTGAAGAGTACGAAATCGATAGCCGTTCAACTAAGATAGGTGATGAAGAAATTACACGCGATATACCAAATGTAAGCGAAGATTTCTTGAAATACCTAGATGAAGACGGTGTTGTCATGATTGGTGCAGAAGTTCGCGCCGGCGATTATTTAGTTGGTAAGGTTGCACCAAAAGGACAGACAGATCCTACCCCAGAAGAAAAACTATTACGCTCCATATTTGGTGAGCATGCAAGAGATGTCAGAGACGTGTCTTTAAAGGTTCCAAACGGTGAGGGTGGAACGGTTGTGGATGTCAAAGTTTTCACTAGAGAAAACAAAGATGAACTAGCAGCAAACGTCAATAAAGTTGTAAGGGTATACATTGCACAAAAGAGAAAGATAGGCGTTGGTGATAAGATGGCAGGAAGACACGGTAACAAGGGTATTATTTCTAGAGTATTACCAAAAGAAGATATGCCTTTCTTGGAAGATGGAACTTCACTACAAATTGTTCTGAACCCACTTGGTGTTCCAAGCCGTATGAATATAGGACAGGTTTTAGAAGTTCACCTAAGTAATGTTTGTAAGGCTCTTGGCATCAATATTGCTACTCCGGTATTTGATGGTGCTACAGAAGAAGATATTAGAGAAATGTTAATGAAAACAGGTTTTTCATATAAACATCCAGTGACTGGCGAAACTGTGGCAGATGGTAAGTTCTTAGTATATGACGGAAGAACTGGCGAACCATTTGATAATAGAGTTACAGTTGGGTATATGTACATGCTGAAACTAATCCACTTAGTTGATGATAAGGTACACGCGCGTTCCATTGGACCATATTCACTAATTACACAACAACCATTAGGTGGTAAAGCTCAGTTTGGTGGACAAAGATTTGGTGAGATGGAAGTGTGGGCGCTGGAAGCATATGGAGCAGCACAAATCTTACAAGAAATCCTAACCGTCAAGTCGGATGATATTAATGGACGTCAAAAGATGTATAATAGCATTTTAGAGTCTAATGTGACTGCTGACCCAGGAATACCTGAAAGTTTTAAGGTATTGAAAAAAGAGTTGCAGAGTTTATGTATAGATGTTCAGTTACTAACAGAAGGTCAAGAAGAGGTAAAGCGTAGCATTCCAATTGAAGACTTTGATGCTCAACTACTATCACATAGAACTACGGCTTTAGATGAAAATGAATTACATGCAAAAGATGATATAGGATTAAGTCTTGAGAGTATATTCAGAGACTTTGCAATCAAATCTGAAGACAAGGAAGAAGATGATGATGATTTTGCAAGTTTGCTTGGATTAGATTCATTTAAAGAATTTGAAAATGCGCCACAAATCAACATCGATCCATTACTAGAAGATGATTTTGATCCATTAAGTATGCCTGTTGGCAAAATTGATGAAAGTATATTATTTGGTGGAGATGGATTTGAACCATTAAGCGATGTGAATATAGAGCTTGATGACCTGTTTGGTGACAAAGAAATACCCGTAGAAGAGACAGATGAAGAAGTACAGAATGATGAAGATGATGACAAGGAGGACAAATAAATGGTGGAAATTAATAACTTTGATTCAATAAGAATTTCACTTGCATCTCCAGAAAAAATTAGAGAATGGTCGTATGGCGAGGTAACTAAGCCTGAAACCATTAACTATAGATCTCAAAGAGCAGAAAGAGATGGATTGTTCTGTGAAAAGATATTCGGACCAGAAAAGGACTACGAGTGCTTTTGTGGGAAGTATAAAAAGCAAAAATTTAAGGGAATCACTTGTGATAAGTGTGGAGTAGAAGTTACCAAATCGAAGGTAAGAAGGGAAAGGATGGGTCATATTGAACTCGCCTCCCCTGTTGCACATATTTGGTATTTCAGAGGAATCCCTGGCAGAATGAGTATGCTACTAGACATGCCTGCTAAACAAGTAGAAAGTGTCATATACTATGGTGCATATGTTGTGCTAGAAGCAGACGAGGAAACGGGACTTCAAAAGAAGCAGGTTCTGACAACCAGAGAACATTATGAGATTGTTAAAAAGTATGGCGCAAGCTCATTTAAAGCTGGCATGGGTGCTGAATCAATGAAGATTTTGCTACGTGAAATCGACATAGATGCAGAAGCTGAAGAATTGAAAGAAGAGCTTTCAACTGCAAAGGGAAGTAAAAGACTTAAACTCGCAAAGAGATTGGAGCTTGTAGAAGCCTTCAGAAAATCAGGCAACAAACCAGAATGGTTAATACTTGATGTTATTCCAGTACTCCCCCCAGAATTACGTCCCATGGTTCCGCTAGATGGTGGCCGTTATGCAAACAGTGATTTAAATGATCTATATAGAAAGGTTATAATCCGCAATAACAGGTTAAAGAAGTTAAAGGAAAGTGGAACTCCTGATTTAATTATTCAAAACGAAAAAAGGTTGCTCCAAAATGCAGTCGATAGTCTTATTGATAATGGTAGACATGGTAAAGCAGTTACAGGACCTGGTGGCAGGGCACTAAAATCTTTGACCGATATGCTTCGTGGAAAGCAAGGTAGATTTAGAATGAACCTACTCGGAAAGAGAGTTGACTATTCCGGTCGTTCGGTTATTGTTGTAGGACCAGAACTAAAGTTATACCAATGTGGTCTTCCTAAAGAAATGGCACTTGAATTATTCAAGCCTTTCGTTATGAGGAAGCTGATGGAAAAGGGTCTTGCTCAAAATATCAAACAAGCTAGACGTTCAGTCGAAAGAGACAGGACGGAAGTGTGGGATATTTTAGATGATGTTATTAAAGATCATCCAGTTCTTTTAAACCGTGCTCCCACACTACATAGGTTGGGTATTCAGGCATTTGAACCAGTACTAGTTGAAGGAAATGCAATTAAACTTCATCCATTAGTATGTACTGCATTTAACGCGGACTTTGACGGGGACCAAATGGCTGTTCACGTTCCGCTATCAATTGAGGCACAAATAGAAGCAAGATTCTTAATGTTATCTACAAATAACATTTTGAAATTATCAGATGGTCAACCAGTCGTAAGTCCTACCCAGGATATGGTGCTTGGATCTTATTACCTAACTCTTGTTAGAGAAGGTATGAAAGGTGAAGGTAGAGTATTCTCATCTCCCGATGAAGCTAAGATGGCATATCAAGTAAAGGATATAGGGTTACAAGCACTAATTAAGGTAAGACATACTGTTAAGGCTGACGGAATGGTATACAAAAAGATTATAGAAACAACAGTTGGAAGACTTATCTTTAACGAAGCTATTCCTCAAGATATAGGTATTTACCAAAAGACAAATGTAGGTACAATGTTTGCTGAACGTACTCCAGAAACAATGGTGGACTTAAGTGTTAATTGCGTAGTAAACAAGAGTGTACTCTCAGATATAGTAAAAAGATGCTTTAAACTAAAGGGTGCAACAGAAGTTTCTATAATGCTAGATGATGTTAAAGCACTTGGATTTAAGTATTCTACCATTGGCGCAATAACTGCCAACGTATTTGATATGCAGATACCTTCAAAGAAGGCTGAGATCTTGGAAAAAGCTGATGAAGCCGTTGTCAACATCGAAAAGCAATTCAAAAGAGGTATGGTAAGTGAAGCTGGTAGATACAAGGAAGTCGTTGATATTTGGAAAAAGGCAACTGAAGATGTTGAGTCAGAGCTTAAGAAAAATTTCCAATTACATGATAAGTTAAACAACATCTGGATTATAGTTGACTCTGGGTCACGTGGTAATATGGGACAGGTTAAACAGTTATCAGGAATGCGTGGACTAATGGTTGACCCGACAGGTAAAACGATTGAAATTCCAGTCAAGAGTTCATTTAGGGAAGGACTATCCGTTCTAGAGTACTTTATAGCTTCTCACGGAGCTCGTAAAGGTGGTGCGGACACAGCTATTAAAACTGCAGACTCTGGTTATTTAACAAGAAGACTTGTTGATGTCTCTCATGATGTAATTATTCAAGAACAAGATTGCGGAGATACCAAGGGATTTGTGGTACAAGAACTAAGAGATGAGGCAGGTAAAGTTATTGAAACTTTAATTGAAAGAATTGCTGGTAGATACTCAGTAACAGATATTATTCATCCTGAGACAGGCGAAGTTATTGTTAAAGGTGATGTATTAATTTCTGAAGATCAAGCTAAAGCAATTTACGAAGCTGGTATTAAAGAAGTAAAGATTAGATCGGTTTTATCTTGTAAAGCTAAACACGGTATATGCTCTAAGTGTTATGGTGCTAATATGTCTAGCTGGAATCCAGTTAAGATTGGTGAGGCTGTAGGTATTATCGCAGCGCAATCCATCGGTGAGCCTGGTACGCAGCTTACGATGAGAACCTTCCACTCTGGTGGTATTGCAGCAAGTGCAGACATAACAACCGGACTTCCAAGAGTTACCGAGCTGTTTGAAGCTCGTAAGCCAAAGGGATGTGCTACAGTTGCAGCCATAGATGGTGTTGTCACTGTAGATGATAAGGGAAGCCGTGCTATGCAAATGCAGGTAATAGAAATTAACAATCCAGATGCAAAAGACGAGAAGAATGCAAAATGGGAAGTAAAAATACCTCAAGCAGCGATATTAACAGTCAAGACTGGTGATGTTGTAGAAAAGGGCGACCCATTGATGCAAGGTCCTCTAGATCCTTCTGACATTTTACAGTACAAAGGATTAAGAGCTTTGGAAGACTACTTAATTACTGAAGTGCAAGCAACGTATAGAGCTAACCATGCCCACATTCAAGACAAGCATATAGAAGTTATCATAAGACAAATGCTCAATAAGATTACAGTTATAGAGCATAACGATACAGACCTACTACTTGGACAAAAGATATCCATCAATAGATTTGACGAAATCAATGAGCAAATAATTGAAGAAGGTAAGGTTCCAGCACGTGGCAGAAGAGCTCTTATGGGTATAAGTAAGGCATCACTTGCAACAGAAGGTTTCTTATCAGCAGCATCCTTCCAAGAGACAGCCAAAGTACTTGCAGATGCAGCAATCAAGGGCACGGTTGATAACTTCACAGGATTAAAAGAAAACGTTATCGTCGGTAAGTTAATTCCTGCAGGAACTGGAATGAAGAGATATCGTTCAGTTACTTATGAAAAGATAGAAGATGCTGGTAAAAAAGCCGAAGAGGCAAGAAAAGCAGAAGAAATTCTAGCTACCCCATCTTTAGAAGAGATAGTTGAAGAATAATAATTTTTGACTAAAGTAGAACACTTAAAAATGCAAAGGAACTAATGGGGTGACCCGTTAGTTCATAGCATTTATAAGGGTTATAAAGGTGTGATTATATTCCACAAGATTAGTCGTGATAGGAAGTAAGATAAAATGAGAAAGTTTTTTACATCAGAAAGTGTTACGGAAGGACATCCAGATAAGGTTTGTGACCAAATCGTAGATAATATTTTAGATGCATATTTAGCACTAGATCCTGAGAGCAGAGTGGCTTGTGAAGCGGCTGTAAAAGATAATTATTTGCTTATAATGGGTGAAATTACTTCTAAAGGAGATGTTGATATTGAAAAAATTGCTCGGGACGTAATATGCAAAATAGGATATCGTTCCTCCCATCTTGGGTTTTGTGCAAATGATTGTGAAATCAAGATATTAATCTCTAAACAGTCCGCTGATATTGCCATGGGCGTAGATGACAGCATTGAACACAGAGAAACTGAGGATAAATATGATCAAATAGGTGCAGGCGATCAAGGTATGATGTTTGGATATGCTAGCGATGAAACAAAAAACTATATGCCTTATGCAATAGAGCTTGCTCATAAATTATCTAAAAAACTAGCAGATGTAAGAAAAGATGGCACTATACCGTATTTAAGACCAGATGGAAAAACCCAAGTCACTGTAGAGTACAAAGAAGGTGAAGTAAAAAGAATAGATGCTATAGTTGTTTCTACTCAGCATGATGAAGACGTGGACTTAGCGACATTAAGAAACGACATAATTAATGAAGTTGTTTTGAAGATAGTTGATAAGAGCTTATTAGATAAAAACACTAAATACTACATTAACCCAACTGGACGATTTGTAATAGGTGGTCCTGCAGGTGATAGTGGACTAACGGGACGCAAGATAATAGTTGATACGTATGGCGGATACGCAGCTCATGGAGGCGGATCGTTTTCAGGAAAAGATCCTACAAAGGTGGATAGAAGTGCAGCATATTACCTTAGATATGTAGCTAAAAATCTAGTGGCAGCAGGTGTTTCTAAAAAAATCGAAATTCAAACCTCATACGCAATTGGAAAAGCTTATCCTGTGTCTATTAATATTGATACATTTGGAACGGGTGTAGTTAGTGATGAAAAAATAGTTGAAGCTATAACTAGTATTTTTGATTTAAGGCCTAAAGCAATGATAGATAAATTAGGTCTTTCCAAACCAATATATGGAAAAACATCTTGTTATGGTCATTTTGGTAAACCTGGTCTTCCTTGGGAAGAATGCGACAAGGTAATAGAGATTAAAAAATTTTTGTCGATATAATTGCATTAGAAACCATTCAATTAAACATTAATAATTCCACCTAATCATGGTGGAATTAATCGTTTTATGTGTTAAACTATAAGAGCAGTTTAAAAGACATAGCCTTATAGAGGAGTTAGCAAGAGGAATTAATGATAACTATTAGAGGGACCATAGAGCAAGTTATTTTTCAAAACCTGGATACTGGATACACTGTACTTGGAATGTATAGTGAAACAGAGGGGTTCTTTTTAGCTAGAGGCAATGTTCCTAAAGTGGTAGAAGGTGAGGTTTTGGAGCTGACAGGTGAGTACGAAAATAATACAAGATACGGGGAACAGTTTGTTTTTACTGAGTGCAAGTTTATAGCTCCAGGAAATAAATATGCAATAATTGACTTTTTAGCTAGCGGTTTATTCCAAGGGATAGGGGAAGCTACCGCAATTAAAATAGTGGATGCACTTGGGGATGAGACTTTAACAAAACTAGATGAGCCAGGCGCTTTGAAAAACATAAAGGGTATAGGCGAGATAAAGGCAGCTAAAATTCAAAATTCATATAGAGCACAAAAGCAGGTTAGAGAGAATTTATTCTTCTTACAAAGCCACGGACTGACAATTACAAAAGCAACTAAAGTGTGTGAAAGGTATGGAGATCGCACTAGAGAAATAATAGAATCTAACCCATATGCACTAGTGAAAGACATTGAGGGTATCGGCTTTAAAACTGCTGATAAGATTGCCCAAGAAATAGGTTTGGATCCCCAAAGTCCATATAGAATTGAGTCTGGGATATATTTTGCTATTGATGAATTTTTACAACTTGATGGGCATACATGTATAGAGCCTGATGTAGCAATTGATAAAACATTTAAGCTACTTTCAAATGTTGATAGGGACTTAATAAAGTCTACCATAAGTGATTTAATCGAGAAAAAAGAACTTGTATATATTCCTGAATCTGCTGATTTTCCTGATATTAAAGGGGATAGAATTGCTTTACGTGTGCATTATAATACCGAAAGATCAATTGCTTATAGGACAATAAAGTTGCTTAAGAATGTAAATAGGGTAGATATAGACATATCGCACATGATAACTGAGTATGAACTCGAAAACAAGTTGGTTTTTCATGATACTCAAAAAGAGGCGATAGCCAACGCTATCTCACAAGGCTTTATGGTAATAACTGGGGGTCCGGGAACAGGTAAGACGACTATTATTAAGTGCATAATAAACATAAGGGAAAGACTGGGCTTCAGCGTAGGGCTTGCTGCACCAACTGGAAGAGCAAGTAAAAGACTAGAAGAAGCTACCGGATATTCTTCTAAAACCATACACAGACTTCTTGGAGTAAAGATGACCGGTACTGGCATGTCATATGAGTTTAATGAACGTAACCCTTTACCATACGACACGGTCATTTTAGATGAGATTAGTATGGCCGATATATACATTTTTAACGCACTGCTTAAAGCTATGAAAAGCGGGGCAAATATTATTTTAGTTGGCGATAAAGATCAGCTCCCAAGCGTTGCTGTAGGAAATGTTTTGGGCGATTTAATTGGCAGCGGTGTTTTGCCAGTTACATCTTTAACGGAGATATATAGGCAAGAACAAGGTAGTTTAATTGTTCAAAATGCACATAGGATTAATAAAGGTGAAATGCCTGTTCTTGATAATAATTCCAAAGACTTTTATTTTATTGAAACGAGTGATGAACAAGAAAATTTAGATACCGTTGTCAGTTTAATAATTGATAGACTTCCTACATATTATGGCGTTGACTCTAGGAATATCCAAGTCCTATCTCCATCCAAAAAAGGTCTTGTAGGGGTAGATTCTCTAAACCAAGTGTTACAAGGCGCAATAAATGGGGATAATATTAAAAACGACAAGATCGAAGCTAATAATACAAAGTATCTTGTAGGCGATAAGGTTATGCAAACCGTTAATAACTATAACCTTGCGTGGGAAAGGGAAAATATTAAAAATCAAGTTGTTGAAACTGATGAAGGTGTATATAATGGTGAACTAGGTTTCATCACAAGCATTAGGCGCGGAGTGGTAGAAGTAACGTTTGAGGATGGAAAAGTAGTAACATATAACTCTTGGGAAATGAATAATCTTATGCTTGCATATGCAATTACTGTTCATAAAAGTCAAGGTTGTGAGTTTGAAAACGTAATACTTTCCATCTCGGGCAGTAACTTGCTCATGACTAGAAATTTATTATACACTGCAATAACTAGAGCTAAAGGAATGGTAGTTATTGTAGGCTCAGTAGATGCTCTCCGCCGCATGGTGAGAAACAATAGAGTTGCTAGAAGAGAAACTTTTTTGAAAAAGTTGATTTTGGAAGCTAATGTAGAAGCCAGTACGGAAAAAACCGCAACAGATATGATAAGAGAAAGAATTAAGTTATTTGGTGAGAAAAAACCACAAACTATTGAGAGCCTAGATGATATAGATGATGCGTTTTTTAATAAAACGGATGATGATACTGATGAATAAACATATGTATATACTAATAAGCGGTATAATATATAACTTAAGGTGATAAATGCAATATATAGAAATAGCTAGAGAAAAACTGAATAAATTAAGAGATAGAGACGATTTTTTGATTCTTGCTTTCGAAAGTAGTTGTGACGAAACTGCTTGCTCGGTGGTAAAGGGAAGGAAAGTACTTGCTTCTATGATTTCTTCGCAAATAGAAATTCATAAAAGGTTTGGTGGTGTTGTCCCTGAGATAGCATCTAGAAATCATACTTTAGCAATAGATAGCCTCTTAACTGAAACGCTAGATGCGGCGGGGGTGACATTAAAAGATATAGATGTTGTTGCAGTTACATATGGCGCTGGTCTTCTTGGTGCGTTACTTGTTGGGCTTTGTTATGCTAAAGCCTTAGCATATGCATTAGATCTTCCGTTAATTGCAGTTAACCATATCAAAGGACATATCGCATCTAACTACATAACACATCCAGACCTCAATCCTCCATATATAGCTTTGATTGTAAGCGGCGGGCATACAAACATATATGAAGTGCAGGGATTTGCAGATAAAGATATGATATCTTTAGGTCAAACTAGAGATGATGCAATTGGTGAAAGTTTCGATAAGGTAGCAAGAATACTAGGTTTAGGATACCCAGGCGGGCCTAAAGTCGAAAAGCTTGCAAAACAAGGTAATAAGGAAGCATTTAAGTTCACACGACCTTTTAGAAATGAAGATCACTTGGATTTTTCCTTTAGTGGAATAAAAACAGCAATAGCTAATTTGGTTTCTAACTCGAAAGCAAGAGGGGATGAAATAAATGCCGCTGACCTAGCAGCATCTTTTCAAAACTCAGTTGTCTCATATGTAGTAGATAATACGATTAGGGCTGCAAAAGATAAAAATCTTAAGACAATTGTGCTTGCAGGCGGAGTGGCTGCTAATTCCGCACTAAGAGAAGAGCTTACTCAAGCCGCCCAAAAAGAAGGAATGACAGTTAAGCTTCCAGAGTTTGTATATTGTACAGATAATGCAGCTATGATAGGTGTTGCTGCGTATGAAGAAATAAAGGCAGGAATTGAACCGAGCGATCTGGACCTAGATGCAGATCCATCGTTATAAGAGATTTAGCTCAATTGTTTATTTCGTTACTAAACAGTTTATTTGTCTTCACAGTAGATTTCACATAAAACCACGATGTAACTAGCTATATCATGTGATATTTTTTTGTTTGACAAGGTTTTTTGTGGTTGCTATAATAGTTGAGTTCGTAAACTAATATTATATTAATAATAAATGCGGATAATGAAACGGTAATGAGTGCAGAGCATATAGGAAATTTAAAACAAGTAGCTGGATTAAGACAGGTCATAAAAAGCATAAAAGAACACAAAATCCAATCTGTCGTGTTGGCTCTTAATGCAGATGAGCATATCCAGACACAAGTTAAACAAATTTGTACTCAAAGCGAAATACCACTTTCGTACACAAGGTCAAAAGAAGAGCTAGGAGCAAGTTTAGGACTAGATGTACCTTGTGCAGTTGTTGGGATTTTAAAATAGGAAAATTGTAATCTTTAATATAAAGATGCGATAAAAATAAATATAAGGAGGAATCGTAATGCCGACTATTAATCAACTTGTTAGGGCAGGAAGAGTTCGTCAGGTAGCTAAGAAACAAAATATTTTGTTACAAGGCAACCCTCAAAAAAGAGGAGTTTGTTTAGCTGTCACAACAACAACCCCTAAAAAACCTAACTCAGCAGTAAGAAAGATTGCTAAAGTTCGTTTGGTTAATGGACTTGAAGGGACAATGTATATCCCTGGTGAAGGACATAACCTACAAGAGCACAGCGTAGTTCTTATCAGAGGCGGGAGAGTTAGAGATCTTCCCGGTGTTCGCTATCACATCATTCGTGGCACATTAGATACCGCAGGTGTAGCAAAACGCAAGCAAAGCAGATCAAAATACGGCGCTAAGAGACCTAAATAGTTAGATATAAAGGGCATGTGAACTCTGCCCTTTAAGCTATGTAGAGTTGAAGCGCATAATTAAATTATCAGGAGGATAATAAAATGCCAAGAAAAGGTCCAGTCCCAAAAAGAGACGTATTACCAGACCCAATATATAATTCAAAAATCATTACCAAGCTAATTAACCAAGTAATGTGGAGTGGTGAGCGTAGCGTTGCACAAAAAATAGTGTACGATGCTTTCGCTATAATTGAGAAGAAATTAAATCTCTCTCCAGATGAAGTGTTTTTCAAAGCGCTTGAAAATGTAATGCCAATGTTAGAAGTAAAGGCAAGAAGAGTAGGTGGTGCTAACTACCAAGTACCTATGGAGGTAAGGCCTGAGCGCAGGCAAACCCTCGGTATCCGCTGGCTAGTTTCCTTCTCTAGAAAACGCAAAGAAAGAACCATGAAAGAACGCTTAGCAGAAGAAATTCTCGAAGCATACAATGGAACTGGTGCGTCGGTGAAGAGAAAGGATGAAATGCACAGGATGGCCGAGGCCAATAAAGCCTTTGCACATTTCCGTTGGTAATCTTAAGAAGCCCTTTAATTATTCAACACGATTAAAAAGAGCAACAAGCGGTATGGTGTACACGTACCGTTTTGCTGTGTAATGGAAGTTTAAAAGCATTAGATACAATAAACCAGCAAGGTTAAGAAATAAAGAAGAAATCACATTAAAATAATCATTGGAGATTACGAGGAAGAAAAAATGAGAAACTATCCCATAGACAAAGTAAGAAACATAGGTATCATGGCACATATTGATGCTGGAAAGACAACTACTTCGGAGCGCATATTGTTCTATACTGGTGTTACGCATCGTATTGGCGAGGTCCACGATGGTGCTGCGACAATGGATTGGATGGAACAAGAACAAGAAAGGGGAATAACTATAACATCTGCGGCAACGACCGCAGTTTGGAAAGATTATGTCATAAACCTTATTGATACACCTGGTCACGTTGATTTTACTGTAGAAGTTGAAAGAAGCTTACGCGTGCTAGATGGTGCTGTAGCAGTGTTTTGTGCAAAGGGAGGTGTTGAACCACAATCTGAAACAGTTTGGCGCCAAGCAGAAAAGTATAGTGTTCCAAGAATAGCCTTCATCAATAAAATGGACATTAATGGTGCGGATTTTTATAGTGCAGTGGAAATGCTAAACGAAAGATTGCACGCAAATGCGGTACCTATAGTTCTTCCAATCGGAAAGGAAAGCTCTTTCATAGGATATATTGATTTAATATACGGTCATGCAAGATACTACGATAACGAAAATATGGGCCTAGATTATAAAGATTTAGAAATTCCCGCAGAATATATGCAGGAGGCAAAGGAAGCTCGTGCAAAACTTTTAGAGGTATGCGCTGATTTTGACGATGAGCTAATGATGAAATTTTTAGAAGGTGAAAAAGTTTCACCAGAAGAGATAATTAGAGCCCTTCGTAAAGGAACAATACAATTAAAAGTAACACCAGTACTTTGTGGGAGTGCATACAGAAACAAAGGCGTTCAAAAGCTTTTAGACTCAGTTCTAGACTTTTTACCATCTCCATTAGATGTGCCCAGTGTAAAAGGTGAGTGGAGGGGAAAGGAAGTTGAAAGAAAGGCCGATGACAATGCTTATTTTTGCGGCCTTGCATTTAAAATAGTTTCAGACCCGTTTTTTGGGAAATTGACATATTTTAGAATTTATAGCGGAACAATTAAAACTGGAGTTATGGTGTATAACAGTGGAAAAGACACGAAAGAAAGAGTAGGAAGAATACTGAGGATGCACGCAAACAGCAGGACTGATATTACTGAAGCTCATGCAGGAGATATTATTGCGTTTGTTGGTATGAAAAACATATCAACAGGTGATACGCTTTGTGAAATGGCTCATCCAATCGTTTTAGAAACTATGAAATTCCCAGAGCCTGTTATTCAAATAGCAATCGAACCTAAAACTAAGTTGGGACAGGAAAAAATGGGTATAGCACTTTCCAAACTTGCAGAAGAAGACCCTACGTTTAAAACGTACACAAATAATGAAACGGGGCAAACTCTTATCGCAGGTATGGGAGAGTTACATTTGGAAATTATAGTAGACAGACTTCTTCGTGAGTTTAAAGTGGAAGCAAATGTGGGAAAACCAGATGTTGCATACAGGGAAACTATAACAAAAGAAGCACGAGGCGAAGGGAAATTTATTAGACAATCAGGCGGAAGAGGCCAATACGGACATGCTGTTATTACTGTTGAGCCACAAGAACCAGGCAAAGGTATTGTATTTGAAGATAAAACTGTAGGCGGAAGTGTGCCTAAAGAATATATAAAAGCAGTACAAGAAGGTGTTATGGAAGCTGCGCGTGCGGGTGTCTTGATTGGGTGTGAACTTGTTGACTTTAAGGTCATATTAGTAGATGGTTCTTCTCATGAAGTAGATAGTTCAGAAATGGCTTTTAGAATTGCTGGGAGTTTAGCGCTTAGAGATGCTGTGTCTAAGGCTAGTCCTACAATACTTGAGCCTGTCATGAATGTAGAGGTTGTAACACCAACCAATTATGTAGGGGATGTCCTTTCTTCTTTAAATTCAAGAAGAGCAATTATTTCAGGCATGAATGATAACGGTAAGGGTCTTCAGATTATAGATGCTGCAGCTCCACTTTCGGAAATGTTTGGTTATGCAACTGTTTTAAGATCGTCAACTCAAGGAAGAGGAACTTATACCATGCAGGTTGCCTCATATGTTGAGATTCCAAACAGTGAGTTCGAAAAGAAAACAGGCAGAAAAAGATCTTAAAACATCATCGTATATCATGCTTAAAGAGTAGTTTGTACGTATAGTAGGGTTAAAAGATTGACAAAAACCTTAAAAATGTGATATCTTTCATTCATATGTGTGTTTTTTACACAAATTATAGTCGTAAAAAACTAGACAATCATTATAAAATTAATATATAATCATAAAACAAGCGATTATTAATATTGAAAAATATCGGAGGAAAGTTAAATGGCAAAAGCAAAATTTGAAAGAACTAAGCCACACGTAAACGTCGGAACAATAGGCCACGTTGACCATGGCAAGACAACATTAACTGCTGCAATAACAATGGTAGCATCCGCTGCAGGACACGGAGCAGTTATGAAGTATGATGAAATTGATAAGGCTCCAGAGGAAAAGGCAAGAGGAATAACGATCAATACATCACACGTTGAGTATGAAACAGATAGCCGTCACTATGCACACGTAGACTGCCCAGGGCACGCTGACTATGTTAAGAACATGATTACAGGTGCAGCACAAATGGACGGAGCGATTCTAGTTGTTGCTTCAACAGACGGTCCCATGCCACAAACAAGAGAGCACATCCTTCTAGCAAGACAGGTTGGCGTTCCATACATTGTTGTGTTCATGAACAAAACAGACCAAGTTGATGATCCAGAATTACTAGAATTAGTTGAAATGGAAATCAGAGAACTATTAAGTGAATATGAATTCCCAGGAGATGATATTCCGATTATAAAGGGTTCAGCACTAAAGGCAATGGAAGCAGCAGTTGCAGGAAACACAGCTTCAGCAGCATGTGAGCCAATCAGAGAACTACTTGCTGCAATCGATAGTTATATCCCAACTCCAGAACGTGCAACAGATAAGCCTTTCTTAATGCCAGTTGAAGACGTCTTCACAATCACAGGTCGTGGAACAGTCGCAACAGGTAGAGTTGAAAGAGGTATTGTAAAGGTACAAGACAAGGTCCAAATCGTTGGAATTCGCCCAACAAAAGAAACCGTTGTTACTGGTGTTGAAATGTTCAGAAAATTACTTGATGAAGGTAAAGCTGGCGATAACGTAGGATGCTTACTCCGTGGTGTTGATAGAAAAGACATTGAAAGAGGACAAGTTCTTGCAAAGCCAGGTAGCATTAAGCCACATACAAAGTTCACAAGCCAAGTTTATATCTTGACCAAAGAAGAAGGCGGACGTCATACTCCATTCTTTAGCGGATATCGTCCACAATTCTACTTCCGTACAACAGACGTTACTGGCGATATTAAATTACCAGACGGCGTAGAAATGGTTATGCCTGGTGACCACATTGACATGAACGTTAGCCTACTTACCCCAATTGCAATTGAAGCTGGACTTCGTTTCGCAATTCGTGAAGGTGGCAGAACTGTTGGTTCAGGTGTTGTCGCAAGTGTTATAGAGTAATATCGAATTAAACTTAAACATATTAAAAGGTAGCGATTTGCTACCTTTTTTTATTTAGTAAAACAATTGTTGATTTATAACCTTGTATAATATTTCTATTCCTCTTGTTTATAACTGTCATCTATAATTTTAGATAAAATTAGAACTTTGCACCCATGTTTTTCAACTTCCACGCCTAGTTTTGAGGTTTCATAGGATTTATTTTCCCATACATCATAAACTTTAACAATATCGCCAGCATCACTAAAGTTTAAATAGCTATCTTTTTTAAGAGGAGTGATGGCAAGGGATGCTTTCTTTTTTCTACCAAACTTATTTACAAAGCAAACTGCAATATCTCCATTTGCAAGTGGCTTTGCCAAAATATCCATAAAGCCACTATCTAGCCTTTTGGCTTGTATGCCAAGAGGGTCTTGGTTTATATTAATCATGTGTTTATTCGTTACGATATTTAAAATTTCAGGCGTCATTTTTCGTAAGTCATTTCCAAGTATTAAGGGAGCATTCATCATACACCATAATGAAAAATGAGTTTTGTTTTCGGCTTCGGTTAATTTACCGTTTCCAACTTCTAACATATCGGGATCGTTCCACGCACCGATTTCTGCGTGTTTATGAAGTTTAACATTTCTGGTATATATAGTCATTATCCAAGGCCATATAGGGCGTATATCTGGAGTTGTTCTCCACAAATTGCCTGCAGTNTTGCCCCAAAGCCANGGTTTTCTAAAACCCCATTCGCAAATTGAAAATACAATNGGCTTAACACTAGTATTATTTTTCTTTGCTANATTNAAAGAAGCATTTAAAATTGCNTCTGCCATGGTTCGATACTGTAAAATAGCACTATCAATCTTAGTTCTTACGGGNTTAAANAACTTGATNGTATTAGTGCCTTTATTTAGCGTAACAGTAGTTTGAAATCTTGCTGTATTATTCCACCTTTTTTGTGGTGGGATATCCATTTTATATGTATCTTTGTCATTAATTAAGATGTGTAAATGCTTTTTGTATGCACCTTTTTTACATATATCTACTGTGAATGTGTAACTTCCTTCCTTTTCAACTACAATGTCGTATTCTGCCATGCCAATATTTCCATCAAGTCCAGTTAAACAAACACCAATTGGTGAACTTTTCCTTTTCATAAGTTTAGCATAGCCAGATAACTTAGCATCGGTTATAGGGTAAAACATTTCCTCTCTTTCGCCAGTTTTTGAAAGTGTAATTCCGTATATAAGCGGGGCGTAAGTAGAAACCAGTTGGTTATGGCAAAAATCATACTTGAAGTATTCTATTCCCCAATTTGCAATAGTTTCGGCGTCTTTTACCTCATTGCCAAGACTTGCGGGTAAGTCTTCACAAGTTAAGGTTCCGTTAGAGGAATAGATGCCTACTTTAATTCCAAGAGCATTAATTTTTTCTACAAGCTTTGGAATGCCATCTGAAAACCTGGTCTTATCACCTATTAGACAACCATTTTCATCACGAGATGACGATGCCCAATTATCATCAATGTTAATATACTGATATCCAGCTTCCAGAAGGCCTGTTTCTTTTAATGCAACTGCAGTATCATATATAACTTCTTGGTCTATTATGTTTTTAAAAGTGTTCCA